>Ga0210377_10000266_pt1 | contig 49091 bp, 63 predicted proteins | sample PLM4_65_b1redo_FD_155480 | JGI IMG/M metagenome (GOLD analysis project Ga0210377, IMG submission 155480) | Groundwater sediment microbial communities from an aquifer in East River, Colorado, USA - PLM4_65_b1 redo | ecosystem: Environmental > Terrestrial > Soil > Riparian zone | place: USA: East...
AGATTGTATGCCTTATTATTGGCAAAATTGGTGGTCAAACATTAAATTTTGGTGGCGAGTAGGTAGACATGGCTAGACGCTATGCATCTATCTGGTCAGCCATCAAGAAGCATCGTAAGGTGCTTATCAAGTGTCGTCCTGAAAAGATGACTACACTTGTTCAAGCTGTAAAGAAAGAGAAAGCTAGAGAAGTAGCACCACGCCGAGCACTTGAACTTCCGGCATACGGGAAACTAGAGATAGTTCGGCGCAGGGACAAAGGCGAAGTAGAATTCAAACTCGTAAGCTTTGACAGAGCGGAGAATTTATGATCCTTGAAAAACTTGAAATTGAACGTAAACACTGGGGGCCAAACGAAGGTAGAATGGCTGGTAGCATTAAATTTACAAATCCTGCTGGAGAAGTTTCCCTCATTCTTACAGATAAACACATTCAAGAAATTTTGAAAATTTGTGCAGACAGTATTGTTACTATTTCTAAAGAAGTTGCAACTGAACTTACTGCACAAGTAATTGAACAAGCTCACATCAAACAGCTTTCTGGGTCTGACGAGTAACTTGTGCCTCTTGATCCTGACAAAATTTTCATGTTTCCTGAGTCTTTTAATGAACTCAGGAAAGAACTCATGCTGCATTGGCCTGATCTATGGGTCGATCCTCGCTGCCAATGGGCTATGGCATTTGATATGTCTATGTTTATTGAGTTCATGAATAGCAAACTAGATAGCATTCTCAGCATATCTGTAGTTGTAGAGAATGATGAGAAGTTTTGTGATCTAGTTTGTGGTACATTCCTGCGAGAGCTGAGGAAAAGAAGAGGAGAAGTAAATCCATGAGTGAAGCATTGTTAGGTATGCATTACTGTAAAGAACATCAAGGAAATAATTCATATTATGCAAAACATAATTGTGACTTATGTAAGGCACTTTCTGCCACACCAGCGAACGCTCGGGCGGTGGCGGAGAAGTGCGCGGAGATCGCAAGTCAAATAGCAGGAGGCGATCCTGCGTATTGCGTTGAAGCCATCTGCGCCTACGCCGCCACCCTGCCGGATGACAGCGAGGTGGTGAACAAATGAGTGAAACTCCTGTACTTTCTACTCATCCAAAACTCCTAGAACTTCTTCCTAAGCTTGATGCTTTGGAGAAGTCTCTCCTTACTGCTGATCCTATGATGCCTGTGCATCTAAAGGAGATACACAAATATCTCATTCAGTTTGAAGAACTCAGTCACTTACTTACTGAAGATCAAATTAGTGTGATTCTTGAAGGACAGCAAAAGAAGTTAGGTGTGCTTCTTGCTGCGGAAACAACTAAGACTAAGAGCAGTACTAAGATTAAAGGCGGAGTTACCGCTGATGATCTCTAGCCACGAGGCAGCAATACGCCTCTTCTTTCGTGGATACTTGTCTCACAAGCATTTTATGTATATAGATTATATGAAGAATGCAAAACTATGGGCATCCTTTCTTCTTCCTCCAGAAGATCAACGTGATCTTAAACTTCTAGATCACTGTCCTGCTACGTCTGCACCAGATATCTGTATGACTTGCCTGAATACTTACGGCCCATTTGGACAAACAATGTCTGGTAGATTGCGCGAAGGTTGTCCCATCTGCAAAAAGACATATTCAGAACAAACCATAGGTGGATACGAAATACAGGAGTTTATAAAATTTCTCCACATATCCCATCGTTGGTGTGAAGTTTTCATTGCACAAGAATTTCTTTGGTTAAAAAAATGGCGCTCTCAGCTGACGACTTCCTAGAATCTGAGCTAGGACTTGAGAATGGAGAATCAACGTCAGAGATTGGAGCTATTGACTCGTCTCCAAACTTTGCTGCTATTCAAGCATCTAAAACAAGCAAGAAAAACTATCGTGATGCTTACATCTACATCAACGTAACATCTAATTCCCAATCTGATGTGCTGCACAAATGCGCCCGGATGTTCCAAGTATCGAAATCTCCTTCACATCAAACTCCCGAAGGAATCTTCAATATAGATTTTGTCTTCGGTCATTCTGTTGGAGCTGGAGTTCAAGCATACTTGGCTACTAGCTCTAAATCTCAGGCACTCTTGGCATCGTTGCTCGCGTGGAATATAGACCTCGATGCTGATGCCCCTAAAAAAGGTAAAAACTCTGTACTTGCTACACTTGCAGTTGAAAAATTTATACAGTTTTGGGAAGCAGGTTACGCTGCTGAATGGGAAATAGCATTCTTTAACGGTAAACCTGCTAGTGAGTTAACCTTCTGGATTGATTTTGAGAATGGATACTATCATGCAGGCCACATTGACATTGTTCTTAGACACAAACTCACAAGACGACTTATGGTTCTTGAATTCAAAACCACCGCGATACGATCTATCGACGAAGCCCAATATGGCAATTCTGGGCAAGCCCTCGGATATTCTCTCATCGTTGACAGAATTGCAGAGTCTGAAGAACTGGGGCAAACTTACGAGGTTCTCTACCTTGCATATTCTAGTACGCAACGTACTTGGAACCCCTTTGTATTCAAGAAAAATAGAACTCAACGACTTGAGTGGCTACAATCTAGACTTCTGGATCACGCAACTATCGGAACTTTCAGAAAACTTCAATTCTTTCCAAAAAATGGAAATAGTTGTTGGTCTTTTTCCTCCAGATGTGCTCATTATGGTATGTGTGACATGAAAGCCATGCAGCGCAATGATTTTCTAATCTTTAATCCTGTAGTACATGAGATGCCGGAGGCAATGGACTTCTCTTTCAAACTAAGTGAATTGGCTACTGCTGTAATGCGAGAATCTAGCAATGTCTAGAAAAGCAGCAGATCCAGTTCTCCAGAAATTAATTGAGCAATTAGGTATAGACGATCATCTATACTGGCCCTTTAGATTTAGTAAGGTATCATACGCACGAATTCAACGACAGTTAACAAATGCAAATTCAAATTGGAATATAAAACTTCGTAGTATTCAATCTAAAACTGGACTTCATATAGTAAGGATAGAGTAATGAACCTTGAACATTACGAGCAGAAAAAGACACACAAAATATGTGTGTTTGGTCGCGCCAAAGTAGGAAAAACTATTCTCGTTTCTCAACTAGCAAAGATTGGGAAGCTGTGGTGGTTTGATCTCGAAGATGGAATTAAATCAGCAATGAATCCTGCATTGCTCCCAAAGGAATACTGGAAGAATATTGAAATCTTTCGTATTCCATCAATGCAAGCAATCCCTATGGGGATTGAGACATTGCTAAAAGTTATCAAAGGTAACGAATGCAAAATCTGCTGGAATCATGGAAAGGTAGATTGCGTTGTTTGTTCTAAAGACCCAAATGTAGTAGTAACACCAATTTGCCTTCAAAAATTTACACAAAATGATTGGCTTGTGATTGACTCTATTACTCAACTTACAAGTGATGCAAATGCTGCCGTACTTAAGTTCATCTTCGCCAGCGCAGATACTCCAGAGAAATTTGTTCTAGATAAAGATACTGGTGGCAAAGATTTCAAGTATCCTATGGCTGTCTCTTTCATGCTTGATCGTATCTTTTCGACTATTCAAGCTGGAAACTTCAATTGTGCTGTTATTAGCCATGAGGTCATGACAGAGAGAACTAAAGATACTGGACACGCTCCAGGTAAGGGGGAGAATCAACCTTCAGACAACGTGGAAATGATATTCCCTGCGGCTGGAAGTAGAAACTTTAGCAGAAATTTTGGGCGCTACTTCGATATGCTTATCCACGTTGACATAATTAATCGGAGGCATCGTGCATTCTCCTCGACTACCTACGACTCCCGCGTACAAACTGGATCGAGATTGGAGAAGAACATTGAGGAAGTTCTGGATGCTAAAGGCCAGCCTCTCCCCCCAAACGAAGCTATCGTCAAACTATTTGAGAGGAAGCAAGATGAGCCAACTAAATCTACGTAATAAGTATCTTCATGAAGTATTTGATAAGTTGATGGTTAAAGTTTTTACTGATGTAACTAATCAACTTCGAGTAAAAGGAGGCGAATATGCAGGAGATACTGATAGACTTGCTAATTTTCGCCGTAATGCTCTGGCTCTTGGAGTTCCTGCAGAAGTAATTTGGGGAGTATACGCAGGAAAACATTGGGATTCTATTATGCAATATATTAAAGATATTGCACATGGAGAGGAGCGTGTTCGCGCGGAACCAATGGTAGGGCGTGCTCACGATCTCATTGCATATTTAATTTTATTCATTGCTATGGAGGATGAAAAAGCTAAGTTGCCGGATTAGCAATCCAACAAACGGTTCAATCGAACTAACTGAACTAACTGAACTATCTATCTAACTATCTAAGGAATTAACTACCATGTCAGACGAAATGAGAGTAATCCCCATCGACGATCTGATGGACGCAAGCATTGATGATCTTGCGGATATGCCGAAGTTTGAACTGCCGCCAAAAGGCCATTATCAGTTTGTAGTTTCTTTGGCACGCAAGACTGTCAGTGAGAAAAAGAACGTGGAAGCAACTCTCGTTGTTGACCAAACTCTTGAGCTGGCAGACGCTACGAAAGATCAGCCTGTTGAAGCAGGGAGCAAATTTTCCGCTCTGTTCAACATGGAAAACGAGTGGGGCCAAGCAAGCTTTAAAGAGTTTGTGCTGCCTATCGCTAAAGCACTTGGCTACAAGAGCGTTGGCGAAGCGATTGAGAAGTGCCAAAACGTTAAGATCGCTGCTGTTCTTAAGCACAGGATTCACAAAGAAGACCGTGAAAAACCTTTTGATGAGCAGCGTAGGTATCCGAACCTGCAAGACATTACGCCCCTGTAAGGTGTAATGGAGTAGTGATGGAATCCTGCGCCGGGGTATTACGAGTTCCTCGGCGCAGGGTTATTCCTAACTGGCGGAGGAAGCAACGTGCAAGGGAAATTGTGTGTAGATGCGGCGTTTATTTATTCCCACACAGATTCGGTGGCGGTAAATGTAATTTTCAGCAATACTGTGAAGGGGTTTACTTTAGAGGAAGTAGAGAATGCGTTAAATGCGGCCTTAACTCAGGTGCAGGATGCGAGGTTGTTACAGGAACAGAGCGGCCCCAAGAATGCCCTGCATTACAGAGCTTTACAAATACGCACGAAATAAATCTATGGCCTCGAAAAAAGAAAGCAGGGCGGCAGATGTTTTCTTAATGTCCATAAAAGATTTGCCCGGTAATGCAAATCCTATGGTGGTCATTAACAAGACAAAGTATATGTATGGAATAAAAAATCTTTCAGAAACATGAATAGATTCTTTACCAACTAGAGTTTTGCGAGATATAAAAGAAGATATTAACTGGGCGCTAGCACAGCAAATAGCTAAGCGTCGTGCATTTAGCAGTTTATTTAGGAGCAAACAAAATGCCGAATCCGAAAACAGGGAAGCCGCAACTAAGCGATTACGAGTACAAAGGACCACCAAGAAAAAGAAAACCAGTTGATATTTTTAATGAAGAAATAGATGCCCTTCCTGACAACCCCACTGGAGAAATTGAAAATGCCAGCGATGAGCGAACTTCACTCGACGGTAAACTCCGTTTTAAACCCTAAACTACGATTTAAGATAGGAGATAAAGTTTGGACAACTTATACAGGTAAGGTTACTGTGCATGAGATATTTAAGTGTACTACTGAACGAATATCTCAAACGGGAATAATGTATAAAGTTATTCCTCAGCTTGATAATGATTGGGGTAGCTGGTACGATCAAGGATGGTTTCATCCTAAAGAAACGTATGCACCTGCTACTATCAACAACTCCTGACCAGCAGAGTTCTCTTCCTCGCTTCGCTAGAATGGCGGTACTTCAGGGGCATAAAGTCTCTGTAGTTACTGGAACACCTAGTACCCTTAGTGAGTTAGAGTTAAAGTGTAAGACAAATGGCATAGATGGCATACTGTGCGCAAACGCGGGGCTGCTTGATCGCGCCCTAAATGGACTATCTGACTTCAGAAAACCTGAAGGAACTGGTGCGCTTACACTAGATGATTACCAAGGTAGTCTAATCTCCATCAAGTCTATCCCTACAGTAATTCTTAATCCTCCTGAACACATAATGAGCGTGCCCTATGGAGCATATATATTTTCTAGATTTATCAGCAAAATCACTAAACCAAATGATTGGTTTCCACAAACAAAATTTGATTGGAAAGTGTTTGACCCTAGTGATTTGGAATACTGGCGTACATTTCTTAGATCCTCGCGTCTCATTGCAATTGACATTGAAACAATTAGAAACGATCCTATTAGGAGGATCTCTTGTATATCATTTACCGGATGGCATCAAGCTACGCATACTACTAAGTCCGTTGTCATTCCGTTTGAAGGAAGCTTTAATCTTGCAGTCGTAAGAGAATTCTGCGATCTACCAAATCCAAAAGTATTTCAAGGCGGAACCTATGACAATATATACCTTCTTCGCTACAACATCCCTGTTCGCAATTGGTTGTACGATACTCTGCATCTTTTCCATTCTTATTACTCTGAGCTTCCAAAGCGTCTTGATTTTGTGGCAGCTTTTGCTCTCAGACAAATCAGATACTGGAAAGACGATGGAAAGGGCGGAAACCTTGAAGACTATTTCCGTTACAATGGGATGGATGGTTGGGCTACTCTCAATTCTTGTCTTAGTTTGGTCAGTGAGCTTCCCGCATGGGCAATAAAGAATTATACTGACCATGAGTTTCCTCTTGTCTATCCATCAATTCATTGTGAACTTGAGGGATGGAAAGTAGATCCTCCTACATTTAAGGAAGCAAAAGTAAAACAAGAGACAACAGTAGTACAAAAATTAGGCGGCCTTAGAAAGATGTTTAAGGCGCCAAACTACAATCCCGGTTCTTGGCAACAGAACAAGAAGGTGTTTACAATTCTTGGTTGTGGAGATTTGCCAAAGACTGATGAAGCTAATATGAAGAAGGCAGAATACCGCCATCCTCTCAATGCTAGAATCATTGGAGATATTCGTGGATACAAAAAAGCTGCAAAACTCGTCAGCACCTACTTTGAGGATTCAAAGTTTTGGAAGTTCTCGGAATCGCAATGGCGTTTGTTCTATAGACTTAACCCTGGCGGTACTGACACTGGAAGATTGGCGAGCACTGAGAGCAGTTTTTGGTACGGATACCAAATCCAAAACATTCCTCGTGGAAAAGAAGTTAAACAGTATCTTGTTGCAGATGCAGGATGGTTACTCGGTGAACCTGATTTTGAGCAATCTGAAAGCCGCTGTACGTTTTACTTGGCCGGGGAAGAAAAAGGCATCGCAGTGGTCGAAAGCGGGAAAGACTTTCACTGTTGGAATGCCCAACTTTTCTTTGGTTTCAAATACGAGGATCTCTGGGACGAAAAGTTAAAGAAGTGTAAGACTCCTGAAGCCAAGCAGATTCGTGATGAGCCTGCTAAACGAACTAATCACGGCGCCAATTACAACATGACTGGCGGCGTGATGCTAGATACTATGGGGCCGAAAGCAGCTGCAATGATGAAGGCTCTGCTAAAGCTTCCTGCCAGAATGAGTTTGAAAGATGCGTGTCAGCATTGTCTTGATACTTGGTCACGCACCTATCCTAAAGTTAAAGGAGACTGGTATGCCGCAGTCATTAAGGAAATTGAACTCACGAAGAAGTTGGTATCTCCTCTTGGTTGGACACGACACTTCTTTGGCGATGTCAAAAACAACCGTCATTACTTTAACGCAGCTGTGGCACACGGGCCTCAAAACCTCAGTGTGGGCATCATTAACAGGAAGTTCTATCAACTTTGGAGGGAGAGTATATACGGTAGCTTGCGTGGCTTCTTTAGGATTAAGGCGCAAATACATGATTCTATCCCTTACCAATACAAACAAGAAGCTACATGGGTGCCTAATAGAGTCCTCGAAATTATGGGAAACTCTACCCCTGTGCGTGGTCCAGATGGTAAGACTAGGACACTTAGCATCCCAGTGGGAATGAACTATGGAAAGGAGCGATGGAGTGAATTGAAGTGATATTTCCGTCGTACTTTGAGTATGTTCGTGAAACAGAACCACCGCTAATCTATCATAGATGGGCGATGGCTACTTGCATTGGTGCTTTCCTTGGTCGCCGTTTTTGGTTTCCTTTCGGCCCGTGGAAAATCTTCCCTAATCATTATTGTATGCTGATGGGGAATCCAGGTACAAGAAAGAATACTGCAATTAACTTGGCTACAGAAATTATAGATTTAGCTGGATATACAAGCTTCAGCGCAAACAAGACTAGACTTGAGAAATTTCTTCTTGATCTTGAAGGTGGTACTGAAAGTGACGCTACAGAATGGGCAAAAAAGAAAGGTACGAATATAGTTTTTCAGAATCTTTTTGACAGTAACGAAGAAGATGTTACTGGTTTGGACCCGCGCGAAGTATTCATTTGCGCACCTGAATTTAACAACTTTATGCCAAGAGGCGACCTTGACTTCCTCTCCATTATCGGCGATCTATGGGATTGGAATAATGACAAACGTAGCTGGAAACACCGTCTTAAGAACAGTAAACAAGTTCACATATTTCAGCCAACAATATCGTTATTGGCGGGGAATACTCATGCTGGCTTCCAAGAGATGTTTCCACCACAGTCTATCGGCCAGGGCTTCTTGTCAAGACTCATACTTGTTTACTCTGAACCGAGTGGAAAGAAAATCTCTTTCCCTACGAAACCATCGCAAAGCACAAAGGAAACACTTGTCAGGAATTTTACGCTTATCAAAGAGAGGATGGTTGGCGAGGCAAGTATTACGCCAGCTGCACGCAACGCACTAGATATTATCTATAGGACTTGGCATGAAATCGAAGATCAGCGATTCAAACATTATAGTACAAGACGATTTACACATCTTCTTAAACTCGTCCTTGTTTGTGCTGCATCGCGTATTTCTACCAAGATTGATATGCCCGATGTGTTATTGGCGTCCTCCTTACTTAGCTTTACGGAAGCCCAGATGCCAAAAGCATTGGGAGAGTTTGGTAAGTCCCGCAATGCAGAGGCCGCTAACAAGATAATGCAGAAGCTTTATGAAACAAAAAGGCCACTTACCATTGTAGAGTTATGGAAAGTAGTAAACAATGATCTAGAAAAAATGAAGGATCTTGGTGAGATGCTTGCAAATCTTCAGCAAGCAGATAAAGTGCAAGTAATAGCTGGAAAAGGATTCTTACCAAAGCAGAAGCCGTTGGATAGGAAGATGTTATACGTTGATTATAACTTACTTAAGGAGTACACTGATGGAAACAAATGAAACGCAAGAATCAGGGGGTGGTTCTCCTGCGCAAGAACGGCAAGATAAATTGATGCAAAATCGTAGAGAACTTGCATATCGTATTATGATGGTAAATTCTGTACAACCTTCGGGAGTATTTTCATTTCATACACAATATGATATGATTAAACAATTTCACGTTGGTGCGCTTGGTAAAGGAAATTGCTATGTAGGAAATCTCGCTACTCCTACACCGCTTGAAATCTTGCAAGCTAGATATGGGCTTATTAAAGAAGAGTTTGGCGAAGATGGTGGTATCGAATATCTTGGGCAGATTGCTCGCGGTGAAATTGCGCCCAGCTCGGAGAATCTAGCGGTATTGCTAGACTGGATTGTAGATATGAATTACTTCTTCATGGGACTTGCTGTAAATCTTGGGCTACCGTATGATACTGCCTTCCTGCACATCCACCATGCTAATATGCAGAAAGTAATGGTTCCAGGTGGCCCTGTATTTCGCGAAGATGGAAAAGTAGTTAAGCCTGAAGGATGGAAAGATCCTGCGCCAATGGTTCTTGAAGCTGTACTACTTCAAGCTAGTGAGGATCAGAAGAAACGTTCTTCTGGTGAAGCTGCTAATCAGGGGTAGATTCTTCGGTGGGGGGAACTATATTACTGCGTTGTCTGAAATCAGTAATAGTAGTTCCTCCCATAATTTCTTGGAGGCGTTGACTATATGAAGTTCGATGTTGCTGTGCCATTTGATTTATTACAGAAACATTTGCATCTCTGCTCCAACGCTGAAGTGTCTTTGCATAATTTTCGATTCTACCACCCGACTTGGCGTATGATAATTGAAATTCCTGAAGTTCCTCCGTCGATGGCGCTTTCCCTGCTCGAAGCTTTGTCTTTACAACTTCCCCTAGTTCTTGAATACGAGCTGCGTCAGCGGCTTGGTAGGCGTTTAGCCGGAATTTACTGTTCAGTGCAAGACTTTCATCCATCGGCTTTGCACCAACTACTCTCGCAAATGTAGCTATAGAAAAGAAATCATTGGAAGCAGAGATCAATGATCCTTTGGAAGTTGTTGCGTACCCCTGAGCTACCTGTGCTATACCTGCGAGTGGGCGAGAGAGGCTGTTATGTTCTAATCCCTCAAGGAGAGTGGAAGTTAGATCAGCCCCCTTCAACGCTTTACTTCCTACGTTTAATAGATTACTTACAAATCTTATACTCCCATCTACAGCAGGAACATCAAGTGGGGACACAGGAAGAATAGAAATATGACGAGGATTAATATCACCTCTCGTATAGAGACTTGGGGTTTGGCTACTCCAAAGGGGGAATGCCGACGCGGTTCCATACATCATCCAATCTCCGAGTTGCTTCCCAAGAATTCCGGGAGCAGTAGAATAAATATCTCGGTGGCTAGGATTAAGAGAAGAATTCCCGATGAGATGGGTATTTATAGCTTCAAAGAATGGAATACCATTCAAGCCATAAATACTACCTTGCAGGCCAGTCATTACTGCAATGGTTTTAATATCTCTATTTTCAATGTGTCTAAACAATTGTTGAAGGAGGTTAAACTGATATGTCTGAAATAGTGATACAGCAGATCCAAGCACGCCCTGAAATGCTATGGGTCGCTGCGAAGCAAGATAATTCCCTTGTACTCGGTTTACAAATGTCGATATATAAGCATTTTGCTCTGCTGCCGTTAGACGCCCGGCGACAACTATTGGATCAGTTAGTTGTCGCATTACGTCAGCACTTACAAATCTAGTGAATTCTTCAGCAAATCCATTACCAGTCATCTTAGCACCTATCTCGATGCCTTTGTTTGCACGATCCGCAAGAGCACTAATTTTTTGATATGGTTTGTAGCTGAAATGTTCGATCATTTCATGGTACTGAGAAAGCATATCCTTTACAGCCCCAATATCCTTATACCGTTGAAGCAGGGAGGCTTTCTCCTCCCCAAAGAAGTTCTTGATTGCACTAGCAATCATACCAGTAGTGCTTGGGATGCGTACATTCGTACCGGGGAGTGCCAAACTACGCAACTCATTGAGCTTCCCAGCAAGCGCACTGTCATTGGCAACAAGCGTCTTGATACTTTGCATCTCAGTACCAAGAAGGATAGGAGTAGAGATAATATTGACTAGGGAGTTTGCCCAATCCAGACGTAAGTTCAAATTAACTAACGTCATGTTAGCTTTGCTGACAAATTCTTTGACAATGTTTCTTTCTTCAGGAAGATTAGCAGTAAAGTAAGCACCATCTTCCGTATATGGCCCTTTAAGGCCGAAGCGTTCAGAAATTTTATTTGCTTCCTGCCACGGAATAACTCCCTGCATTGCCTTATCTCTATTTACCTCGAAAGTTCTGTAGGCGGTTTTACCTAAACTCTCTGCGAATTCATTAGCTTCATGAAGGAGAGTGTATTCACTACGCTTTGAAATATCAAGCGCAGTTTTGATGTAGTCGTCGAATGGATTTTCGATTTGACTCTTGAATTTTTTGAGAGCAGCACTAGCTTTAGAAGTTCCAAGTTCGGTAAATTGGCGTCCAACCCCCCGGAGTTCTTCAAAAGTTTGTGCGTATTTCGTTTCGACAGCTCGACGTACCAATCCTACTTCTTGTCGTTGATGCCATGTGATGAAATCATCTAGAACGTTTTCTGCTCTGGTTTCGGGGAAGAAATCACCGAGTATGCCACGTTTTTGAAGGGTGGAATCAATGGTTGGTTCTTTGATGGTGAGTTGGTAGTCATAATCACCTTTGATCTTATGAAAGCGTTCAGTATTTTCTTTGAAGAATACATCATAATCTTGTGGAACTTTACCAACAAGAGTATGAAGGTCTTTCTCTGTACGCGCCGTAACCATTGATACTTCTGAACTACCGCCAAGCATACCTTCCTTCTGTTTTACAAAGGCAAAGTATGGATAGCGACCAGTATCTACAGGAGGAACATAGACATTGAGAGGATCGTAGTTGTAGTTCCATCCGTGAGAAGTAAGGAGTACACGGTTTTTCTCAATTCTTCCTGCATTGGTTGCGGTACTCTGCGCCAAGAATTCTGCTACATTCTCGTTTTGCATAACAAAGTCAGCACGGCGCCCTTGCTGCCGTGAAATCTCAATAAGCTTTGCTTCATCCACAGAAAATTTTTGAGTCGCTTTATCAAAAGAAACAGCTTCCCTATTTATCAACCTCATAGGATCATCTGGATGAAACATAAACTTATCCGATTGACGCCGCAATGCAGTAACAAGAATACCAAGCTCTCCAGCAGCTTCTTTACTATCTTTGATCTTAATCATCATGGGCTGCAACTTAGTAAGAGCTGCGTTTGCAGCATCTTTCCCAAGTTTATTTACAAGGACTCCAGTATACTGACTCCACAATCCAATAGTATCACCGTAGTCAGCATTTGCAGATTTAAGTAATCCTGCTCCAGACCCACCCTGATTAGCGAGATTAACAATAGTATCTGCATTAATTTCTACAAACTTTGCAGCTACATCTGCACCAAGAACAGATGTAAACGCTGCATTTCTAGCATCATTGCCTACTTTTACTCTATACGCCCATGAGAGTTCACCGTAGATAGTATTACCTGCACCAGCAGGCAGTACCTGAACCATTGCATCGTTGGTTACTTTTCCACCAGCTCCAGTAAGTGTCTTGGATACTTCTTTGGCTTTTGTAAAATCCCAAAGAATTTCTAAATTCTGCGGCTTCAGTGAATCTTCTAGTGGAATGGAGAAACCTTTAGCAAGACGATCACTAGGGAGAAATGTAGAAGCAATAGCATCTTGAATCCAAGATACTTCTACATTCATCTTGGTAGCAAGATTTACAAGATCTTCACCTTTTGCTGTATTAGCAAAGAAACCTTGAAGAATAGTTAATTTTTGAGTCTTAAGCCAATCTCCGAAATCAGAGAGATCACCAACTTTGCGCTGACTCTTATCTGCACTTTCGAGAACTACATCTTCCCATTTCTTTGCACCATCCTGATAGATACGTTCTAGAAGAGGAATATCAGTGTCAGAAATTTTTGCAGGTACTACCTTAAGTTCTTTCGCATATACATAACGAGAAGATGCTTTAGCAGCATTGTCTTCAATGAGATCGAATTTGTTAAAGGGAGAATGCGACCAGTGGTGACCTCCAGAAACTACAAGATTTTCTGAAGTCATAGCAAGACGTTTAGAATTGGTAGCTAAGTCAGCTGCCGTAGGAAATGCTACGTCAGTAAATGCTCCGGTACGAGTATTGAAGAAACTACGAGGAGAAATAGCAGGATCATCAATCTTACGAAACATAGGGCTTTTAGGATTGATGCGAATCGCGCCAGAAGCAGTCATGGCAACGTCTTGTCCAGCAGCAAAAGCTTCATCAATTGAAGCAAAGCGGGGAAATCCGGTCTCAAGAATGGGAGCTTCACCTCGCAATCCTATTAGTCCTACTTTTACTTCGTTTGCAGTACCTACAAATTGGTATGGACTCTTAAGTGTTTCTTTACCGCGAGGGCTGCGAGACACAATCTCTGTAAGGAATGAATCAAAGTTTGTAATTTTTGCTGCAACTTCAGGTGTGAGTTCTTTGGGAACGTAGAAGACGGAATCGGAACCTCGCGCCGCATCTGGAGAAACTCTCTTGATGGTCTTAACATTGAGTAAGTGATCGCCAAGCAAATCAATAATTTCTTCATTGGTAGTCCCTGCGGCTTGTTCACGCTGTACCATTTTGAAAAGATAGGTAGAAAATTCATTACCTAATGCTGGATCATCGCCTGCCATCTTATTAGCTAGAAGTCTAAAATCATCCCAACCTCTACTAGACGCAGATGCAGCAGCCTTTTCAAATGCTTCTTTAGTAGGAAGCCCACCTTCTAGCGTAGTATCTTTACCAAGCCATTTGTAGGTAAAATCTAGATTTCTTCCTACAGTTGGAAGTTGGAGTACACTACGGAGAGTTCCATATGATTCGTCTCCTAGAGTAATGTCTCCTTGTACTTTCTTCAATGCGTCAAATTCACGCAAAGCAGTACTGATTGTAGATTGGCCTTGCTTAAAGATGGAATTAATTGCAATAGCTTCAATCGCTCCACCAACAGCACCAAATGCTAAACTAGAGATACCAATATGCTTAATTACATCACTCCATTCATCTTTCTCTAGCATAGGACTTTGCTTCATAGTAATTGCAATAGCAGTCTCAAAAGCTGCCATGTTAACTACCTGGTCAGCAACACCCCATGACATAGCGGCGAGTTTGTTTTTATTGATAAGGTTGAATACAGTTCCTCCTTCCACGGCCAGCTCTCGAAGCCCTGCGTCCAAGTACAACTTTTGTTGAGAACTAGCATACCCGAGCGCACGTCCAAATGGGCCAAGCATTGTTCCAGCTTTGGCAAGTTGGACACCTTTAAGCGCCAATCCTCCAGGTATAAAACTTGTGACTGCGAAACCTGCAACATCGACGAGTTGTTTATTTTTGGCGTAGTATGCGCCCATGTGCTGATCATTTTCATTCATCCATTTAGCTACGTCAAATTGTTCAGCGCCAAGTAGATTAGCACCAGTATTGTAAATACTAGCTAACCCGCTGAGCACTGCTCCGTAGGTAAAATTTTCAGCGTTATCTAAAAAACTTTCATCGCTGCCAGCCTGCATGTTTGCAGTATCAGCAGCAGTATAAATAGGGTGAATATCTGCGTAACTAGTCTGGTCTGCAATGGAAGCTACATCATCAGCCATTATTTAGCTCCCAGCTTGTTAAGTGATTCAATATATTCTGCACTATAACCACCAGCAGGCCACCCAAGCCCTATAGTACCTCCTAATGCATTTTTAGCACGAGCAGCAGTTCTAGTAAATATATTTTCAATTTCTCCTGGAGCAAGCAAATTAATAGAGCGTTTAACATCTTTTGGGAGAATATTATAATCTACTTGAGGTTTTAATCCAATAATCTCGTAACTAAAACGTTTATTATTTTGAGCTACAGCAGAAGTATAGTAATCACTATACTGTTGAGCTGCGGCGGTAGGAGAAATAGCCCCTTTACTTACAGCAGAAGATACTGCTTCAAAAATTTGTTTATCTGTGTAACTAATTTTATTTTTAGCTCCATCAATTACCATCTTAGCTACATAATTATTAGGATCACCTTCCCAGTGAGTAGCCATAGACCTGTGACTAATCTTATAAGGATTGTAATCCGATGCAAGAAGCATATTTTGAGAGTGGACAAAAAATTCATTCTCAATATTACGACTTGATTGCATTAGCAATTCTTCACGAGGAGGAATTTTTCCCCCTTTAGACTGTATATCTGCCCCGATGAATTGTGCTCCTTGCATAATCTTAGTTTGTAAATTACGCATAAACTCTACAAGACTGGTACTCCCAGTTTTTTGCATAGTCTGTAGCATACCGGGAGTAAGGTGAATAGATGCTTCATAAAGATTATTTCCAATGGTGCCTTCGCTGGCGCGCTTCATCCAAAAATCTTGCTCTTTCTTACTCATGCGTTTTACGGCTGCAAGACTGATATATGGAGCGCCCATCAACTCACCTACAGTTTTAAGTCTTTCATCAAGCAAACGTTCTTGTTCTTTTTGCTCTCCTCTTGCGTCAGCTCCTTCTCTGTAGCCTTCCATAATCTTTTCCATCTGAGCTACAGACATTTCCATCCTAAGTTGATCTCCACGAAGTCCAACTACTGTAGCAGCGGTACGCGCCGAAGAACTGGCACCTTGCGCGCGCAATACTTCTGCCCTAGCATTCTGTTCTGCTTGGAGTGCGTTACCACGAGCAACACCAAGGTCTGCAATTTGGTCGGCGCTGGCGGCAATGGCAATACGTTCTTGAGTACCAACAATACCTTGAGCAGTTTGTAGGGCATTTACAGCATCATTTTGCTTTCTAGCAATAGCGTTGTGTTCTGCCACCATGCCAGGAAGCTGAGTAGCATTGATAAGATATTGAAGAGGATCATCAAAGAATCCTACTTGCATCTTCTTGTCAACTAGTTCAGCAGATTTCCTACGTTGAGCATCAAGAGTAGCATACTCAGAAGCATACTGAGCCATTGCGTTATCAAGTTCATTAGTATTTAGATTTAGAATGTCAAGAATACGTTTGCGCGATTGAACAGCAGCAGCTTCTATAGTACCTTCCATCTGTTTAGCTGCCCCCATCATTTGACCTGCAATCTGGGTATTAATTGCAGCACCTTCAAGGGCAAGTTGTTCTTCTTCCCTGCTATCAGTAACCATCTTAATAGCTTGATCTGTCCAAGCTCTATTCTGTTCAACAGTCTTTTTAATTGCATCAATTCCAGCAACACTAGTAGCAGTATTAAACGCGCCCATGATGATTCCTTATCTCCGAGAAGGCTTAAGTCCACTACTATGAGGGATGCCTTGAAGCCAACTTTGTGCAAACTCAAACTTCTTAAGATAATTGAGAGTTTCAGCAGGTAATCTATCTGTTTCTCCTGCTGCCATCATCCTACCAGCTTTCGGGCCTGCGTTATACTCAGCAGCTAATACCCTACCACTAGTAGTTTTAGTACGTTTCTGAATTTCTTTAAGTGCTGCTAGTCCAGCATTAACACTACTCTGCCAATCACTAGACTCTGCATGATCTTCACTAAGATGCCCTTGAGAAACAAGAGAAAGTTTTGTCATTGGCATAACTTGCATTACACCTGCGGCACCACGAGGAGAAGTCTTGTCATTGGAAAGTATAGCTGGAATTGCGCCATTACCTCCCATATTTTCAGCAAGAAGAATAGCTTGTGCGTGACCGGCATCAACACCATACCGTCCTGCTGTTTGAGTAATATATTTCATTACTTCTTCAAGTGCTACTTGGTCAGCCATTTGTGCCTCTACTGGCTGGTGCGTGAGTAGCAGCAACGAGAATATCAAGGGCTTTCGGACCACCCATAGCAAGAACTGTGTCAGCTGGAAGGATATATTCATCAGCGTGTGCGTTGACATTCACTACTCCTGTAGAATCGTCTTCACCACGGATGAATCTATTTTCATTATTTTTCGATGCTGGCTTCCTTGCTTCTCCTTTTTGAACAGGTTTCTCGCCACGAATATTACGAAGTGTAGAAGATTTATTAGCTACTCTACCTCCATCTTGATAAGCATCTCCACCAGCATCTCCGCCAGAGCTGCCAGCATCAGCACTTGCATCAGCACCAGAACCAGTGCCGCTAGCAGGTCCGCCTTCCCCAACACCAGTTCCGGGAGTTCCAGCACCAGCAGGACCAGTATCAGCGTCAGGTGCAACTCCTACTCCTGAGTCTGCATCTTCAACTCCAACTTCTATAGTAAATGGATCAACAAATTCATGAAATGTGCTAGGAACTGCTGGAGGCATTGGTGCGATTGGATTACCTTGGTCATCAATACCAATATCAGGAGGCATCATTGCAGGAGTAGTAACTTCTACTGGAGTAGCTACACTTTCAGGAGCAAACAATGCTTGGTTAAGTGCAAAGAGTGCAAACTGAGTAAACGCGTTCATTGGATTCATAGCAATATTTGCAATCGCAAAAGGACTCATATTAGCAATAGCTGCAATGGTACCTTGATTTCCTGCAACTCCTACGCCAGTACCACTAGTATCTCCAGCGTTGCCTTCTACATCTTGTCCAGCAATGTTACCTTTTTTGCGAGCAGTAGTAGGCTGTTGCTGAGAAATTTGCAAGGCCCCGGTACTTTGTGTTGCTGGCCGCGGTCCCATGTTTACTTTATTTCTTACTTGCCCACCATCAGCGTAACTAGTTGGTTTTACTCTACCACCATCTTTAAAGAAAGAACTAAATAGATTTTCAGCTCCTCCAGAAAAATCAAGATAGTCACTTACATCGCTAGCAGCACCGAGATCTTCAACACTTTCTGCAAATAGGTCAGAAGCATCAGCACCACCTACAATGCTAGATGCATTTACTCCTTCAGCAATTCCAGAGTCAAATCCGCCCATTGAAAATGACAATCCTGCACCCGGAGTACCTTCATTGAATGCACCAAGATCACCAGTAGAAGGAGAAATTGGAGGAATACCTAGTTGTGCGGAGTTATCTACATTGATACTACCTTCAAATGGAGCAGCAGCAGCTGCTTCTTGCGCTACTTTAGCATCCATAGATTTGCCGAGACGATTAAGGCCAAATCCAGCAAGAGTAGGGAGAAGAACAGCACCAGGTTTTCCTGGACTAGTAGTTTTTTCTGCGGTAGTAGTCTTATTGGTATCTGAAATTTTACCAGCTACTTGTCCAGCTACTTGCTGTTGTTGAACTGCTGCTTGAGCAATAGATTGAGCAAGTGTCTGGTTGAGTTGCGCCAAAGAACTACCTAGCATAGAGTTATTAGTTACTCTAGTACCAGTGGCATTTGCATATTGAGAAGTAAGGCCGGGTACTTGAGCAGCTCCTTGCGCAAACAGGTTAGCAACTAATGCTTGAAGGTTCTCTGGATTTAGAGTAGAGAGGAGCCTAGACAAAGCATCGGTATCTCCCGTAGTTCGGGCAGTTTCAGTAGTCTTACTTCCAACACCATACTTAACTAAGTCAAGAATCCCCGGAAGTGGAGACTGATACTGAATTGGAGTTGCGGTTTCTCCGGCCATGATTGCTCCTTAACCACGCGCTTTAGCAATTGCCTCATTTAAGGCTATACGCGCAGCATCATCTTTAGCTACACGATCATCTAGTTCTGCATCAGTAACATCGCGCCCTTCTGCCTTAGCAGTAGAGAGCAAAAGTCCAATAGCAGCAGTCTTATCAAGTGCGAGAAGCAAAAGATCAATAACTAATTCAGCATTTTTACTCATTGTTTACTCGCAAGGTAAGTTTGCAGAGCACGCAGCGCAGTAGTGACACTGGTGAGTTTGTTATCAGCAACTACTGGAGTGGCCTTGAACATATCACGAGCAACATCAAGGCCAGCACGCGCAGTATCAGCCTGATTCTGTACATTTTGTGCATCATCAGGATTGAGTTTCTTTGCCACTACCAGCTTTGTAGCAGTTTCACGAACAGCAGTAACAGTAATATACCCTACTGCCAGTTTTTGATTGAATGTTTCTGGCGCAGCGATACCAAGCTGTGCGCAAGCTGGTAGAAAACTAATGCTACAGCTCGCCAGAATTGTCAGGAACAGTCTTTTCACCAGAACCTCCTTGAGAAATAATGCGAAACACAGGAATAAGAGCACCAAGCGCAGCCATCACCCATGCATACGTTTTCGCATCCATGAGATTCTGGAAGTTAGGAAATGAAGCGTAAAGACTGGATAGAATTGCCATTACTACTCCAGCTTGTACACTCATCCATTTCCACGCTTCTTTCCAATCACCTACTAGTTCGATTTTCATGGTTTGGGATCGTACTCCACATGGATATGTTCGTTTTCAGTACCCAAATACTCAAGAACTACATCGAAATTCTCACCAAGAGCTACTTTTAAGGATGTAACTAGTGCTAGTTTATCTCCTACAAAGTCTTTAGTTCTGAAGTCTGCGGCGCGTCCTTTGTAATGCAATGAGCCATCACTATGTTTTCCATCATTTATACTAGTAATAGTACATTTTGTCCAGTAACTTTCATAAACACTAGCTACAACTATTACTCCTAGTGCCATCTGCGGAGTAAGATCAGTAAGTTTTACTCCGAGTTTTAGAAATAGCATAATATAAGTGTATAGTGTATAGATACTTATGCTAGAAGGGAATCATAAGGTCATACAAAGTTTTGTAGAAAGTTGTAATACTAGTTTGTCAGTTTCTACATCATACATAATAACTTTTACAGTAGGAGTTCCTATAAATCCTATAGCATCTAATGTATCGTCTGCGTTTACTGTATTTAATGTGCCAGATACAGCAACTTGACCAGATGCTGCAAGAGTATCATTTGCATTAGTAGTCGCAGTACTACCAGTAATACTAATAGTACCGCTGGAAGTTAAAGTATCGTTATTATTAGTTTTTGCAATACTTCCAGTAATATCTACAGTGCCACTTGCAACTTGAGTATCATTTGCATTAGTTGTATCAATAGTTCCAGTAATACCTGCACCAGCAGATACAGTACCGGATGCTACTATTGTATCGTCAGCATTAGTTGTTGCTAGTGTGCCAGAAATTATAACTGCGCCGGTAGCAACAATAGTATCATTATTATTAGTTCTTGCGATGCTTCCAACAATGTTTACTTGTCCAGAAGCAGCGATAGTGTCATTTGCATTAGTTCTTGCAATACTGCCAGTAATACTTACTTGCCCAGCAGCTGCAATAGTATCATTGGCGTTAGTAACAGAAACAGTACCAGTAATACTTCCAGCTCCTGTTGGAGCATCTAAATCTTCATCAAACCACTTCTGGATAATAAGACTCATGCAAATGCCTCACACCACCAGTTGCGCACGTCCAGTTCGTTGAATTTACCATCATCCTCGGCGTCGGCCATTTGCTGCAATTTGAAACCATGAGAACGTTTCGTCGGGGCGTTCGCGCCGGGTTGTGTCGTCGACGCCTTCAGTGAGATCGCGGCGGTGTTCGTGTAATCCCTGGTGCTGTTGCTGACAGTCACCGTGCCGGAGACGCCGGTCGTGTCACCTACATCGTAGATCTCACTGTTGAGGGCCGCGTCGTTGATGAACGCGGTGACGCCAGTGATCGTGGGATTCGTGCCGGTGAAATTCTGCACGAACCCGAGCACGAGATCGGTCGCCTCGGTGTTCGCCAGCCCTACGGAAGCCTCGGTTGCCTCGGTTGCCGCATTCGTGCCTGCCGCGCGCACGAAGTCGCCCGTGTTCGCATCTTTGATGAACACGAGGACCAACTCGCCGCCCTCGCTGCGCGCCCCGCCCGCGCTCCATGTCCACGCGACGTTCTGCGTTCCAATAGCGGGATTCACTAGCGTCGCCACGCCGACGCCCGACTCGCCAGTAGCGGCACCCTCGGCAAGCTGCGATTGGATTGTGAAGCCCACGCCGTTTAGCGTGAGGCCGGAAAGCGTCTCTCCTGCGTCCCCGTCCCAGTGTGACCAGAACGCGACTACCGCATTGCAGTCGGCGGGAACGGTGACGTTGCCGTTGCCGTCGCCAGCGCTCGCGTCGAGCTGCGCGGCGGCGCCAGTGCGAAACGGGGTGGTCATTTACCTACAGCTCGATCCACGCCTTGGGGTGTTCTGCCCTGCGACCGCAGGCAGCGCAAATACCAGGAACATCAGAGCCAGCAGCATTCGTTTCATTGTTCGCCTCTCCTTTTTCGTTGCCGTAAAGTGCATGTGCGTTCCTGATCGCCCGCTAGATGCGCTCTTTGAGTGCAGGCGGCATCACGCCACCTTGATCTGCTTCAACTCCTCGATGGAAGTTGCAGCCTCGATGCGAGGATCGGCAGGTGCGTCGCGCCATTTTTGGCGTTCTACTTCGATAGCATCTGCAAGTTCTTGATCTTTTGCTGCCATCGCACGCATCCATTGAATATCTAGCAGCGGTAGATTATTGTGTCGCTCGGCACGAAACTTGTTTCGATGACATTCACGAGCAGCAATAATGTCGTATTCGATCTTGCTACCATTGTCGCGTAAAGCATTACGATAACGCCTATCTACGTTAAATTGATCGTGTTCCGCTTGCGTCAGTCTACGCCAACTCATTACAGTTACAGCGTTGTAAGGCAGTCCGCTACGAGAATCTTTACGATGTGCCCACAAGCGTTCATTTAATGCGATAAAATATTCGATGTAGGTATCCCCAATGGGGTTCACCCAAATTTCATGTTCTTTGTCAAACATCCAACCATCTCCTCTAGGACGTGACGGTGCACGCATTTCCGTTTGAATGGCGAGATGATAAATTTCTCCGTTTGACACTGTAACTCCTACGTAGATTTCACTCATTATTGATCTCCAAATCCGGCCATGTGGTAGAATTCTGGATCTTGTGCAACGTTAGTAGTGACAGTTTCATCGTAGTTTTCGCTTTCGATCACTGCCGCAGTTTGTCCAGCATTACGGAATGTACCACCGCCAAGATCAACGCTTGCTACTGCTAGTGAAGTAGAAACACGCTGAAGCGAGGTAAGCGCAGCCCAATGTACGCTGGAAAAATCAGTGCCGATAGTCCAACCAAGTCGTCCAGTACCAGTATCTGCGATACCGGCGAGGTTCCAGTTAGCATGGAGTGTAGTACCTGCTCCTGCTGCTTTGCCCCAACATTTTGCAACGCCAGGATGCCAATTCATGCCCTGCGGCGTAACGTGCTTGTCCGTCGCGGTGCCCGCTTCCATTTCCGCCTGTGACGCGGCGTTGCCGATGCTTGGATAAACCGCGCCATTAGAATCGTAATGTAGCCACATTCCACCTTGCGTATACAGCAACATCTCACCAGCAAGAAGATTAACATTTGCCAATACAGAAACTAATGTGCCATCACTGAATTCCACACGGCAAGTTGTTGCTTGTGAAGCATGATTGTTATACAGACTGATGTGCTTGACATTCCTGCGCCGATTTGCAGTCGTACAATCTGCAATTGTCGTAGTTGTAGCAGTTGTGATCGAGGCAAGCGGTCCAACATTCGGAATATCCTGCACTACCGGAGGAGCCGCATTATCCGTTTCCATCATAGAAACTACAGGTTCAACATCAGCAGCTGAATCTGTGACGACGCGCAGAATATCTGTGGTTGCGTGAAGGATCAACATTACGGGTTGCCTTCAGTAATAACTGCGCTACTAACTGCTACGTTTTGAGTAATGGCAATAGATGTATTGTTAAGATTAAGGTCACTTCCTGCTGTATTTACGTTGCCATCCATACAACAAGTACCAGTAGAATCTACTGCACGAAACCAAGTAGCAGTTCCAGTAGCGTTAGCACTTGCATCCGCAGTTATAGCTGAAAAAGTAAGTACTCCTGCCGCAGGAGCGCCAGCAGATGGATCAGAAAAAGTAAGTTCTGCAAGTAAAGTAGTAGCTGTACCACAAGTAGCAGGACGAGAACCATCGTAAATGCGAAATAAACCCGCGCCTGCTCCTCCATCAATTGCATCCCGGAGAGCAGCAAGCATAGCATTACGTACAGTACTACTATAAGATATTGCTTCAAAGAAAGGGCGAAAAAGTCGACGAATACTTTCTGCAATAGCTTCTCCAATCATCCATCCTGGCCCAAAAATATGTGCGTACCCAGCTTCAGGCTTAATTGATACGGACATTGATTTTCTATATGCTTCCATCCTCTCTTTAATCCAAAGTTGTGCAGCAGTATCCGCTTCATCTCTTGTTTTTGTTGTGTTTACTGCTTCTTCTCGAATAAGATTTCCAACGCGTACTTTTTCAGTAATTTTTTGTTCTGGAACTACAATACTTTCCACTTCAGTAGCAGGAATAATGCGTTCTACAATTTTAAATACTTCTTGTTTTCTATCATAAATACGTGCACCCCATAGATACCCTTCAGGACTCTCAATTACACGAATTTCATAATAGGTAGTGTATTTATCCCTATTGTAATCATGTACATTGATTAATGCTACTTTGCGTGGTTGTTTCATTGTCTAATCCTCAAGAGTATGAAAGAGCAGCACGATTATCCCAAATATTATCATAGCTATCATTACCATCCGCCCAAGTAATGATAACATCATTTTCGGCGTTAAATACAAATTTCTTTACTTGCCAAAGTGCGGCAGACGTAGCAGTTCCAATTTCAGCCTTACCCATATAAGCAGTAAGACCGTCTGCTGACATATCAAAACGTTTTGCATAATTTTTGAAATAAATAGTATTCATAATTCTACGAAACTACTATAGAATCTCCACCGCCTCCACCTCCACCCCCTACCGCAGTAGCAGGACCAAAGATAGCGTCAAAAAAACCATTTTTGAAAAAATCCATTTCATAATCAATATCGTCTTGGGAACCTTCTTTAAGGTCTGCCTCATCTTCCGTATCATCTACAGATTCTTTAGGAGCAAATGCTTCGCCTCCTACTACAATTATAGTAAATTCTTTTTCTGGAGAAGTACGGAGAATAGCATCAATTATTTCGGAAACTTCCATTGGAATTCCTCAGTGTTGAACATAGTATGAGTCTAGATTACAGAGAAGCCGTGTAGTTTCAAGAGCGAAACCCACCACTTGTTCAATGTTTCCAGCTGCTACAGGCGCAACGTTAGTAATAAGTCCATTTGTGGTACTTAACCAATAGCGTGCTCCGGGAGTAAGCCCCGAAACACCAGAAATAAGCCCACGAGTACGAATCTCAATAGTGTCTCCAGCGTTATGGCTTCCTACGCTGTTTACAAATCCACAACACCATTTAGTATTGTTAACTGCATTTGCAAGTCGTACTTGAAGATCACCAGCTACAAGAATTGGGCTTACTGCCTGTCCAAAATTCAAATTTTCATTTGCTACTGCATACCATCTGTTGAGATTTCCATCAAAAATGGTGTCATCTACAGTAATCTGACCTAAACTACTAAACTGTTCGTCTGCTCCTGTATAGGTTGCTACAAGCCGCTCAAGATTATGAATAGCATTGTAAACTGCGAAAAAATGAGTAAATAGTTCTTGAGGAACTCCCTCTGGAGTGCTAGGAAGTCCAGTCTCAATTCTACTACCTTCAACGGTTGCCATGACGAGTAATAGTAAACATAGCAGTTGAAAGTTCAAAAGTGCCAATAGTAAGAAGGCTGAGATTTACGCCTGTTCTTGGCGCCGCGTAGCTTCCAACTCCCGGCGCAGGAGCACCATACTTAACAACTCGCCTATCTGTCCCAGCAGAAAGTTCAACGAGTTGGTTTGGAACACCGTTAGTCTTACCATCCGCAGAGATAATGAGATAGACTTGAGAAGGATATGCTTGATGCTCTCCTTCAAGTTCTACACTTTGGTAAGTAGCCATCTTCTGCCGTACAAGTTGATAACGACCGAGAAGAAGAACTCCTTGATCTTGCCTCTCCCTGTAATCCATTACAAGAAGGTCAATCTGTCCATTAGTTTTTAAAAATCCTACGCTCTGTTTTGCAGGAGGATTAGTAATCTCTCCAGGAAGATTTGGATAGGGGTAAACAAAACAGTCAACGTGATCTACACGAAGTTTTCCCCAACGCTTCAAACCTAGATCGTAAACCAATGCGTGAGTATACGTTTGTGGCGCAGTATCTGTAGGCTTTCCATAAGATATAACAAGATACCTGCCGCTGATGTAGCTAATCTTTACTTGAAGGTCTACATTCAACCGCTCAATAGTAAGTTGAAGTGTAGTTAAATCAAATTCTTCCCAGATACGCCCTGCAAGAAAATCCATTGCGGCGTTAGAAAGAACTTCAGCAGTAGTTACACTAATCTTTTGAAGTCCGTGTGTAGTCCAAGAATAGTGATACCCAAGAGATGCTTCAAGACTAACTTGTTCTGGGCTAGGTACACCACCAGCATTAGAGATTTCACGAAATACAAATGGCGCCCGAGCATTGTTGGTGTACAGAGCTACTACTGCATTCTTAGTAGTATAGATTACGAAGCCGCCAGAGATAGGAACTACTGCTCTAGCAACACCTTTCATATCTTGGGGGATTGCATTTCCTGCACCAGTTTGGATAGATGGAACAAAGTCAATATTATTAATTAGGCTTGACCAGTGAACAGTAATTCCAACTACAGCAATAAGGTAATTGTTGCTTGCTCCAATTACATCAATATCAGCAGCATTAATTCCAGTAAGAGTTACAGGATTGATCTGATTGAGTGTAGAATCATACTCAAACATATCGTACTTTTCATACTGTACGAATGTGCGACCATTGACGTATGCACGAGATACAATAGTTTTATCAGCAGGCCAACCAGCAAATGGATTTGTAGATACCCAATCTGGCATATCTGCTCTGTAGATGTAATTCTTTCCTCGTGCAGGCGCCCAAAGGAAGTTATTTTCGTCAGCGTCACGAACTACAATAACTTGGTCGAAATCAGTAGCAGGAATAGGAGCAGCTGGAATTACTTGTCTATATCCTACACTCTGTATACCTTCAGATGTAGGAAGAATATTTTGACAGTAATAATGCTGAGCTAGTTCTGGATTTGCAGATTCAAAAGTACCAGTATAGCCTTTAGGAAGTCGTGGAGGTTGATCTAGCCCCGGAATAATGATTGGGCGTTGAAAGAAATCAGATACAAATGGAAACTCCGCAGCATTAAGAATTGCTGTGAAGGTTTCGTAGGACAAGATTATCTCCGCTGCCGTTGTAGTTCTTGAAGAACTTTTTGCATATCTTGCCGTAGTTCTTTAAGATCACCTTTTACTTCTTTTACATCTTCACGAAATTCTTCTCTAGAACGACTAGTTTCTTTTTTAGCATCTACTTGGCGACGTTCAAGTTCAGTAAGTTTTTGTTCGATAACCGCAGTTTTGCTTTGAAATTGCGCCCAAGAACCACCAATTCCCCCAAGAAAAATGAGAATAGCAATTACATTGGTAACTGTAATAGGAGATGCAGCACGATAAAATCGTTGTTCTGGATCATCTCCTTCACGAGTTCTGCGATTGAACATTTAGAATGCCCTCTGTACGAATGCTCGCATATGTGAATAATCGAAAGGATTACCACCATCTCCCATCCCCCATTGGTGTATAATTCCAGGAAACATAGCAATTATATTTTTGCCAACAAGATAACCTCCACCAGCAGTTTCATTAGTAGCACCATTAAAGTAATATGCCCCCCAAACTTGCCCCCAATATCCTGCTTGTAAAGCAGGTATTGCTAAATGAGAAGTGTATCTAGTTACTTCTACACGAGTTTCTATTAAATCTACTCCTATATTGTGATTAAATATGATAGGAGTACCCGCAGCGATAGCAGTGATTGGGTGAAAATATTTTCCACGAAGTGCATAATTACGAGTAACAGTTACTGCCCCAGCAGAAGTATCACATTCACCAACAAAAAGTCTTGTACGAGCAACCATTGTTGGATTTACAGTAGCAGTAACAGACGGGGCAGTAACTTCATACATCTTCATCTCTGGAATGGAGAAGAAATGTATAGGATGATTGGTGATTGTCGGTGCACTGCTGCTCGGAGCCTCAGTACCCGTAACGGTCGCTGCGCGAAGAAAGTAGAAAGCATCAGCCCAACCGTTAAACTGGGAAGCTCCAGCTCCATTATCACCAATACGGAATTTGGAAATTCCACATACTCGTAATACTGAAGAAGTTGTAATATCTTGCGATTCCGCAGCGCCATTGTTTGAGAGATAGATGCGGTACGTCCCTGCTAGCGCATCAAACACAAGGCGGATTTTATACCATGTCCCAGTAGCCCAAGACGTACTTGTGCCGCCAATAGAGTTGTAGATGTCTGCACTAGAGCCATTGCTCGAAAGCTGTAGCGCCAATTTAAGTGTTCCAGTGGTATTATTCAAGTAAACGGCTGCACCTACATTTGACGTGTTGCTTACAGAGAATAGATACTGATTGTTTCCGGCGGTGGGTAAAGTATTCCAACGGAACCAACCAGCGATCTCCCATGAACCATTACCTAGCGTTGTAAAATTTGTACTCTCGACGTAATCCCCAGTACCGTCCAGAAGTAAACTACTACTTCCAAACTTAAATTGTGCAGTATCAATTTGCGCATTGCCTACTGCACTCCAAGAATTGCCAAAATCATCAATTATTGTAGTGCTAGTATCTGCACCTTCAAAATTAAGTAAAGCACCTTCAGTACGATCAAACGCATATCCGTACTGAGGGGGAATAAGACAATTCCCCCAAGTTACAGAAGTAGCAGTTGCAAAATCAGCATAGACATAGTTTGTATTACTAGCTACAAAATTACCTTGATTTGTTTGATCCGCAGACAAGAATGAAAAACTATCTACTTGGCCACCTGCTCCATAGCCACCTGCAAATGTAAGAAGCGCAGGAGTTGGAGATGCATCAACATTAAAGTTAAGTGCAGCTCCAGCAGAAAGAATGTTACAAAGTCCAGCAGCAGTAAGAGCAGCAGCAAGTACAGTCTGCCGTACAGGAGGACTCGCAATTGCACCCCACCGAGTTCCATCAGCTTGAGTAGCGTCAGCAATTAAAACTGTATTATCTGCACCTACTGGTTTTACACTTTGTTGAATTACTGCTCCAACTTGTTTACCTACAAGCAAGTCACCTTTGGCAGTAAATGGGGTAGAAGCAAGACCGCGCTGGAAACTAACCATACGCCAATAAGCAGAAGCATCATTGGTTTTTCTCCAACGAACAATATCACGATCCACAAGGATAATGTCAGCAGCCCCCAAAAGATCAAGACTGGTAGCATTATGGGTGAGAGTTACACTCCCTCCAGTGATATTGAAGATAGTTTCAATTTCAGTACCAGCAGGAAGTGTTGCTCCACCAAGAGACGTAACTACTGTAGCTCCTGCTGCGTTGTTTACGATGAGAGTATTGCCAGTAGAGTCGCCGAGATCAGTAGTAGCGGCTGCTGCAATATCTGCACCAAATTCCTCACTAATTCTATTTCCCACCATAACAAGCGGGACATTTTTAAGAAAAGCGAAACTAGTTCCGATATGCCAAGTAAGTGTACCAGCAACAATTAAACCAAGTTCGTTAGGATTTGGCCTGTATATTCCTGAATCCAAATCACCTTCAAAAGAATAACTAGGGGCACCTAAACTTCCTACCGGAACAGAGAATTGACCTGTAGCATTATTGAATTTTGCATCTTTATATTGAAGTTCCGTGGCAACAGCATTCATGCCAAGAAGTTGGTATGCCGTACCAAGCAACGTTTCCATTGGGAGTTGGAAAGTATTACCTCCAACTACTGCCCAGACATTAACGCCCATAGTCTTCTATCTCCGACATTTTGAGATTAAGGTACTCACCGCCAGTCGGCATTTGTGCAGTTCCTGGCGCAGGCCCATACAAAAGTATACCAAGTTTGTTTGCAGCCTCAAGATATCCAATTGCTTCAAGAACTCTCTTGGAAGCATCAATAACTATAAGGGAAGATTGTTGTCTTGCAATCCAGCTCTCATAAGATGCATCAGGAGTAAGAACAGGATTTGAATAATAACCAACCAAGAAAGAATCGTAATTAGCACCGAGACGAATATTAAGATTATCCCCCGCAACATAGTATACATTTGTTTTTTCAATTAAATATTCATCTAGGATTGCGTCTGGTTTCATTGACTCAAGAAAGAAATTAGCAGGAGTCGCCCCGATACTATCATATGGGCGAATGTACGCAAAATTTCTCCAATTGGCAAATAAACTTGAAATGCTCAATTGGAAAAGATTCGCAGACCCAGGACTTATAAGAAGTTCTTGAATATCACGACGAAAGTAATCACAACGGTGCGCAGCAAGGGTAGCTTGACGAACTGCTAATGCCGTTTCTGCAACCAAATCTGGCCTATTAGTTAGAGTGTAAACTCCATCAGGACCAGAAATAATATCAGAAAAGAGCGACATTAGCAGTTTTCTTCTAGGTTAAGCTGGCATTAAACTGGTTTGGCGGCAGATTTACCGCTAGCAGCAATGGCAGCTTGTGCAGCAACTAATTGAGATGGCAATTCCGGCGCCGATTGTTTTGATACAGGAATTGGAATAGTAATTGGATTGCCGGTAATTCCACGATCAGTATCAAATTGCTGTTCTGCTGTAGCTCTAATTTCTGTAGCAGCAGCAACTTCCCCAGGTTCTACAATATCTTTAGTAGTGTAGATGTGAGAAGTAGGAATATTTGCAACCTTATCGAGTTCTTCACGAACTTTTTCACGATATCCTGAAGGAATAGACGACAATCTAAGAATTCCTCCAGCAAATGCTACTTCTTTAGCTTCAGTGCCAATTTGTACATAGAACTTAGCTCCTGGCGTTCTATGATAATACGTTTTGTCTGGTACTTGATTCGATTCCATTTTGACCTCTAGGTTGACTTACTAGTGTTTGAAATACAAGACAGGGCGATAGTTACGGCTACCACCCTGCCCCCGCTTTCTTCTCTGCCTCCTTTCCTTAGCCTACCGCACCAGCGGTAAAATTATAAAGAATCACATTTGCAGCAGGATTTTTGACAAGGCAAGTCAGCTCACTTGTGAGGGTACCACCAACAGCATCAATACCATTGTCAACTTGTTGGCCGCTCATATTAAATTCAGCGTTGTCGGTCTTTCTTCCTTGTAGATACGCACAGTTGAAGGTAGAAAGATCAACACCAATGCCCATCTTTGCCCAAGTAGAAGTAGCACCAAATGCGTTGAACAGAGGATGCTCAATGATATTGAAGGTGCCGCGTGGAGTCTTAATGGTGTCAAATTGCAGACCCCATGAAGTTTCGTTGCCTTGGATAAAGTAGGTGCTATTGAGACGACAGATGTTGTGGATTACTCTGCGTGCTGGTCCACCAACAAAGAACGCACGCATATTCGGCACTTTGGGATCGGTAATTTGATTAAATGCCGGGTCAAGTGCAGCCTCAAGTTGCGTCCAGGTAGTAGTAGCACCAAGAGTCGTGATGTTTCCAGCTGCGTTCTGCGTCACGATAGAAATAAGACCATCCATCGTATGGAACGGTTGCCCGTTCCGTGAACCAAGAAACTTCTGGCCGAAGAAGAATGATTTTTCAATATCAGCAGCATGGAAGGCAGCACAATCTTGCCGCGATTCTGCAATGTTACCAGAACCAGCGATGGTCATCGTAGCACCAGTCGTCTTCGAAAGCGCCCAAGTGTTGCGGTAGATTTGGGTGTAATTCGTAATACGGTTGGGTACAATCACCATGCTTTGCGGGCGGAGGCTGGCTTCTTCAAATGCATTACCAACCATCCACAGATTGACGCTAGCACCAATCGCAACAGCAGCGATAGTACCAACAGCTCTCTGTACGCTCAATTGCGTAGGCGACACAACAGCAAGAACAAGAATATTCTCGTTAGTCGTATCCACGCGCAAAAGCATACCGGGAAGAATGTTGGTGGTGCTTACTCCGGTAAACAACGTATCTACGTTAGTTTGACCAGCCCCAGATACTTGGTAAGACGGAAAAATCATCGTCTTGCTGAAATATCCATGTTCGAACTGGTACGCCGTTTCTTCTTTCAGTAACGCAGTAAGACCAAACAATGGTGCTGTGCCGTTAGGCATCAACCTAGTAATCATTGCGGCAAATGATTTCTTTGCCAGGTCTTGCGTGATGTTAGAAGTGTTCCAAACTCCGGTTACGCCGGGCATTGTAGTTTCCTTTTCTCAGATTAGGATGGAAGTTGTATTTACGAGGTCATTGAACCCGGCGAATCCAACCTAACTCGCGGGAAGAACGTAACGGGAATGTTATCAGCAGTAGCAGTAGACGCCACAGATACAGCAACAGTTTGAGCATCTTCAGACACGCCAAGCACAATCGCCGAAGCACCAATACCAGTACCAGTAACTCCCATTCCCGGCATGATTTGCTGAATTATAGCTTTGGGAACGTTAGTAAGAACAAGCGTGGTGTTGGTAGTAGTAACTGGGCCGATTACAGTACGTTTAGTAGAGAGAAGCGTCATGGAATAGAGGCGAGTCAACGACGCTGCAACACCAAGAGTACCGACGCCAGAAACAATACCAGTACCGGCTGCAAACGTCATTGCAAAAGCTACCCCATTACGGTAAATAAGACTAAATTCGTCTCCAACCTGCGGATTCTCCATTGCCGCAATGATTTGATCCGCAGTAGGCCAAGTATCTGTAAATCCAGCACCAGGACCAGTACGGTTCAAAATTCCTTGCATAATGTCGCTAACCAACAGTGTAGTAGAGGCAGCAACTACGTTGCTAGCAATACCACGTTGACTCAAAACATGCGTATTTACAGGTTGAGTCATTCCTGCAATTTGCCCCATCGGACGCGGAAGCATCTGTTAAGTCCTTTCATAGAAGTTAAGGTTAAACATCTAGGCTAGCAGACTTGGTACAGATGTTTCCGCTGCCCTATTAACAAGACTTTTACTGCTGTTGAAAACTATTTCCTTCAAGGAAACTACCCCAATCAATTTCTTTAGTACCATCTGCATTAGTGCCAGGTTTATCTTTACCCTCATTTTTCAGAGAGCCAAGAGCATCACCCATTGCCAAGAAATATTCCTCGGCTTTCTGATTTACTTCCTGTGGGGAGAGATTCCGCCCCATAGCAGAATTCGCGATTTGCTGTCTAAGCGCAGCAAGAACTGGTTTAGCAGCGGGGTGACCAAGAACTTTATTCGAGGGATTGGCACTATTGATTTGGAAGTTTCTAAACTTGCCGTCAAGAGTAGAATTAAAGCGTCCGTTATTCTTGGAGAACGCTTGTTCCATAATACCTACAATCATTTGCGTAGAAGCTGCAAACGATCCTTGAAATGCAGAGTTTAGAACTGAGTTGAATGCACCTACATCACCTTGTAATGCTTTTTGTACCAGTTCTGGATTCAGATTTCTGGTAAAATCCATTTTGCTCACTGTCTCACCAAATTTCTTAGGATCTAACTCTAAGAGCCTTTGTGAAAGCGGGTCTGTTGGTTGGTTACCCGCATCTTCCATCTTAAAGATATCCTTAAAAGCATCAAGCGGGGAACCTGGGTCGTTAGGATTTACTTTAGTTCCCCCCATATTTGAGCCAGTTACATTATTTGGATCAGCTCCTGGATTTGCCATATCATTCGGCATACCAGTTCCAGGGATATTTTTCGGGCGTGGTTGTCCTGTAGCAGGATCAATATCACCAGCACCTGGCTGTTGTTGTTGATTCTGTAGCTGTTGAGCATCATTAGCTACAGCAGCATTATTAGGGATACCAGTTCCTGGTCTAAACATATTTGCAACACTAAAACCACCACCTTGCGGTCCGGCCATGATTAATTACCTCTTTGAGATTCAGATTTAACTTCTGGAAGGTCTGCTTGTTTTCCACTTTCTTCTGCTGAAGGCATAGTAATATCTGTATAAAGCGAAAGTAGATATTCCATAGCATTAATACTCCCCTTCAGTGCTGCCTCTTCTTGAATAGACGCCAAATCATTAGGACGAATGTTAATTGAAATACGTTGCTTGGCATCTCTAGCAACTAATGTTTGAATCAACATCAATTGTAATTCACTAAAACGAGTAGCTGCATACATCTCTGATTGAGTAAATTCAAACTCAGTAAATTGATTAGATACTTGTTTTGGCATAAAAATAGTCCTTATGCTCCAATTGCGGGTTTAGGCGCAGCGGCATTTTGAGGTCTAGCTGCATCTGGTTTTCCTGCATTCTGCATAGCAGCAAGAGAAGCAAGAATTTTATCTCTCGCAGCAGGATCACGACGAAAATCTTCAAACCATTGAGCACCGTTGATTTTACACCAGTATGCAAATGCGCCAATAATGTCAAACTCAGCTTGCATGAGAGGACTAGTTTGAATCGTCTGCATAAATACTTGAAGAAGTTCTGAACTCATAAGTTTATCAGTAGGAAGCAGACCATCAGATACCTTAAATACCATCGCCATCTCACGAAGAGTTTCTGGTTTAATTTCTACTTTCTTCTTAGCACTAGTATTGTAGATACCAGTTGTACTTTGATATTGAAGAATATTAAGTTTCAAAATCTCTTTCAAGGGAGTAAATACTTGATATTCAAGACCAAGAGCTTGAAGTTGTTGACGAGAATTAGCACCACCCATAGTCTCTACAAATTCAGTTCTAGTTTTGTTTCCTTTCTGGAATTGTCCACGTTGTACTTTGTTTTGACCATTAGCAATATCAGCCATATCGTTGATACTCTGTGCCATCTGTAAATCACCAGCAGACCCATCCTCTCTGAAAGGAAATGCGTATACTGCGTCAGACACAGGTTTACCATACGCATTTTGCTTTACAGGAATACGAGCAACTGCTGAAACCTTGTCAATATCTTCTTTACGAATACGCATTGGATCGTAAAGAAGGCGATCATAAATACTACGACGTTTACCTTCCATTACTGCATTCCAAAGTGAAGTACTCATACTTTGGAAAGGGATTGCGTTATCTAGGAAAGATTTGCTCTGGTATCCAAGGCCATCTTCATTAGGTTGACAAACAAGTACCGGCAAATAATTATGTGCATTTGTTTGTCGTTCAACGTAGATAAGAACGCGGCGATTAACAAGAATAAACTTCCAAATCTGTGGTTGATTACGCCGAGGAACTGTAAGATTGAAATCTTGGGGGATAATCTTACCATACAGAGTAGTAACTTCGTACATATTATTATATGCAATACTATCTCTCGCAGAATTACCTGTACGGCCATCCAACATTGCCCAAGATAGCCAATTAGTAGTTGCATAGTTCTGCCCTGACCCCATAAAGGAGAATGGGTTCACCTGGGGAATGTAGTACCAAGAGTCAGAACCATTAAGAGTAATAGTAGGCGTGCCAGATTCAAATGCTTGGCGCGCATTCATAGTAAGTAGGGGATTAAGATCAAGGATAAGTTGCTTAAGCTGAACTCTACTCATTACTCGTGTGTCTCCTACAAATTCACCATCACAGTGAACATTTGCAGGATCTACTCTCTTATCCCAAATAGTATTGTATGGATCTAGGCGTCTAAGCTTGTTTCCTTCGTAAAAAAGTTCATCTTTGGAACCTTGACGAAGATTAGCCGCCGGGTCATTTATAAGACTATAAATTCGTTTTCTATCCCAAGTAATTTCTACCGCACCGAAGTTATACTTGAGTCCATCGCGCAAATACAGGATAAGTTGGCGCAACCATCCGTATTGCATTGAATTGTCAGCAATTACAGATTCCATCTGAAGTGCAGCATCTGAGTTGGAAGGATCAGAAACAATACCAAATATTGGGTAGCCAGTAAAGAATACACCAGCGAGATATGCAAGAGCAGACTCTACTTGAGGCATAACAATTGGAACTTGCATATTTTGAAACTTATATGGATCTCCTGCGCGGTTAGCTGCAATAGCACGAGATTGTTCTACTGATCTATCCATTTCACGATAGTAAAATAGGTCACGGAGAAGAAATTGCTCTCGTAAGTTCCAAACTGTAGAAAGACTTTCTACACAGTTTGTCATATACTTAACAATTGCTTCTTGTTGTTTTGTATTTACTTGAAATGGAAGAGAAGGGGAAGACATAGTAGGAAATGCTCCTTAGATTGGAAGTCGGTTTGCTACTTCAGAAGTATCGTCGAGTGCTTCTCCCCCGTAGTACTGTAGTGCCGGCGGAGAGTCGTCGCGGTGCAATGGTACAGAACCAACAATATCCATACTATGCCCATAAAGCTCCATAGCACGAAAAATCCAAGCAAGTAAGTCAAGAATGTCATCTGTATTATGCGTCTTTAGTGGATTCCAATGAACTATCTGGTAAACTACCGCTGCACGAACAGAAGGGTGAAGAAGAATAAGACCTTTGAGTAAATTCGCCAGCATATCTTTAATTTTGGCATTCTTGCTCAAAGCTCCTGCGTAAAGTTCGCAAAGTTCTATACCGCTACCTTGAATCTGAAGTTGTTCTAATACAAAGTTGAACCAAAATAGAAAAGTATACTGATATGCATTAGATTCAATGGCAATAACTTTAACATGAGACTCTAATGCCATCTTTAGAGAGATGTGTATGGCCTCCAGAGGACTAAACTTTCCTACACGCAACTCCTTCAATACTGGTTTGCCATCATAGATGTAAAACTTACCTATTGAGACATCGTTTCCTTGTTTTTTACCTGTCGCCGGGTCAATAATAATACAACCCCCTTGAGGTTCAATAGTATCGAGGGTTTGGGGGTATGCAGGAATCTTTGAAATGTCAATACCAGAGACTGTACCAGCTTCTTCATCATTGAGAACCTCGCTGTAGAAGATTTCTGGATGTCCTAAAGCTATATCATTCTCAAGTTCTGCGAGAAGGTCGTTAATTGGCCTAAGTTGCTCCCAAAGGCTCTTTCCGTCTGCAAGAATAGCACCACAAATAAAGCTAATCCACTTGGAGTTGTACTTCAACTTCCTGAGAATACAATCTTCATAGGGATACATGTTTCCTACGAATACGAAAAGGCAACGTTCGTAACTTCGCGCCTTCATAAGAGTACCCATCATCCATGTAAGTTGCTTCATGGCAACGAGTTTCTGCTCTGCGTCTTCTTTACTCTGCATGTCATCCATGATAATTATATCTGGACGGCGAAATTTAATGTTTAACCCTCGCATGGAAGTACCAACACCAATCCCAGCAAGGATAATGTCTCTACCACGAAAGCCAAACTTCTTTAATCCTTGAGTATCTTTCTCGATACCCAGGCGCCAGTCTCCAAAAAGGCGCTTCATATTGTAACTTTCAAGAATATCTACAACGTCAGCTAGAAAGTTCATAGCTAACTGCTCAGTATTACAGACAATGAGAATGAAGTTTCTATCTGTAAATAGGATACAGTATACCGTGAAAAGCTTTAGGAAGGCTGTTTTGGCGAAACCGCGAGGAAGGCCAATAGCAAGTTGAAGTAAACCAGACGTTTTACTTACTGCTTCTACTAGTAAGCCCCAAATTGCAATAAAAATTGCAGGAAAAAAGAACTTGAATATGTCAGGAATAGATATACCTGCAAGAAAGTTCATATCACTCTTGCAATTATTAATTACTTCTTCTCTACTGTATACTGCTTCTCCTGTTTCTGGAGGCAGCTCTGCTACTTCTGCCATGTGTATCTTATACTACAATACTTGATGGATTGGCAAATGTTCAAGCTTCTGAAGATTAGTAAGGCGAGCTTGAGCACGTTCCATATCTGCATCATCAGGATTTTGAGGTTGCGGAGCATCCAGCAAACCAGCATTCTTTCTCTTCATCATTTCTTCTACTACAGCATTAGCAGGCATCGTAGCTACACTCCTTCCGTCTACTTCGATTACTTGGTTGGTGGGATTTACGACGAACTTCGCCGCCAAAAGCGCAGGCATATGAAGGTGTAGATGTGTAGATTGTGCCACAGCCCCCAACTCTCGTTGGCTGCCACGCCTAGTAGCACCATTGACTGCTTTAAGTGCTTGAATTACTGCCATAGGATTTACAATCATTGGTAGTAATCCTTCAAGCTTATCAAGTAGTTGATCCTCCAGAGTATTCCACTTCCGATCTCTACTGGTTGCTTCAGTGAGATTTTGCAATTTCCGCTTCTGTACTTCTACCGCAAATGCTTCGTCACTGAGCCACTGAGATACCAAGCTTTCACTTACTCCCAGGGCATTAGCAACAACTACATTTTCTAGATTAGCACCCAGTAACTCCAGTGCTTTTTCACGATTGCTACTCATAACTAGTTTGCTCCGAAATTGGAGTCCGAGTTTTCAGTTTACACACTACACTGCAACTACACTAGTGGGGAACTCATTTCTAGACTTTAGAAAATTTGGGTGCTGCCTATGTAGGACTTGCAGCTTTACAGCCTCAAAAAAGGTCTCCCCCCGTCAGCAAAGCACCGAACTTTCCTGCTCTTTCCTATGCGAAGCACTAACGAGAGCAATGCTTCTCCCGAGCTAGCCGAGAAGATGAGTATTTACGGGCAGTAATGCGAGGGCCGCCGCAATAAAATGCTGCACAGCAACAAAGTCTGCAAGGTTTTACGCTTGCAAACTCTGCCACTATGCAGCAAGTTACCTTCTTGGCGCGATACCCAGCAAGATCACATGCGCTGCCAGAAAACTAAATCCTCTCCTTCTCAGGTATCTGGCAGCATGTTCTGTGCCTTTCAGCGTTACCAGCGTTTTCGCAGTCTCTATAACCTGCGATGTATCCCTACGAACGCTAGCTGTTGCCATGCTCACAGCATTTTTGCTTTGTTGTGATGACATGACGGCATCAGCTTAGAGATCGTCGCTCTGGCTCGAAACTTCTGCAAGTTTCGCAAGCTTCTTGGCAATCGCCTTGCAGACTGTCGCGCTCGTATCGTCCGCATTGATGTACGCGAGCATCTTGGTGGCGAGCGCAGGCTGCACGTTCGGATTGTTGCTTGCGAGAGACAGATACTTTTCCCGCAGCGCAGCCATGAGTTTTTCTGCCGTGTCTTTCCCAGCGTACCGGGCTGTTGCGTCAGCCTTGGTTTTGCTGGCGTCGTACCACGCAGCGATAGCGTCGCTGTTCAAGCGTTGCGAGGTCTGTTGCGCTTGCATCTCCGTAACTATGGAGGCAAAAGTCAGCAAGGACGCTGGAACAGTCGTCGCGGTCCTGTTGTCGTCGCAGTAGCGCCGCAGAATCTGCCCTGCCGCATCATTGATGCATTCGAACAGTGCAATGCTGAAAACTTCCTCGGCATCACGGACGGTCAGATTCTCGCCTTCGCCTTCCTCGTAGACTGCCGAGGGTGCAACGTAGGCAGGAACACATACAGCGCGGTACATATCCGCCTCGGCAACTTTCTTACGCCGAAAGAACACAACTGTTTTTCCTGCTTCTGCTTTCGGTTCGGTGGTGAGAATCGGCAGAGTCGTAACCATCACGTTCTGCGTGTTGCCTTGTGGCGTATCCATCTGAACTTCTCCTAGTTGGTTGGTTGATTGGTTTGTTGCATAGGGGCACAGGTCAGCGAGAGCTTGCAGCATTTCGGCGCAAGATAAGTGCCTGTAGTGTTCCCCGCAGAGGGTTTCAGTGATCGGACAGTTGTTTCGCTGCCCCTTCTCTCTGGCGGCCTCTGTAGTGGCCTGTTTGTTTCAGGCTTGCAAGGTGGACGCATCTAAGTAGAAGCAGGAACCATGCCTGACAAGAAAAGCCAATGGAATCAATGGGGATAGTTTTCGACCTGCCCATTTTGGGCACATTTGGGATAATTTTGGTCACATAACTACCCTTTTTCGTCAGTGTCAGAATCTCAGCAGGGCAAATAGCAATGAGTCGTATTTCCGGGCATACCAAGCTCATGAGTACCCAGATATATGATAAACAAAGCTAGTAATGAGGAGATGGATAGTTCCTCTTGTGCATATTGTGGCCTGTTGTGCCCTATTGTGGCAGATGTTCCCGGTGTAAGTACCCCTCCCCTATCCTTTTCCCACCCCCTCCCTATCTAGTTATCATAGCTAGATAGTTCTTTGATTGTTATTTATTGTAATTGTTTTTACTTACTTAAAATTAAAGAAGGGGATCAGACATACGGCAACAAAGGCAGATAGATAGTTACTCAGGATCAAGGCATGGCAAGGACAGGGGGCAGGGAGATACACAAGGAACATCAACCACAAGAGGACACAAGGATACACAGGATACACAATAGGCACAAAGGGAATCTCCAAGAATCCAAATATACCTTTCAGTCTAGTTTTCTGTGGGTAGGGGTGGCACGATTCTTGCTTGTAGTATGTGTGTTATACTGGGCAGATGCCCATAACTCACAACTCAGCAAACACAACTACAGAGGAAGGTAGAAAGTTATGAACCTAGGCGAAGCGGTACATTATGATCAAACAAATCTTCCTAGATTTGTTTCGATTCTGAGCACAACTGTAGAAGATGAATTCTGGATTAAAACAAATAAAGGGATGCTAATTGCAGCAACTCTTTTTCCTGAAGATTTATTCCCCGATCTAATGATACATCATGCAGAATTGGAGAATCTCCGCACCGCTGTAAAGAAAAAAGAAGCAAAGATTTATACATTCTTAAACGAATCTTCTGCGTGGAGAAATTCGTGAGCACAAATAACTCCATTCCTATTGGCTACATTGCAAACGATACACTTGTGGCAGATAAGTTTCATATGCCACTTATCTGTGCTCGTTCTGGAGTTTTCATAGGTAAATTCTACCCAAGTGTAGGACTAGCCTCAACGCAGGCTTACGTTTCCGCATGGAAAGAGACAGCTTTCCTTCACCCAATCTTCAGTTGGTCACTTGGTACGCTGCTTCACCGCGCCACAGCTTGCTGGAACTTGGAGAAAACAGGAACACGCCAATATCCAATGCGTGAGAAACAACTCATGTTTTTGGCTATGCTGCATTCTTCTGGTTGCATACGTCAAGACATTGCAGCTCTCCCTTCTCCTAAAGTAGTAGAGATACACTTCCCTAGACTCATTGAATTACTCAGCTGGAAAAACGACCAAGGAACTACGCGCCTTCAATTTCCAAGACTCCATGTTTGGAAAGGTGCAGTTGGTGAGGATGAAAAGAACCCCTTTGGTAATGTCTTAGCTTGGATTGCAGCTTGCGAATCTGTGCGGGATGAGTGGGAAAATCTGGTACGTGAAGGACAGAAGAAGGCTAAATCTCAGGCACAGGCGCTCGCAATGCGTAACATCAAGCGCGCCATGTACCAAGACATCAGCTTGCGCCGTTTGTGGAACTGGATAACAACTCAAGTTCCCGGTTCCGTACTAGAGAGTAATTCTGATCTTCAGCAACTTTTCTTTACTTCAGAAGACCAGATCAATGTTTGGACTGCTGAAGATATTGAAGCTCTTGAGGATCTCATCATCCAATACTGCGAGCTTGGTAATAGCGTAAGCTTCGAAGTTATGAAGCGTACAAAGCAACTCATGAATTGGCATCAAATCTATTACGATACTTTTGAGATAATTATCAACACTGATATGTTCAGTGCTCACAAAGGTACTCCAGAGCCGAAACAAAGTGACTTCTCCACGAAGGCGGAATATCTCGTCACTATGGCGCGGTGGAAGCTTGGCAACAGAGCAGAACAACCAGCTTCCAGCGTACAGGAAAAAAATCGTAAGATTTCTGCGGAGGATTTGTGAGCTTTCCTAAACTCGGAGAAACAGTATTTTCCAGACGCCCTTTTTGGACTAAAATCTGTCCAAGATGTCAAAAATTAAAGGATAAAGGAAAATGGCGACTCCCTCCGTCCTGTATTTTTTGTTAGAAAGAAAACAAACGTGGATAACTACTTCATTCTTCTCCTTGCCTTGTCAGTATTGATGTTTGCACTTGCTGGCATGGCGTGGCTTGCTGACTGGCTAGAAAGGAAATACCCTCATGGCTGATCTCTCAAAAGATCGTCTTTTGCTTCTTATTGAAGAAGCTAAGAAAAAGGAGGAGCAGAGAAAGCAAGTAGCTATTGCTGCTACTTCTGCCCCTACTACCATCCCAATTCCTCACGCTCTTTCCGCAGACCAGATAGTTGAACAAGCTGTCCAAGCTGCAAATCCTGATGCGTTTGAATGGAATGTGGAACAGCAACGCGCCATAGATTTTGCAGTAACAGGCAAAAGCTTTAACCTTATTGGCGCAGCAGGCACTGGAAAAACTACTGCTGAGCGTGAAATTGTGCGTCGCCTCATCGTTGACGAAGTAGTATCCCCTTTGCAATCCAGCACTAAATACTTAGTGCAAGGTGTCCCCGGCATTGTACTTACATCCTTCACACGCAGAGCAGTTAGAAATATGCGCAAGGTAGTAAGTGAAGATATGAAAAAACACTGCATCACACTTCACAAACTGTTGGAGTATGAACCTGTATTCTACGAGGTTTGGGATAATGAATCGCAAAAGTATAAGAAAACAATGCGATTCGAGCCTATGAAGAATAAAGATAATAGGCTTCCTGATGAAGTAAAGTGTATCATCATTGATGAGAGCAGTATGGTGAGCACTGATCTTTTTCAAAAGCTTCTTGAAGCATTGCCTAACGTATCTCGTGTACAGTTTATTTTTGTTGGTGATCTTCACCAGTTGCCTCCTGTATACGGGCAAGCTATTCTCGGGTTTAAGCTTCTATCCTTGCCTACCATTGAACTTACCAAAATCTACCGTCAGGCGCAGAAATCTCCAATTATTGCTCTTGCCCATCGCATGAAGAACGGGGAAGATATTGCTCTCTCTCTTACCAATGAGAAAGTAGTTACTGAGCAAGGAACAGTAACCCTGCGCCCGTGGAAGAAACCTCTCTCAGATTTTGATGCTGCATTGACTGCAAGTGCGTTTCTCAAGAAGTTAGTCTCCGAGGGAGATTACAATGAAGAAGAAGATATTATTCTCTGTCCGCAAGAGAAAACCAAAAATACAGCCTTCGGAACTAATGAGTTTAACCGCATTGTTGCTCAGGCACTCGGGGATAAGAGACACGCAGAAGTATTTGAAGTTATTGCTGGATACGAAAAGCATTATCTCGCAGTTGGAGATAGGCTGCTCGTTGGAAGGGAAGATGCTATCGTTAAATCTATCACTAAGAATTCAAAATACTGGGGAGGAAAGCATCCACTTACTGCCTCTGTTGACCTTGATAGGTGGGGGCAGTACAGAAAGAAAGTAGAGCAATCAATGGATAATTCAGATGTAGATGCTATGCTTGATTCTTATACTCTCGCTCCTGATGACAAGGAAGATGATAAGAAGCAAGAAGCATCACACTGCATTTTAGTTGAATTGCTTGATTCTGGAGTAGAAGAAACTATCTCAACTGCGGGAGAAATCAATGCCACGCAATTTGCATATGCGCTTACAGTGCATAAGTCTCAAGGCAGTGAATGGAAACGTGTTTTCTTCCTCACCCATCAATCTCACGTTGTCATGTGGAATAGAGAGTTGCTTTATACCGCTATTACAAGAGCGCGTGAAGAACTCTACATTATTTGTGAGCCTGACAGAGCAGGAAAACGCGGAACTTTGTGGAAAGCTGCAAAATCTCCTAGAATCAAGGGGGATACACTTGCGGAGAAAGCGGAGTATTTCAAAGGTAGGCAAGAAGAATACGAAAATAAATACGAACCTTTAACTAATGCTGAAAGCAAATGATTACCAATCTAACTCTTATGACGAGGTGTAAAATGAACAGTGAGCCGCGTTTTTGGCCTGTATTTCGTGGCGCATTTGTGTTTCCTGTAGCAGACGTTGGCTGGACAGAACTCCAAAAGGAGTAGCAAACAATGACTGAGCCTGTAGCTACAGAAGTCGAAGTAGATTTAGAGACTCGTGATCTTGGCGAAGGAGATACATTTTGTGAAGAAGATGGAGAATTCATTGGCACCTATGAATGCAAAGCAGGGCCGCCGATAGAACTCTCTGTACTTTACAAAGGATACTGGTTTATCTACAAACTTGATAGAAAGGAGAAACATGAATCCACAAATGAAGGTTAGACTTGACATTGTATGCCACGAAGTAGCAAAGCAATTTGAGACTACTCCTACAGTAGTCCAACTTTTCATTTCTACAAACCTGCTTGCTACCAAACTACTTGTCGTTGGAGACAATGCTAACGATAAGAAGATGGATATACGCGCTACAATGCGCCAATGTGTCAATGAACTCACGTTGAATTTAATCGTAGCATGCCAGTTTCCTGATCCTGTTTTGGATGCATCCAAAGTCATGCAAGTTTACGATGTAGTAGCTACGAAGGTTCTTCCTATCGTTCGTTTCTTCTACTTCGGTATCAAGGAAGAAGAAAGAAAAGATGAAGAAGGAAAGATCATCGTTCCTAATTAACTGTACCCCGCCCCCCGCGCGCTGCGCCTGAACCGTGGTATAGTGATTGACCGGGCAAGAGTTTCACTTTTCCGGGGAAACTAAACCCTCTTAACAAGGATGACATCAAAAATTTATGGACCCTGTAACTGTTCTCCCAATTCCTACTGAAGCAAAAGAAGTTGCCTTCCACTTCAAAAAGGAAAAGATTCGCAATCAAGCAAATGAAGTAATTGGTGAAGGCAAGAAACTCCCCTCGATCAAAGTTGCTGTTGGTCGTCCGAATGCAGAGGGGATTCTGGAAATCGTGAAAGCTGGTGGAAAAGAACTGGACTTGCTGCTTGATGCTGCTGCGGATATTGTCATTGATCGCGTTCGCAGCCTTATCAACGAAGTCCGCGCCAAGCTTCCTGATGGTCAGGAAATCAAGCCTGAAATGATTGACCTGAATCAAGCTTCTTGGTCAATCATCGCCAACATTCCTAAGGCAGTTCGTAAAGGTCTTGGAATTTCGGACGAAGATTGGGATGATTTCTCTGCCGACTATCGCGCCATCATGCCGGGAGTTACGCAGAAAGACGCCGACCGCATCGAGAAACACATCAAGCTTTTCAAGAGCAAGTATGCCCAGTGCAGAAATGACAAGAAAGCACTGGCTGTTCTTGCTGAGATGCTGGATGTGTGGGCTGCGAACACTGGCAGCATGGATGACAACCAAACGGTTTACGAGTACCTGAAAGGCCGTGCTGCTTCGCTGATGCAAGAAGAAGAAAAGGTTCTTGCTGAAGCTCTGTAAGTTTTGATGGGGGAGTATGGCGCCTGTATAGAGCCATAACAAAGGATAAATACTCCCATAATTAGAGGAAGTAGTTAATATTTTATAATTTGAGGCTGGCCTGCTTGGACTATAAGCTGACTCCTACTAAATGGTAGGAAGGTCGAAAGACTTAAGACAGGGCGGATAGACGCCCAAGCTGACTGATGAACTGGTGAGATAGTCAAAATACTATCAATTCCAGCGAAACTGCGATGCGGAGTTGCCTAGTTTCTCCAATTCGCAGTATCAGCGTAATATCTAAAGTAGGGCGGCTCTTTCGCTGGTTTAGCTAACTAGTGTTGTGGCATTATACAAAGAGCGTCGGAACCACAGTAACCGACTGAGTAGAGGCCAAACCTTGCAGTAACGTGCTGTGAGGTTCTACTCAAAGAGACTCTGGGATGGTGAAGTTAAGTCCATCAATAATGAAAGCAGAGTCTCTTTGAGTAGTTAGTGAACGGCGGGAAATGTTCCATGCTAACGACAATCGATGGAAATGTTAATCTGACGAGCGTTAATTACGACTACTATTCTGCACAACTGATAAAGGCAAGCCAAAAGCTCATGCTCAATCCATCAGTGGAAAAGGAAGATGATAGTCCTGTAGGTAATAGACAGGCTCTTCCTTATAGTGCGCCGGAGATTCCGAGTAACCGGCTTGAACACCATCGCAAGATTTATACAGTCTTGTGTATAGCATCCACAATACCCCGTAGAGGAAAAAAGATGGACAAGCCTAAGCCAATGCAAAATAATGTGCAACCTTCTGCACCTGTACACACTACTCCAGAGCACAAGCAGAATGTCTTTGCTATGCAATCTCATTCTGCACATATGCTCAAGCAAGAACTAGTACGACAAATGACTGTCCTTGCTAACTTTGGCATCACCATGAAGTCGCGCGCAATGCGTTGTGCTGGCGTAACTTACAAGCCTAATGGAGTACGAGAACGCCAACGCCGTATTCGCCAGCTAGTTAAGAAGCAAGGCTAGTTTCTCGTGGCTCGTATCTCTGAAATCTTCAACCGTCTGGTTGAGGAAAAACATCTAGTCATCAAGACTGGAGACTTCAAATCCCATGATGCTCTTCGCATTCGTTTGGTCAAGCTTTACTCTCGTCATAAGAGTGTGCTTGAGGACATTGGATTTGATGATGGGACTAGCATTCTTTCTGTTTGTGCTCAGTTTGATGTTGCTACTGGGCATTCTACGTTTCATATCCAACGCCGTAAAACCAACCAAGTAGCCAGAGAATTTGAGATTGTGGAGCAGCCAAGTGCATAAGCTAGCTCCCCTCGTAGTTCTCCTCCTCGTTTCTTGCGCTATCCCAGAAACTATGCGAGATCAACACAACGTAAGTTGGGTAAAATCTCGTAGGGAAGTAAACAAGGAAGCTTGGGTATACCACATCATTCCTAAAGATCGTATGGCATCTTTCTGTATGACTTCTAAAAATCTCGCTTGTGCTTGGGTTGCTTCTCCATATGTTCAGTGTGATATTTATCTCCCTATTGGCTTCACTGAGTATATGAAGTGGCATGAAGAAATGCATTGTAAAGGATGGACACACTAAATGAGTATCCCATTTAATTTGATGCAGCGTATTAATTCAATGCTGCGTAAACCTTGTAACAATTGTCCTGGAGCTGTAGCAGGAGAATGGGATTATTGTGGAGCACCAGATTGTATGCCTTATTATTGGCAAAATTGGTGGTCAAACATTAAATTTTGGTGGCGAGTAGGTAGACATGGCTAGACGCTATGCATCTATCTGGTCAGCCATCAAGAAGCATCGTAAGGTGCTTATAAAGTGTCGTCCTGAAAAAATGACTACACTTGTTCAAGCTGTAAAGAAAGAGAAAGCTAGAGAAGTTGCGCCGCGCCGAGCACTTGAACTTCCGGCATACGGGAAACTAGAGATAGTTCGGAGACGCGACAAAGGCGAAGTAGAATTCAAACTCGTAAGTTTCATTCCTTCGGAGAACTTGTAGCCATGATCCTTGAAAAACTTGAAATCGAACGCAATCGTTGGGGGCCAAACGAAGGCAGACTGGCTGGTAGTATCAAATTCAAAAATCCTACCGGAGAAGTTTCCCTTATTCTCACAGATAAACATATTCAAGAAATTCTCAAAGTTTGTGCAGACAGTATTGTTACTATCTCCAAAGAAGTAGCAACTGATCTTACTGCACAAACGATTGAACAAGCTAACGTCAAGACTCTTACACATTCAGACGATTAGCCTGTGCCCCTCGATCCATCCAAAGTTTTCATGTTTCCTGAGTCCTACAACGAACTCAGGAAAGAACTTGTCATGCATTGGGCTTCCATAGATTCCAAAATACCAAACCTCTGGGCACAAGTAGGGTGGTATATGGCCTTTGATATGGTAGAGTTTATGGAACGCATGAATGACAAGCTTGGTGGTGTGCTAACTGTTGTTCCTATAACAAAGAATGATGAATTAAGAACAGATGTAGTTTGTAAAGTCTTTCTTAAAGAACTACGGAAAAGAAGGGGAGAGGTAAACCCATGAGTGAAGCAGTACTTCCTACACATCCAAATTTTCCTCACCAATGGAGAGGATATTATCCTGTATGTATCCATTGTGGAATTAATGCAATTGAAGCACTTAAACAGCAACCAGAAACTAAAGGAGTAGGGCCGTGTCAAGTACGCCTGAGACAAGTATACCCCAGCAGCACCCAAAACTCCTAGAGCTTCTCCCTAAGCTTGATGCTTTGGAAAAGTCTCTCCTTACTGCTGATCCCATGATGCCTGTGCATCTTAAGGAGGTTCATAAGTATCTCATTCAGTTTGAAGAACTCAGCCATTTACTTACTGAAGATCAAATATCCATTATTCTTGAAGGGCAGCAGAAAAAGTTAGGTGTACTGCTAGCTGCTGAAACTGCTAAGACTAAGGGGAGCACAAAGATTAAAGGCGGAGTTACCGCTGATGATCTCTAATCACGAGGTAGCAATACGGCTCTTTTTTCATGGATACTTAGCTCACAAGCATTTTATGTATATAAACTACATGAAGAATGCAAAGTTGTGGGCAGCATTTTTATTGCCTCCAGAGTATGAGCGCGATCTTAAACTTCAAGATCATTGTCCTGCTATATCTGCACCAGATATCTGCATGACTTGCTTAAATACTTACGGCCCATTTGGTCAAACAATGTCTGGTAGGTTACGTGAAGGTTGTCCCATCTGCAAAAAGATATATTCAGAACAAACTATAGGGCAGTATGAAATACAGGAGTTTACAAAATTTCTCCACATCTCTCATCGTTGGTGTGAAGCTCTCCTAGCGTTAGAATTCTTTTGGTTAAAGACATGGCGCTCTCAGCAGACGACTTCCTAGAATCTGAACTAGGACTCGAAAATGGGGAGCCAATGTCAGAGATTGGAGCTATTGACTCGGCTCCAAACTTTGCTGCTATTCAAGCATCCAAAACAAGCAAGAAAAATTATCGTGATGCTTACATCTACATCAACGTAACATCCAATTCTCAGTCCGATGTGCTGCACAAATGCGCCCGGATGTTCCAAGTATCGAAGTCTCCTAGCCACCAAACTCCTGAAGGAATCTTCAACATAGATTTTGTCTTTGGTCATTCTGTTGGAGCTGGTGTTCAAGCATATTTAGCTACTAATTCCAAATCTCAAGCACTATTGGCATCGTTGCTAGCGTGGAATATAGACCTCGATGCTGACGCTCCTAAAAAAGGTAAAAACTCTATACTTGCTACACTTGCAGTTGAAAAATTTATACAGTTTTGGGAAGCAGGTTACGCGGATCAGTGGGAAATAGCATTCTTTAACGGTAAACCTGCTAGTGAATTAACCTTTTGGATTGATTTTGAAAACGGATACTATCATGCAGGTCACATTGACATTGTTCTCAGAAACAAAATTACCAAGCGACTTATGGTGCTCGAATTCAAGACAACAGCAATACGTACCATTGATGAAGCCCAATATGGGAATTCCGGGCAAGCGCTCGGATATTCTCTCATTGTTGATAGAATTGCAGAGTCTGAAGAATTGGGGCAAACTTACGAGGTTCTCTACCTTGCATATTCTAGTACGCAACGTACTTGGAACCCCTTTGTATTCACGAAGAATAGAACTCAACGGCTTGAATGGCTCCAGTCTAGACTTCTGGACCACGCAGCTATTGGAACTTTCCGAAAACTTCAATTCTTTCCAAAAAATGGAAATAGTTGTTGGTCTTTTTCCTCCAGATGTGCTCATTATGGGATGTGTGACATGAGAGCTATGCAACGTAATGATTTTCTAGTCTTTAATCCTGTAGTACATGAGATGCCGGAGGCAATGGACTTCTCTTTCAAACTGAGTGAATTGGCTACTGCTGTAATGCGAGAGCCTAGCAATGTCTAGAAAAGCAGCAGATCCAGTTCTTCAAAAATTGATTGAACAATTAGGTATAGACGATCATCTATACTGGCCCTTTAGATTTAGTAAGGTATCATACGCACAAATTCAACGACAGTTAACAAATGCAAATTCAAATTGGAATATAAAACTTC
>Ga0210377_10000267_pt1 | contig 49018 bp, 45 predicted proteins | sample PLM4_65_b1redo_FD_155480 | JGI IMG/M metagenome (GOLD analysis project Ga0210377, IMG submission 155480) | Groundwater sediment microbial communities from an aquifer in East River, Colorado, USA - PLM4_65_b1 redo | ecosystem: Environmental > Terrestrial > Soil > Riparian zone | place: USA: East...
CTCGATCACGCCGCCCGGGTAGAGCCGCTTCCCCTGCCGCGTCACCCGGATGCCGGCGGGCGGTGTCAGCGGCACGTTGACGTTCAGCAGGGTGTCGATCGGCAGGCCGCGGCGCAGGACCTCGCCGGCGAGCCTCCGGGCGAAGCGACCGGCGGCCGCGAAGTCGGCGGCGCCGTCGCGGATTTGCTGCGACATCGCGAAGGCCGGCACGTTGATGAGCGTCGCCTCCAGAGCGGCCGAGACCGTGCCGGAGTAGGTGATGTCATCCCCGAGGTTGGTGCCCTTGTTGATGCCGCTGACCACCAGGGCCGGCCGTCGCGGCAGGACGCGGTGCACCCCGAGGTAGATGCAGTCGGTCGGTGTGCCCTGCACGGCATAGTGCCGCAGGCCGCGCGCCTCGATGCGCAGCGGGTGGTTCAGCGTCAACGCGTGTCCCTGGCCGCTCTGCTCCCGGTCGGGGGCGACGACCCAGACCTCACCCAGGGGTGTCAGGCTCTCCTCGAGCAGCCGCAGCCCCTCGGCGCCGAAACCGTCGTCGTTCGTAATCAGGATGATTGCCGGGTCCATGTCAGCGCCTTCGGGCCCGGGCCCACCGTGCCGCGGGTAGCAGATCCGCCCTCCGGGGCGACCGCGCCCGCGGTCGCCCCGGAGGTCCCCACGTGGAGGAGATATTGGTCGGGGCGGCTGGATTTGAACCAGTGACCCCTTGCACCCCAAGCAAGTGCGCTACCAGGCTGCGCCACGCCCCGATATTATTGACCTGCAACAGTTTCCAGCGATTCCCCGATAGGCGTTTGGGGCCGCCTACCGGTCCCGGCACCGGTTCTGGCACCGGTTGAACGTCGGTTCTTGCCCGGCTGCTTTCCGGCACCGGTCAGCACCGGTTCCGCCAGCATCGCGGCCTTCAGATCGGACGCGGCGAACCGGATGTAGTGCCGTTCACAGACCCGGACAGAGTTTCCCATGAGCTTTGCGATCACCCCGAACGGCACCCCCGCGGCGGCCCGGCGGCTGCCGAAGGTGTGACGCAGTAGGTTGAAAACCCCCTGATACTCCCCGCCCCCGTCCTCGACGCGCTTCCTGATGCCGGCCCGCTCAAGGGCGCGCTCAAGGGCGCGGCTGGCGGCCCGGTCCTGCCAGGGGCGGCCGGCTTCGTTGTGGAACACGAGGGCCGAATCCTCGCGCTTTGTAACACGCCCGAGGATGGCGGTCAACGTCGGGGTAAACGGGACGCTGCGGGCCTTCCCGGTTTTCGACTTCGGGATCAAGATGTTGCCCGATGCCCGGTCGATCTTCGCCCACGTCAGGGCCAGGGCTTCACCCTTCCGCAAGCCGGCGGCGATGCACAGCTCCACGAGGGGCCGCAGCTCCCCCGTCGTGGCGATCAAGAGTTTCGCTTCCTCGTCAGGGTGCAGGATTTCTACCTCGTGGTCCGGCTCCGAGGGGCGCTTGACGCCCACCACCGGGTTGACGGCCGCCAGGGGCGGATCGCATGACAGCATCGCCCACCGGAACAGCGTCCCGAGGGTGCCGACGTATTTTCGGATCGTGCTGTCGCCGTAGTGCTGCGCCCGGAGCCGTTCGCGGTAGCCTTCGACGCGGGGCCGCGTGATCGTCGGGACCGGGGCGTTACCGAAGGCGGCCCGCCAGGATTCCGCGACGTGCCGGTAGTAGGCGGTCCCGCCGCGGCTGTGATACTCGGCCAGGAAACGATCCGCAAGGGCGTCAAAGAGAATCGGCGCGGCGGCCTTCGGCTTCGGCTTGCGGGCCTCGAGCGCCTTTTCCGGGTCGGCCTGTATCACGGCCAGCTCGCGGCGGGCGGATGATTCCTTGCGGCCCCGCAGCGTGAACGTCCGTTCCGCCTGTAGTGACTTCACCCAAACCCGGCCGTGGAATATTTCCACCGGTCGGCCGTCGCGGTCGGTGCGGCTCTTCGAGCGCAGCCCGCCGCCGTAGGTGCGGATCGTTTTCGGTTTCCCCGTCTCAGGGTTGATCTCCGTCTCGCCGTTCACCGTTTGCCCCCTTTCGGTTTCACGCGCCAGTAGGTCAACGCCCGCTTGAGTCGTGCCGGCTCCGGTGCGTCGCCCAGGTACTCAAGGATTCTCTGGCGCACCGTCCCGGCGGCCCGGTACGACTCAACGATGTAATGATACTGCGCCTTGCCGCGTCGGATGATTCTCAGGTATGCCATGACTCGGAGTGTAGTGTTATCTGCCCCCGGCGTCAAGCACTATCTCAGCCCCTCCCTTCGTTGTCGAGATACCGCGCGAACGCGGGTGCCAGCTTCCCGAGTCTGTATCCCTTCGTGCTCGATCCGCCCGCGTGTCCCACCTGACTCGACTTGATGCCGAGCGGCCGGAGCATCCCCGCCAGGACGCGGCAGGTATACATCTTCGGCCCGGCGAACCTGTACCACCGGGGCATCTTCGCCAGCCGCGCGAGAATGTCCCTCGACAGCAGGTACTTCCGCCCCTCGAACATCTCGCGCAGGTCGCGCAGGAGCGCCACCGTCTCAGCGGGTACGCTTCGCGGCAGCATCGGGGGTGCGGGCGGTTCGATGATGGTCGGCAGGACCGGACGGTTCACGCGCCCCGGCAGCCCGATATGCGCGCGACTCTTTTGCAGGTACTCCGCCGACAGGTGGCTATAGCGTTGCGTCATCATCGGCGTGGTGTGACCGAGAAGGGTTTGCAGCCGGTACAGGTCGCCGCCGTTCATCATGAAGAATGACGAGAAGCAATGCCGGAGATCGTGAAACCGGAAGTCCGTGATACCCGCGCGCCGGAGCGCGACGTTGAACGCGGTCTTGATGCTGGCGACGGTGTTCCCCTCGTAGGTGAAGACGCGATCGCGCTCGCCGAAGCACGCCCGTTGCGTGGCGCGCCAATCCCTGAGAACTTCGACAAGTTCCGGCACCATCGGCACCACGCGGGTCCGCCGGGTCTTCGTCGTCTCCGCGATGAACGTGATCGTCCCCGCGTCCAGGTCGACGAAGCGCCATTCGAGTTTCAGGAGCTCGCCGCGCCGCGCTCCGGTGTGCAACGCGGTGAAGATGAGCGGCGCGAGGAGCCCGCCCCGCGCCCGCTGCGCTTCCTTCATCAGCCGATCAACCTCGGCGACCGTGAGATAGCGGTTGCGGCCGTTGTCCTGCCGGAGCGCCTTGATGCGGGTGACCGGGTTGAACGCCGCGTGTTCGCGCTCGATGCACCAGCTGAACAGCTTGGACATCTGCGAGCGGTCGCGCATCACGGTCGCCGGCTTCTTCCCGGCCTGTAGACGGTCGGCGATCATGTCCTGCACCATCGCGGTTGTGATCTCGTGAACCAGCTTGCCGTCGAAGTAGTGGTGGAGTCCGACGAAACGGAGCTTGACGCTTTCCACCGACCGGAGGGTCACGCCGTGGACGGTGATGAATTCATCGGCCGCGTCCTCGAACAGCCGCGGCTTGATGTTCGCTACCGGGTCGAGCGACCGGACGCGCGCCAGAATCTCGCGGAGGATGCCGTCATCGGATGGCGGTTGACTCGACGGGACCGGGACGGGCGCCGGGAACAGGACGATCGACATGATGGCCTCCCTTTGTGGGCGGCATCGGGGGGACGAACACCGACCCCCCGGTAGGGCCGCGTTGTCTAGGCGCAGCGCCGGAAGGCCGGGCCCGCCGCCGAAGCGGCGAGATCGAGATCGGGGTTTGGGGTAGTGCAGCACGGCCCATGCAGTCACCTGCGCCTAGACGTGGGAAATCTACGCCGGCCGCCCCGCTCTGTCAACGCCCGCGAGGCCCCCGCTTCAGATCGCTCCGTCCGCTTCAGCGGTGCGAAGCAGCTTCTTGAAGGCGCGGGCGAGTTCGTTCGGGCTCCCGCCTATCATGGTCCCGTAGTTGTAGACGTAGACGTTCTGCTCGCGCGACCCGCCACCGCCAGACACACCCGCAGCGGCTGCCGCGCCGCCTTCAGCAGACGCAGAACCGCCGCCTTCGCTGGAGATCTTCGCGCCAATTCCCACAGTCGCTGCGCCCAGAACAACGAACCCGACTCCCTTGAAGAATCCCGCGACGTCCTTGGTGAAGTAGCTTTCTGCCATGATCAGCACGCCGTACGCGATGATCGCCCGGCCGATGGCCTGGATGATTTCGCCGAGCATCTTCCTGGCGTTGAGACTGCCGTCCACGGCCGCCTGCGCGAGCGCGTTCCCGAACGCCTGAGATGCGACCATGGCAGTGTCGAAGCCGATGGATATTTGATCGAGCGCGTCGCTCAGCGATCGCACGTTGGATTCGTAGGCCGACAGCTGTGGAAGCGGTACGTTCTCCCACGCCTCGTTTTGCCGGTCCGACAGTTCGAGCGACGCCTCCCACCGTTCGATGGCGTCCGGGTCGAGCACCGGGAACATCAGCCCGCCGACCTCGCGCCACCCCTCGCTGAAGATGATCTCGCTCCGCTTCTCCAGCGATTCGTTCATCTTGTCGGAGAGATCGATGTTCTCCTCCCACATGTCCTGCAAGATAGATGAACCGCCGGCCGCCCCCGCTCCGCCGCCGGCCGAGCCTGGCCGTTTCGCGCCCGGCGCCGCGGGCACGTCGAGCAGCCCGACGAACTCCCACGGTCGCGCCTGTCCCGGAGGCCCGAGCGTTCCGCCCCCGGTCGCCGACGCCGGGAACAGCGCATCGATCGCCGCCCCGACCAACCTCAGGTTGTTGAGCAGTCCGCCGATGGGCGTCGATCCGAACAGGGTCGACACGATGACGCCGGCCCGCTGCCCCCCCGGGGTCGCCTCGGAGGCCCGCATGCGCACCAGGACGCGATCCATGCGCTCCAGCCCGGCGGCGGTGTCGTTCATGCCCTGCGAGATCCCGGGCAGGTTCCCGATGACCGCGAGCAGGTCGGCGTTGAATTTGGAGAAGGTCGAGGTGAACTTCCCGAAGTCGGCGTTCGCCCGGATGGCCGCCTCGGCGAAGTTCTTCAGAGCGAATACAGCCCCGGCGATGGTGAACCCGCCGAGGAACGCCTGTGCGGCGGAGCGCATGTTCAGCATCCGCGCCGCGAACACGTTCGATGTTCGGGTCGTGCTGCCGGACAGGTCCGTCAGCTTCTTGTCGAACCCGGCGATCGCGTTCGTGGACTCGCGGAAACCCGTCACGACTCCGCTGGATTCGATCGTCAGCTCAGCCAAAACCAGAGTCTCAGGCATGTTCAGCTCCTCTCTCTTGGATGGAAGGGACGCACCTCCGCTGTCTTTTCGGGGTCGAGCCTCCCGGCGATCGCGTCAGCCGCCGTGTAGTCCGTCCGGCCTCCCCAAGTCTGAACGTCCATCCCCATGACCGCCGCGACGCGCTCGATCACCTGGCCGGCGGTCAGGGCGGCATCGTTCCACCAGTTCACGACAGCGACCTTCACGTCCTCAGGCACTTCGGATGCGAGGGCCAGCACGCGCCGCTTCGTTACCTCACTGTCGAACCCGTCCAACGACCTGTCGTCCATGCCCGCACCTCACGGCCGGCCGCTTCGACCCGCCATCGCGCGGTGGAGCGCGGCGACGTGCCCGGCGATCCCGGCGACCGGAACATCGAAGGTCGGCGAGATCGTTGAACCTGAGCCAACAGGACGCGCCGTTTCCGTGGTGGCGGGGCCTGCTACCGTTTCGCGGCGCGTTCGAGCCCCTCGAGCCGTGCGGCCCAGTCGGCGAGCCACTTCCTTGCGCCGGGCTGCGCCAACACGCTGGCGAGCCGGGAGTCGGCGCACGTTCCACAGAACCCGGTCCCGGCCGCCGCCCAGGGGAGCACCTCTTTCAACGGGGAGTCGCATCCCCTGCAACAGCCGCTCGGCGACTGATGCGGCGCTGATGAATCCGCCGTCTCGATCGGCGTCTCGACGTGCATCAGACTCCGCGTCGAAGTCCTCCGCGTTGACATACAGCACGGAACGGCCTACCGTCTGCATCGAATCCCCCTTTCATCAGGCCCCCGGGCGAGTCGCATCGTTCCGGGGGTTTTCTCTATCAGGTTGGCCCGGCCTTGAAGCCCCCGAAGGAAGGGCCGCGGCCGGCCGGGCCGCACTCTCGCCGCTGGCGACGGGGGGACATGGCGCCTGCCCGCCCCCGCCACCTTGCCCGGGCAGGTTTCAAAGATCCGCGCTCAACGTCGCCACCTCCGGGTGCGCGGCAGGACGCATCGCCCCGACCGGCCGACCCGTCCGCAACTTCGCCCCGACCAGCTCGGACACGCCCTCGGGGAGCGCCGACCAGAAGTCCTCCGCGCCCGCGATGCCGCCGGACACCTTCGCCGAAAACGCTTGCGCCAGGTCGACCGCGAGACTGACCGCACGCCCGATTTCGTCCAGCCGGTCGGGCAATCGTTCGGGGTGCCGCTGCGCAGCCGCGGGCGCCTGCCGCACGATCTTGGTCGATTCGTCGGCCAACTTGCCCAAGCGCGCGCGGATCGCCGCGTGCAGCGCGGTCACCGCCCGTTTGTGCGCCTCTTTGAGCCGGCGGGAGATTGCCGCCAGCACGTCGAGCCGCTCAGCGAGATCCGTTTCGGCCTTCGCCAAGCGATCCTCGGCCGCGTCACGCTGCGCCAGGACCTCGGCCGGTATGCCGACCCGCGCCCTGGTGTACCGTTCCACGAGTGCGCCGGCTTCACTCGCCAGGAAGCCCAACCCCCGCACCGCGCCGGCCAGGTTGGGACCGGCGCCGGCCTCGCGCTGCTCATCCTCGATCCGCGCCAGGTCGCGAAGGCGCCCCACCAGGAACGAATTGCGCGCCGGCTCGAGCGCGTCCTCGAGGAAAAGCCGCACCTCCGGCCAGCGGGGATGCTTCTCGATGCTCGACGGCCCCGCCGGAGCGCCCCGGTCGTCAGGCTCGGGAGCGGGCTTCCCCCGACGCGCGCTCACCGAGACACCACGGCCGCCTTGAGCGCCCGGTAGTCGGCCAGGGAGTGGACCTCGTGCATGCGCGCGAGGACGTCGGGATCGTGGCCGGCATCCCGGAGCGCCGCCGCGTCATCGGCCGCCAGACTCAGCGGTCCATCCGGCTCCGCGTCCAGCCCGTCATCCTCCACGGGCCGCCGCACTCTGGCCGGCTGTATGCCCTTGAGCGCCAGGTCGGCGCGTGTGCGAACGTCACACCACGGACTTTTCCAGCCGCCATGCTCGTCGTATCCAGGTCGCATCTAGAACCTCCTCAGTCGCTGTCCGTCGTCTCGCCGGCCTCAGGGTCGGCGTCCTGCTCGTCATCGCTACCAGGGCCCTCCGCGCTTACATCGGGGGCATCGTCGGCGCCGCCCCGGACCGGAGCACCCGGCAGCGGAACCCGCCGACGGCCACCGTCCCCTTCGCCCTCCGCACCCCTCCGGTGCCGCTTCTCCGCTCGACGTGCAGCCGTCAACGTCCGCTCGACCCGCTCCTGTAGCCGCGTCAGCTCCACGCTGCCCTTGCCGAGCTTCCCCGCGGGCAGGTAGCACGCGATCTCCGCCGCGTTGAGTAGAAGTCCAGCGACCAGGTGATCGCCGTCCCTGCTCAACCCCTTCCGCTCCAGGTGCCTCGCGTAGCCGACCAGACAACGCCGCGCCTCCGCCGACAGCACGCCCTCATCCAGTCGACCAAGCTGCTCCCGCAGAAGCGCCACGAGAGACGCGCCAGGTGCCTGATAGCTCGCCATCACGCACCCCCCGAAAGCACCCGACCGCTAGAAACTATTGGACGTTCGGTGGGGAAAGCGTGCCATTTTGGCATACCGTACGAAACCTCCCCGGCCCCCCTCTCCGGCCTCCGGCGCGCGCGAGTCGGGCATCTCGAGGGGCGCGGCCTCGTGACCGGTGCTGCTACCGGTGCCGTGAGACTCACGCGCCGCAGTGCTACAGCAGCAAGGGTTACAGCGTGTCGCACCCGCCAGGGTAGCAAGTGCCGGGGTGAGCTGGCGCCGTGGCCTCGAGGGCATCCGGCCTTCGGGCGCCAGGGGCGAGAGGGCGGGGCCGACCGCTGCCCGGTTCGGGGATGGAAGCGGACGCACGTGGATGGCGGCCACTCCGCGCCCACGGTTTCAGTCGTCAGGTGTGGGGGTAGGTTCAGGTTCAAGGTTCACCCCCTACGGGGGTGTGAACCTTTTGAACCTTAGAACCGGGGTCAGAATTCAGAATGTGATTTGAGACTTCTGAACCCTGAACCTTGCTCCATGCTCTCTTGGCGGTGGAGGTGCTCATGTTCGCGTTGACGCAGTAGCGGATGGCCTCGCCGTAGGTGAGTGTCGGCTTCCGGGTGAGCTCGGCCCGTATGACGTTCTGCGCGGCCTCTAGGGCCGTCGGCTTGCGGCCCCTCTTGGAGTCGGGCGGCTCTTCGACTTCGATGAACTGGAGCCCGTCCACGTCGTCACGCGGCCGAATCTGGAGATAGAGCGGCTCGTCACGCTCAGGGGCGAACCGGCACTTCGCCACGCTCAGGGCGGCCACGCGGCCCACGCGCTCGGACTCGATGGCGTCGACGCGCAGCACCACGTCTGCGGCGGCGCTCTTGTCGCCGGAGCCGCGCATGGATTCCTTCCGGTTGCGGGTCACGCCCGACATGGGTTTGGACGGGTGTTCGAGTAGCAGGACGTTGTGTCCGGCATCGCGGAGCGGCAGGAAGGCGCCATCCGCCAGGGCGGCCATGTCCTCGGCGCGGTCCTCGGACAGGGATGTCACGCGGCGCAGGGAGTCGATGAATACCCAGGTCGCGCCGTGGTCGTTCGCCAGCTTCATGACGTGGGCGGCGTGGGCCGATTCCTCGAGCCGGAGGGCGCGGGCGTCCGGCACCACGAACCGGATGCGCTTGAGCACTTCCTCCATGCTCACGTCGTAGGCGGCGCACACCTTCGGGAGCCGCTGCAATATCTGGACGCTCGATTCACACTCCACGAACAGGATGCGGTGCTCACCGTGGACGGCCTGCCGGATGAACGGTCGCCCCATCGTGAGCGCCACGGCCCACGAGGCCATGAGCCAGGTCTTGAAGCTCCCCGATGGTCCGCTCAGGTAGGTGAAGGTGTGGTCCCAGAGGAAGTCATCGAGCACCGGCACCGGCTCCCATCCGCCACGCGCCAGCATCCCGGCCACGTCGAGGTCGACAAGGGGCGCCACGTTCCTGCCGGCGGTGCGGTGCTCGAGGGCGGCCGCGATCCTCCCCTCGATGTCGGCAACAGCCGCGGCGGGGTCGGCCTTGCCGGCCGGCGAGCGGGTGTAGCGGTGGATGTCGTCACCAAGGCGGTCGAGCTCGGCGGCGCGGGCGTAGGTCGCCAGGAGGTCCGCGGCGGCGGCGGATGGTGGCGCGTCCAAGAGGTCGCCGACGAACGCCGGCCAGTTTTCTTTTTCGGCGTGGCCTCCCTGCCGGAGCGCGGTCACGGCCCGCACAACCCGATCGTTGACAGTCTCGCCGGCGACGGGCGTGAGGGCCTCGAGGGTCTCGGCGACCATGCGGTGCTGCGGTATCAGGAACAGGTCCGGGCGGGTGCCGTTGCTCTGTCCCATGAGGGCGGCGCACAGGGCCGACCGTTCGAGGGCGTTCGTATCCCACCTGAGATCCGCCTTGCGACTCTCGCCCACGATCACCGTCGCCGCCTTCCTCGAGGGCGTCCACCGGCCGCCAGGAGTTCGGGGGGCGCGGTCTTACGCGGCACGTCGGCTGATGCAACGAAGGCGCGCACCGCGGCCACGTCGAATCGCACGACGCCATGCGCGAGACGGACGGCCGCCAGGCGGCCCGATCGTTCCCACACGCGGATCGTCTGAATTGAAACGGCCAGGGCGTCGGCGACTTGCGCGGGCGTCAGGAGCTGCGGGACCGGGAGGGCTTCGCTTTCAGGTGCGGTGTCGAGTGTCGGCGTCGTCAACATGGCGACGCTCACTCAAACACGCGGCATCATTGTGCGTCAATGCAGCTGTACGACGGAATGTACCTACTAGGTACGCTAGGTCGTGGCGGATGAATCTAGCGACGGCCGCGGCGGGTGTTGTCGGCGAACGTGACACACTTGCGGACGCCGCAGGTGTATTGCTTGGCCGGTCGACCGCATCTCGGACACTCGCGTTTCACCGTCTCGCGGTAGACGAAAGCGCGCAGGGACAGGGCGCGCACGCCACCCTTCTCGACTTCCTCGACATACAGCGGCGGGACGGTGAGGATGCGCTTGAGCCGGTCGAATCGGTGATCCAGGAGGCGAGAGACGGAAGTGTGCGCGGGGCTCGAGTCTCCGCGCTTGATAGTGGCGAGCTCCCGCCGGAACCGCTCCTGAATGGCGCGGGCCGCAGCCAGGTCGTCAACGTCGTGTGCCAGGCCAGGCCAGCGCGCAGAGCATCGCCATCGGAAGATGCGCGCTCGCTGGCGCAGGGGTCTATCGGCCTTCGGCGGCAACGTCATCACTCGGGCCGCCCGTTCCAACATCTCGCGCCAATTCTGATCCGTCAGATCGGTGTCGATGAACCGGTAGAGGCTGGCGAACCGCTTGCGGGGGTCACGGGTCTTGAGTCGTGGCATGGGCGCCTCCGAGTCGGCGCGTTCCGAGATAAGGACGCCCGCCCCTGATCGCCTCGGAAGCGATCCTCCCGGCCGGGAGTGGGGCGGGCGATGTTCTCATGCTCGGCGCCTTCGACGTGGCCGGCGGCCAGCGTTCGCCAGGAGCGCGGCGGGCGGGGTTCGTCGCGGTGCATCGGCGGCCTTCGCCAGATACCGGCTCACGTCCGACTCGGGGAAGCGCAGCCGGCCGGCAAGCCGGATGCCGTGCAGCTCCCCGCGACGTTCTAGGCTGCGGATGGTCGCGACGGAAAGCGCGAGCAGGTCCGCAGCCTCCCGCGGTGTGAAGTGGCGCTCGACGGATTTCATGCTCGGTCCCGGCACCGGTAGGGGCACCGGTCCAGCACAGATTTTCGGTTATTAGCCGTATTATCGAAAAGCCGTATCCCCTTGTAAGTCAACGGGGGCGCGGGTTTCAGCGGGGTCAATGGTGGCACCCCAAGCAAGTGCGCTACCAGGCTGCGCCACGCCCCGATATCTTGACCTTGCAACGCTTTCCGTCTGATTCTGGACCGTCGTTTGGGGCCGCCGATCCGCTCCGGTATCAGTACCGTTAACAAATTACGACCGATCCGATTTCCCTTCCGGCCGGCGGTCAGGGTAGCACAGGACAGACGAATTCGGCGCGCGCCCGGTCACGAGAGCATGGGGGCACCCCCCACGCCCGCCAGCGGGTGCGGGGCCGGCGGGCACCCCGCTCCGTACCGGCGGCCGCCCCCGACCCGCACGCCGCGAGCCGGACTATAATCGCGGTTCCCGGGACCGATCACGGACCATTCTCCCCAGGAGAGACTCCTATGAAAGCGGTTCGCAAGACGGCGCCGCGGCCCGGCGCGATGGAGTGGGCCGACGTGCCGATTCCCGTGTGCGGCCCCGAGGATGTCCTGATCAAGGTGCGGGCCGCCTCCCTGTGCGGCACCGACGCGCACATCTACAACTGGGACCCGTCGATCGCCGGCAAGATCGCCGCCGCCACCGACAACCTCGCCCGGCCGCTCATCGTCGGCCACGAGTTCTGCGGCGAGGTGGTGGAGGTGGGCGCGAAGGTGGCCGGCGTCGGCGAGGGGGCGCGCGAGCCGATACGCCGCGGTGACTTCGTCTCGGCCGAATCGCACATCGTCTGCGGGGCGTGCTACCAGTGCCGCAACCGGCAATTTCACGTGTGCGTGCGTGAGCGGATCATCGGTGTGCACCGCGACGGCGGCTGCGCCGAGTACATCGCCATCCCGGCGCGCTGCGCCTGGATCAACGATCCGGCGATCGTTCCGGTCGAGGTGGCCTGCGTCGAGGAGCCGTTCGGCAATGCCGTGCACGCCGCCACCGAGTACGACCCGCGCGATCGCTGCGTCGTGATCTTCGGTGTCGGCCCGATCGGCCTGTTCTCGATCATCGTCGCGGCGGCCGAGGGGGCGGCGCGCATCATCGCCGTCGACACCTCCCCCTACCGCCTCGACCTGGCGACGCGCGTCGGGGCGCACGCCGCGCTGCGCACCGAGCCGGTCCCGGCCGGCGACACGGCCGGGCGGGCGCGCGAGCGCGAGCGCCTGGTCGGGCTGCTGCGCGACGCCGCCGCGCCATGGGAGATCGACCTCGTCATGGAGATGAGCGGCCACCCGGACGCCCTCGACGCCGGCCTGCGGGCGGTGCGCCGGGGCGGCAAGCTGGTGCTGTTCGGCTTGCCGCGTGAGTCCGAGATCACCTTCCAGCGCTACTCGGAGGATGTGATCTTCGGCGGCGTCACGCTCAAGGGGATCATCGGCCGGAAGCTGTACGACACCTGGCAGCGCACCCGCGCCCTGACGGCGCGGCCCGAGGTGCGCGACAAGATCCGCTCGGTCATCACGCACGTGGTGCCGCTGGCGCGCTTCGAGGAGGCGTACCAGAAGATGCTGGCGCGCGAGTGCGGCAAGGTGGTGATGCGGGTGTCGGAGCCCTGAGTCAGAGGCTCAGGCTCTGGTCCGGCCGCCGCCCTTGCGCGCGCCCGCCGGCGCCAGTCGCCGGTCGGTCTCGTCCATGACGCGGAGGAGATCCTCCAGCTCGCGGTTCAGGGCCCGGATCGCCTCGCGCGGCGCCGGCGGCGGCGGGGGTGACGGCTCGTAGAGCCCCTCGATCGCCTCGGGTCCCTCCTCCATCCCGAGCTTCTGGCGCACCGCGGCGATCGTGAACCCGTCCTCGGAGATCAGCTTCTTGATCGTGAGGACGAGGTCGATGTCCTTGCGGCGGTAGAGACGCTGGCCGCTGCGGCTCTTGGTCGGCGCGAGCTGCGCGAACTCCGATTCCCAGAAGCGCAGCACGTAGGGCTGCGTGTCGGTGAGCTGGCAGACTTCGTTCAGCTTGTAGAAGAGCTTGCGGGCGATCTCGTCTGGCATCGGCACCCTCGCCCGGAAAGGCCCGTCGGACGGGCCCAACATTGGAGCGGCTGTCCGAATGCTACGGAAGCCCCCCGGCAGTGTCAACCCTGAGGACCGGCGCGCCCGGACCTGCCCCCGTCCGACATCCACCTAGGCGCGGCCATAGCGGTCTTCGAGGCGGACGACGTCGTCGAGCTCAGGTGTGCTGACCTCGAACAGGACGGCGTCGGCGATCGCCTCCATCCGGTGTCGCGTCCCGGGCGGAAAGTGCAGCGCCTCCCCCGCCTCCACGACCCGGTCCTCGACCTGGCCGTCGCGTTCGATGTGCACGCGGATGCGGCCCTCCCACAGGTAGAGCGCCTCGTCCTTGCGCTCGTGGTACTGCAGGCTGAGCGCCTCGCCGGCGCGCACCCGCAGCACCTTTCCGGCGTAGCGCTCGGTGTGCGCGAAGATGATCTCCTCACCCCACGGCTTCGGGACGCGACGGATCATGGCGATGACTCCTCGAGTAGTGATGCGACGCCGGGCGGCAGCACCGACAGGATCCGGCGGCGCACCATCGCGGCCGGCGGTGTGGGGGGCTCGAGGGCCAGGACCTCGGCCGCGATGGCGCGGGCATCCTGCGCCGTGATCGCCCCGATCACCCGGCGGACCAGCGGGATCGCCGCCGGGCTCATGCTCAGCTCGGTCACACCGAGGCCGACGAGCACGACCGCGAACAGAGGATGGGCGGCCATCTCGCCGCACACCGACAGCCGCAGGCCGCGCGCCGTCGCGGCGTCGACGACACCGCGCAGCAGGGTGAGCACCGCCGGGTGGAGCGGCTCATAGAGATACGCCACCGCCTCGTTCCCCCTGTCGATGGCGAGGGCATACTGGATCAGGTCGTTGGTGCCGATGGCGAAGAAATCGGCCACGGTGGCCAGACGGGATGCTATCAGCGCCGCCGCCGGCACCTCGATCATCACGCCGAGCGGGATGTCGCCGCCGGCGGCGATCCCCCCGGCGGCCAGCTCGGCGCGCGCGGCGGCGAGGTGGGCGCGCGCCTGCGCGACCTCGCCGGTGGCGCTCACCATCGGCAGGAGGATGCGCACCTTGCCGCGCAGCGCGGCACGCAGGATCGCCCGCAGCTGCATGCGCAGCATCTCGGGACGCCGCAACCCGAGCCGGATCCCCCTCAGTCCGAGGACGGGGTTGGCCTCGCGCGCCCCGAGGAGGTTCGCCGCCCCCTCCTCGCCGCCGAGATCGAGCGTCCGGATGACCACCTCGTGCGGCGCCGCCTCGGCCGCCAGATCGCCGTAGACCCGCGTCTGCTCCTCCTCGTCGGGCAGGCCGGGCGCCGCATGGAGATACAGGAACTCGGACCGGTACAGGCCAATCCCTTCGGCGCCGAGGCGGCGCGCCGCGGCGACCTCCTCCGGCACCTTGACATTCGCCAGCAGGCAGACCGCGAGACCGTCGCGGGTCGTCGTCGCCGGCGCCGCCGGGGCGGCCACCGTGATCCGCGTCCGGCCGGCGGCGCGCCGGCGCCACTCCGCGATCTCGTCGTCGCCGGGCGTCAGGTGGACGACACCGGACCCGCCGTCGACCACCACCATGTCGCCGGTCCGCAGGCGCGCCGACACCGACCGCAGCCCGACCACCGCCGGTATGCCGAGCGCCCCGGCGATGATCGCGGTGTGCGACGTCGGCCCGCCGCCGTCGAGCGCCAGCGCGACGATCCCCGGCCGCCCCAGACCGGCGGCATCGGACGGCGAGAGCGTCCGGCCGACGATGACGGCGTCAGAGTCGAAAGTCTCGACCTCGCGGCGCCGGCGCCGTCCGGTGAGCAGCCCCACGAGCCGCTCGCGGACGTCGTCGATGTCCGAGCCGCGATCGCGCAGATCGGTGTCGCGCACCTCGTCGAACAGCTTCAGATAGCGCCCGAGCACCAACTGCACCGCCCACTCGGCGCACACCCGCTCGGCGCGGATGAGGGCCAGGGTCTCGGCGGCCAGAGCCGGGTCCTTGAGGATGAGGACCTGCGCCTGGAACACCCGTGCGCAGGCGCTGCCCGCGTCGGCGAGCACCCGGTTGCGCAGGCTCCCGAGATGGCGCGCCGCGCGGCGCACCGCTGTCTCGAAACGGGCGACCTCGGTGTCGCAGGCGGCGGGGTCGATCGTCCGTCGGGGCACGGGAGAGGCGGCCCCCTCGAGCACGAGGGCGCGGCCGATGGCGATCCCGGGCGACACGCCGACACCCTGGAGGATCTCGCCCGCCGCGACGGCGCCGCGGTTCATCGTGTCTCTCCGAAGCGACCTGCCACAAGTTCGCACAGGGCGCGTACCGCCTCGCGCTCATCGGCCCCCTCGGCGGTGATCGTGAGCCGCGAGCCGATGCGCCCCAGGAGCGCCAGGAGCCCGAGGATCGACTTGCCGTCGGCGGTCACCGCGCCGTGCTCGACCAGGATGCGGCTGCTGTAGCGGCTGGCGAGCTGGACGAAGCGCGCCGCCGCCCGGGCATGCAGCCCGAGCGTGTTGACGATCACCGCTTCGCTCCGGATCATCCCTCCGCCTGGCGGGGGCGCATCAGGCGGCCCCATCGCCGGGGCGCGCGCGCAGGTAGTCGTCGGCCAGGGTGATGGAGGTCCGGCCCTGGTCGCGCACCCGCTCGGCGACCTCGCGCAGTGAACCTGCCGGCAGGCTCGCCCAGCGGAGGAGCATCGGCAGATTGACGCCGGTCACGGTCGTGGCGCGCTCGCCGTGGAACGCCAGCGCAAGGTTGGTGGGTGTGCCGCCGAACATGTCGGTCAGGATCAGGACACCGGCGCCGCCATCGACCGCCTCGAGGGCGGCGCGCACCGCCGCGCGCGCCGTCGCCGGGTCGCTGTCCCAGCCGATCGACAGGGCCCGCGCTCCTGCCACCGGCCCGACGATGGTCTCGAGCGCGCGCAGCAACTCACCCGCCAGCCCGCCGTGGGTCAGGATGAGGAGGCCAGGCCGCACGGCCGCCCCTGCCGTGGTCATTCCTTTTCCACGTCGCGGTGCGCGGCGGTGACCGCGTAGCCGTGCCGGCGCAGGTCCTCGGCCAGCGCTTCCGCCAGGGCCACCGACCGGTGGCGTCCGCCCGTGCAGCCGATGGCCACAGTGAGGTAGCTCTTGCCCTCGCGGATGTACTGTGGGATCAGGAACGCCAGCAGGTCGAGCAGGCGCTGGCGGAAGGTGCCGAACTCCGGGGCGCCCTCGAGATAGGCGGTGACCTCGTGATCGAGCCCGGTCCGGCCGCGCAGCCCCTCGACGAAGAAGGGGTTGGGCAGGAAGCGGGTGTCGAAGACGAGATCCGACTCGGCCGGGATGCCGTGCTTGTAGCCGAACGACAGCAGGGTGATCGACATCGGCTGGCCTTCGGTGGCCGGGGCGAGGTGCTCCTGGATGTAGCGGCGCAGCTGGTGGACGGTGAACCGGCTGCTGTCGAGGATCAGGTCGGCGAGCTCGCGCAGCGGCCCGAGGATCTCGCGCTCGCGCCGTATCCCCTCCTCGAGCCCGCGACCGGCGTCGAGCGGGTGCGGCCGGCGGGTCTCGGAGAAGCGGCGGATGATCGTGTCGTCGTCGGCCTCGAAGAAGATGAGCCGCACGTGCCGGCCGGGCTCGGCCTTCAGGCGCCGGTAGGTCTCGGGGAACTGGCGCAGCAGATCGCCCTCGCGGATGTCGATGACCAGCGCCGCCCGCCGCAGGTCGTTGCGCGAGTTGGCGGCCAGGTCGGCGAAAACCGGGATCAGGGTCACCGGCAGGTTGTCGACACAGAAGAAGCCGCTGTCCTCGAATGATCGCAGCGCCAGGGTCTTGCCCGACCCCGACAGCCCGGTGATCACCACCAGCTGGCGGTCGCTGTCCGCCGGCACGCCGCTCATTCCGCCCGCCCCAGCGCCTGCTGGATCCGCCCCGCCAGCTCGCGGGCCGGGTGGTAGCCGCGCGCCCGCAGCAGATGGTTGCGCGCCGCGACCTCGAGGAGGATCGACAGGTTGCGTCCCGGGCGCACCGGGACCTCGAGGAACGGCAGACGCACCGCCAGCACCTCCCAGGTGCGGTCCTCGAGACCGAGGCGTTCGTAGGCCTTGCCCTCCTGCCACGGATCGAGTTGCACCACGAGATCGACGTCCTTGCGCTCGCGCACCGCCGCCACGCCGTAGAGATCCTTGATGTTGATGATCCCGATGCCGCGCAGCTCCATGTGGAAACGGCTGACTTCGGGGCCGGCGCCGTTGATCGCAGCGCCGACGCGTCTGAGGACGACGACATCGTCGGAGACCAGCCGATGACCGCGCAGGACCAGCTCGAGCGCCGACTCGCTCTTCCCCACTCCGCTGGCGCCGAGCAGCAGCACGCCGACCCCGTAGATGTCGATGAGTGTGCCATGCAGCGTCGTCGACGGGGCGAGGCGGATCTCGAGCCGCCGGCCGAGTCGTTCGGCCAGCATCGCCGATGCCAGCCGGCTGGAGAGGAGCGGCATGCCGTGGGTTTCGCACGCCACCGCCAGCCCGGGCAGCGGCGCCGCCCCCGCGCTGAGGACCAGGCAGGCCGGCTCGCCCGAGGCCAGGCGATCGAACAGGTCGCGGCGATCGTCCGGCGCGAGCCGCTCCAGCCAGGCGATCTCCTCCTCGCCGAGGAGCAGCACCGAACCGGCGGCCAGTTCCCCGGGGGCCACCGCCAGCGCCAGCCCCGCCTTCTGCACCGGGGCGGAGCCTATGGGCCGCCGGAGCCCCGCCCCCCCCGCCAAAAGGCGCAGTTGCATGTCCTGCATGTCGTCGCCCAGGAGATCACGGACGGCGAAGGGCGACGCGCTCGTGGGTGAAGGGTCGTGCGGCTCGCTCACGCTGGCTCTCCGGGGAGGACCTCGTCACACGCTGCTGGCGGATTCTAGCACCGTGGCGCGGGGCGTGTGGCAGGCGTCATGCGACGGCGGCGCGGGGCCCCCCGGGCGGCGCGCGCCGATTGACCCCACCTGGGGGGCCGGTGATATCGTTCGGGCCTGAGCGACCGCCTTGCCCGGGGGATCGCGGGAGAGTGACATCATGGCATCCAAGAAGGTCGTGCACATCGTCGGCACGGGGACGATCGGCGAACCCCTGATCGGGTTGTTCGCCGAGAAGAAGGCCAGCCTCGGCTTCGATGAGGTGACCTTCCACAAGCGGACCCCGCTCATGACCGACCGCTCGAAAGTCACGAACCTGATCAAGCGGGGCGCGCACCTGGCGTGCGACGAGTCGAGCCGCAAGGGGTTCCGCGACATCGGCATCGAGCCGGATTATGAGCATCACGAGGCGCTGCGGCAGGCGACCGTGGTGATCGACTGCACCCCTTCGGACGTGGGGCTGCAGAACAAGAAGGAGATCTACGAGAAGTACGCCCACAACACGCTCGGGTTCATCGCCCAGGGCTCGGAGTTCGGGTTCGGCAAGCCGTACGTGCGCCACATCAGCGACCGGACCCTCAAGCATGGGCAGGACCAGTTCATCCAGGTGCTGTCCTGCAACACCCACAACCTGTCGGCGCTCATCGATCTGGTGGGTCTGCGGGGCGGCGCCGACAACCTCGTGGAAGGGCGCTTTCTCTGCATCCGGCGGGCCAACGACATCAGCCAGGACACCTCGTTCGTCCCCTCGCCCCAGGTCAACCGGCACAAGGACGAGCGTTTCGGCACCCATCATGCGCGCGATGCCTGGCACCTCTTCCACCAGCTCGGACACGACCTGAACCTGTTCTCGTCGGCCCTCAAGGTCAACAGCCAGTACATGCACGCCGTGCACTTCAACCTCAAAGTGCGCAAGCCGACATCGGCCGAGGCGCTGCTCGAGGCCTTCAAGACGGACGACCGCGTGGCGTTGACCTACAAGAACTCGGCGAACTCGGTCTTCTCGTTCGGACGCGACTACGGCCACTACGGGCGCATCATGAACCAGGCGGTCCTGGTGGCGCCGACACTGATGGTGCGTGATCGGACCGAGGTCGTGGGGTTCTGCTTCACGCCCCAGGATGGGAACGCGCTGATCAGCAGCGTCGCCGCCGCCACCTGGTTCGTCTACCCGGAATCGTACGAGCAGAAAATGGAGTGCTTGCGGGACTCGATCTTCGACGAGATCTGAACCGGGTCGCGGCCCTGTCGCCGGGCGCCGTCCGGCGCCTCAGCCCCGGTGCTTGCGGAGGACGACGGCGGCGTTGGTGCCGCCGAAACCGAACGAGTTGTTGAGGGCGTAGTTGATCGGCAGGCGTCGCGACTCGTTCGGGACATAGTCGAGATCGCACTCCGGGTCGGGGGTCGTGTAGTTGATCGTCGGCGGCGCGATGTCGTGGTGCAGCGCCAGGGCGGTGATGGCGGTCTCGATTCCGCCGGCGCCCCCCAGCAGGTGCCCGGTCATTGACTTGGTGCTGCTGATCGCGACCTTGGCCGCCCGGTCGCCGAACAGCGCCCGCAGCGCCCGGGTCTCGACCACGTCACCCTGCGGCGTCGACGTGCCGTGGGCGTTGACGTAGTCGATCACCGAGGCATCCACCCCCGCCGAGCGCAGGGCGTTGCGCATGACGCGCAGCGGACCGTCGCCGTCTTCCGACGGCGCCGAGACGTGGTAGGCATCGCCCGAGACGCCGTAGCCGGCGAGCTCGCAATAGATCCGCGCCCCGCGCCGCACGGCATGCCCGAGCTCCTCGAGGATGACGATCCCGGCGCCCTCTCCGATGACGAAACCGTCCCGATCCTTGTCGAACGGCCGCGACGCCGTCGCCGGATCGTCGTTGCGCGTCGACAGCGCGCGCATGGCGCTGAAACCGCCGACGCACAGCGGCGTGATGACCCCCTCGGTGCCGCCGGCGATCATGACGTCGGCGTCGTCCCGGCGGATGAGCTCGAAGGCGTCACCGATGGCGTGGGTGCCCGTCGCGCACGCGGAACAGGCGGCCTGGTTCGGCCCCTTGGCCCCGTAACGGATCGACACCTGCCCCGAGGCCATGTTGACGATGAGTCCGATGATGAAGAACGGCGAGATCCGCCGCGGCCCGTCCTGCAACAACGCGATGTGCTGCCGTTCGATCGAGGGCAGACCGCCGATACCCGAGCCGATGTACACCCCCACCCGGTCCGCCTCCGCGGGCGTGACGGTATAGGCCGCGTCCTGCATGGCCATCTCCGACGCCGCCATGGCGTAATGGATGAAGAGGTCCATCTTCTTGACGTCCTTCTTCGGGACCCAGTCCTCGGGGTTGAAGCCGCGCACCTCGCCGGCGACGCGGCAGGCGAAGGCGGCGGGGTCGAAGCGCGTGATCGGACCGATGCCGCTCCGCCCGTGAACGAGCGCATCCCAGTTCGCGTCGTTGCCGATGCCGAGGGGCGAGACCATCCCCAGCCCGGTGATCACGACCCTTCGACTCATGGGTCCTCTCCGGTCCCCGCCCCTCGACTCAGGCGTGGCTCTGGATGTAACGCACCGCGTCGCCGACCGTATGAATCTTCTCGGCGTCCTCGTCGCTGATCTCGATCTTGAAGGACTCCTCGAGAGCCATCACCAGCTCGACCGTGTCGAGCGAGTCGGCCCCGAGGTCGGCGACGAACGCCGATTCCGTCTTGACCTCCTCGGGATCCACCCCGAGCTGCTCGACGATGATCGATTTGACCTTGTCCTCGATGCTCTGAGCCATCTTCCTCCCCCTGGAGGGCTGCTCGCGGCAGCCCCGCGGAAACTCCCGTCCGGTGTACCGTACGGGCCGGCCGATTATCGGGCCGGGCATGTTACATGTAAAGACCGCCGCTGATGTTCAGGACCTCGCCGGTGATGTAGGACGCCCCCGGGCCGAGCAGGAAGGCCACTCCGGCGGCGACATCCTCGGCCGTGCCGAGACGCGCCAGGGGTATCTGCGCCGTCAGGCGGTCGCGCGTGTCGGCTGCGAGCACCCGGGTCATCTCGGTGTCGATGAAGCCGGGTGCCACGGCATTCACCGTGATCGACCGCGAGGCCACCTCGCGCGCCAGCGACTTGGTCAGCCCGACCAGGCCGGCCTTGGCGGCGCAGTAACTCGCCTGCCCCGGGTTGCCCATGAGGGCCACGACCGAGCTCATGTTGACGATGCGGCCGTAGCGCGCGCGCACCATCGCCGGCAGCACGGCGCGGATCATCTCGAAAGCCCCCCCGAGGTTGGTGTCCAGGACCCGGTCCCAGTCGGCGCGCTTCATGCGCAGCACCAGGCCGTCGCCCGTGACACCGGCATTGTTGACAAGGTGATCGACTCTCCCGGCGGCGGCGAGCGCCTGCTCGACGCCGCTCTTCACCGAGGCCGGATCGGCGATGTCGATGATCGCCAGGTGGACGGTCGCGCCCAGCGCGCGGCAGGCGACGGCGGTTTCCTCGAGCGCGGCGGCGCCCCGCGCCGCCAAAATGAGCGACGAGCCGCGGCGCGCCAGCTCGATCGACACCGCCCGGCCGATACCGCGCGACGCCCCGGTCACCAGGCTCACACGCCCGCCCAGCTCTCCCGCGCTCATCGGCCGCCCCCTGCCGTGCTGCGCCCGCCTTTCATCCATGCACCGTGGCGGCGGCGAGGGCGGTGACGGTCGCGGCCAGGCTGTCGGGATCGTCGACATTCAGGCAGGTCATCTCCGGCTCGATCCGTTTCGCGAGCCCTCCCAGCACCCTGCCGGGGCCGACCTCGATCATGATGCCGACGCCGAGGGCGCGCAGGCTGCGGATCGTCTCGACCCAGCGCACCGGCGCCGTCACCTGCGCCGTCAGCGCGTCGCGCAACGACGCGGCGCGGGTCTCCGGCAGGGCGCTGACGTTGTTGATCACCGGGAAAGCGGCGTCGCGGAGGTCGAGGCGTGCGAGATCCGCCGCCAGCCGGACCCGCGCCGGCTCCATCAGCGCGCAGTGGAAGGGGGCGCTGACCGGCAGCTCGACCACCCGCCGCGCACCATGTTCCCGGGCGAGCGGCAGCAGCCGGCGGACCGCCGCGGCGGAGCCGGCGACGACCGTCTGGTCGGGGGCGTTCAGGTTGGCGGGGCTCAGAACATCGCCGCCGGCGGCCGCGCGACAGAGCGCCTCGACGGCCGGAAGCGGTGCGCCCATGACCGCGGCCATGGCGCCCGCACCCACCGGCACGGCCTCCTGCATGTATTCCCCGCGGCGACGCACGGTGCGCACGGCGTCATCGAGGCCGAGCGCCCCGGCCGCCACCAATGCGGAGTACTCGCCGAGCGAATGGCCGGCGGCGCAGACAACCTGCTTCGTCAGGTCCGGGATCGCGGCCCGGAGCGCCTCGAGCAGGGCGATGCTGGTGGTCAGGATGGCCGGCTGGGTGGTCGCGGTGAGCCGCAGCGCCTCCTCCGGCCCCTCGAAGCAGGTGCGGCTGAGGGGGAACCCGAGGGCGGTATCGGCGCGCTCGAAGACGGCGCGCGCCTCCGGGAAGCGCGCCGCAGCGTCACGACCCATCCCCACCGCCTGTGAACCCTGGCCGGGGAAGAGCAGAGCGACGCGCGGCAGGCTCAAACGCCCCACCGGCACACCGCCGAGCCCCACGTCAAGCCGGTGCCGAAAGCGGTGAACAGGACCACGTCGCCGCGCTTGATCAGCCCGGCGCGCGCCGCTTCGTCGAGGGCGATCGGGATCGACGCGGCTGCGGTGTTCCCCACGCGCTCGATGTTGATGTAGACCTGGTCGTCGCGCAGGCCCAGGCGGCTGCCGACCGCGTCGATGATCCGCCGGTTCGCCTGGTGCGGGATGAACAGGTTGATGTCGGCGGTCGTCAGGCCCGCGAGGGCCAGCGCATCGCGCGAGGTTTCTTCCATCGAGCGCACCGCCATCTTGAAGGTCTCGTTGCCCTTCATCTTGATGAAGTGACGGCGCTCCTCGAGTGTCTTCGCCGACGCCGGCTCCCGCGTCCCGCCGGCGGGGACCATGATGTAGTCGGCGAGCGAACCATCGGCCCGGAGCGTCGTGGCGAGGACACCGTAGGGGGCATCGCCTGCCCGCAGCACCACGGCGCCGGCGCCGTCCCCGAACAGGATGCAGGTGGCGCGGTCGCTCCAGTCGACATACTTCGACAGGACCTCGGCGCCGATCAGCAGGACATGCCGGTACTGCGGCATGGTCACGAAGCGTTCGGCGACCGCCAGGCCGTAGAGGAATCCCGAGCAACCGGCCGCCAGGTCGAAGGCGGCGGCGCGCACCGCCCCGAGGCGGTGCTGGATGATGCAGGCGGTCGACGGGATCGGCATGTCGGGCGTGACCGTCGCGCAGATGAGCAGGTCGACCTCGGTGGCGGCGACGCCGGCGCTCTCGAGCGCCGCCTCGGCGGCGCGGGTGGCGAAATCGGACATCGCCTCGCTCTCGGCGGCGATGCGGCGCTCGCGGATGCCGGTGCGGCTGGCGATCCACTCGTCGGAGGTGTCGACCAGCTTCTCGAGGTCGGCGTTCGACAAGATCCGCGACGGCAGGGCCGACCCGGTGCCGACGATGATCGCCCGCGGCGCGCCGGTGCTCATGCCACCCCACCGTGGCGCGCGGCGCCGTTGTCGGCGGGGGTGCGCACCTCGCGCGGCACCAGAGCCGCGATGTCGTCGTGGATGCGGTCGTTGACCTTGTGGTGGTTGAATTCGATCGCCACCCGGACGGCGTTCATGATGGCCCGTGCCGACGACCCGCCATGGCAGACGACGGCGGTCCCGCGCACACCGAGCAGGGGGACGCCGCCGTACTCGGCGTAATCCACCTTGCGGCGGAAGGCCCTGAAGGCCGGCCGCGCCAGGAGATACCCCGCCCTGGCCATGAACGACTTCGAGATCTCGTCCTTCAGGAAGTGCATCAGGGCCTCGACCGCGCTCTCCACCGCCTTGAGCGCCACGTTGCCGATGAAGCCGTCGCAGACGATGACATCGGCCTTGCCGTTGAAGATGTCGCGTCCCTCGACGTTGCCGATGAAGTTGAGCGGCATCACGCGCAGCGCCTTGAGCGCCTCGCGGGTGACGTCGTTCCCCTTGCCGTCCTCCTCGCCGACGCTCATCAGGCCGATGCGCGGGTTCTTGAGCCCGAGCACCTCGCGCGCGTACAGGTGGCCCATGACCGCGAACTGCACCAGGTGCACCGGCCGGCAGTCGACGTTGGCGCCGACGTCGAGCCAGACCGACGGCCCCTGGAGATTCGGCACCACGGCGCACAGCGCCGGACGCTCGACACCCTCGAGCACGCCGCACAGCACCTTGACGGTCGTCATGACGGCGCCGGTGTTGCCGGCGCTCACGAGGGCCTGCACCGCCCCGTCGCGCAGCAGGCTGGCGCCGATATGCAGCGACGAGTCCTTCTTGCGGCGGAACGCATTGACCGGCGACTCGTCCATGCCGACGATCTCCGAGGCGTGGACAATCTCGATCGGCAGTCCGGCGACGCGGTGCCGCGCCAGCTCGGTCTCGATGTCGGGCCGGCGGCCGACGAGGCGGATCGGCACGCCCAGCTCGCGGGCCGCCAGGATGGCCCCGGCAACGGGCTGCCCGGGGGCATGGTCGCCCCCCATGGCGTCGATGGCTACCGGTCGTTCCAACGCATCGCCCTCGTCGTCGGCGGCGCGGGAAAGCGCCGTCTCAGACTTCGGAAACCTCGACAACCTCCCGGCCCTTGTAGTACCCGCAATGCGGGCAGACGCGGTGGGGCAGCCGGGCTTCGTCGCAATTGGTGCAGCGGGAGACCGCCGGACGGCTCAGGGCGTCGTGCGCCCGGCGCTTGTCGCGGCGGGCACGCGAGTGACGTCGTTTTGGATTCGGCATCGATCGGGTTCCCTGTCAGGCTCTAGACGAGCCTCTTGAGAGCGGCGAGGCGCGGATCGGGTTCGGTGACCGCCGTGCAGCCGCATTCGACGCTGTTGAGGTTCGCCCCGCAACGCGGGCAGAGCCCGCGGCAGTCTTCCCGGCAGAGGGGCTTGAGGGGCAGGGCCAGGTAGATCTGCTCGGCGAGAAGGGCGTCCAGATCGATCCGGACGCCATCGAAATGGACCTCGGTGAAGCTGTCCACGTCGACGCGGCACTCACCGTGGCGATCACGCGGCTCAGGCCGGGATGTGTAGAGCAGATCGAAATGCATGTCCAATGGCAACCCGTATGTTTCGAGACAACGGCCGCACTCGAGCGTCGCATGGGTGGCGATGTCGCCCGAGAATGCGAAGCCGTGTCCGTCCTTCTGGATTTCCCCCGTCAGGTGGACATGGTCCACCGGGACGTCGTCATCGCCCTCCTTCGGCGGGGGCATGCGCCACGCGACGTCCCGGTCAACGACCAGTCCCTCGGGGCCTATCTCCTTTGTTTCGATGTACATGTCGCGCAATCCCCGGGAGGGCGCGGATTATACCACGGCCGGGGGGGCTGTCAATCGCGCGGGCTGGGGAGCTCTTTGAGGGCCTGCTGGGCCGCGATGTGGGCGGGCTGGACCTTGAGGGCCTTCTCGTACTGGCGCCGGGCCTTCCCGTAAAGATGAAGGTTGCGGTAAAAATCGCCCAGGCCCACCCAATAGGACGGGTTGAACGGCTCGATGTCGGTGGCGCGGATCAGCGCCGCCTCGGCGCGCTTCTGCCAGCGGTGGTCGGGGTTGCGCGCCAGCGCCAGCCCCAGGAGGGCATGGACCGCCGCGACCCCGTCGTTGTGGCTGCGGGCGAATTCGCAGTACTGGACGCACGAGTAGACGTCGCCCATCTTCCAGTAGTCGCGCGCCCTGGCGAGGTAGACCTCCGCCAGGCGCACCCGCTCCTCTTCATCCGCCTGGTTCCGGGTCTTGTTCAACCCCTTGCGCACGGCCAGTTCGTCCATATTGAGCGGCTGCTTCCTGCCGTCGGACATGCCGGCCTCGAGGGCCTTGCCGCGCAGCGCGAGGTAACCCTCAAGAAGACTCGCCTCGATGATGAGCAGCTCCTCCTTCAACTCGGTCCGCACCCGGCGCAGGAACCGGCCGGGATCGAAGCGCTCTTTCTTCTGCTCGTAGGCGGTGCGGATCTGCTCCTTGGTCGCGCCCGGCTGCACGCCGAGCAGGGCCGCCAGGTCTCCCGACTTGGCCACGGCGTAACAGGCGCGCACCTCGGCGAGCTCGGCTTCCTCGCGGCGGCGCTTCTCCTCGTCCCCCTTGACCAGGTGGCTGCAACTGAGCATCCCCGGCCCGAGCGGCGGGTGGAAATGCGCCAGACCCAGGATCAGCAGTCCGAACAGGAAGCGTCCCCCGGCGTCCTCCTCGGCCGGCGGCACCTGCGCCAGGATGTCGCGCGGCCGGGTGCGCCCGTCGATGCGCGACAGGAGATACCCCTCGATGGACGACAGCGACAGCTTGTCGAACGGCAGGTACTGGTCCTCGGCGAGGCGCACCGCCCGGTCCTGCCGCATCACCGCGTCGCGCACCTGGTCGAAGCCCGCCATCGACCGCAGGGCGCGGATGATCATCTCGAAGCTCTGCACGGCATTGGTGGTGAACGGCCAGGGTTCGGGCGCCCCCTCGACGAAGTGGTAATCCAGCTCGGGCCAGCGGAAGACGGCGGTGAGCGCCTGCAGGGCGAGCTCGCGCACCGCGCCGGCGAGTGTCTCGGGGTCGATGTTCCCGCGCCGCGCCACCGTGTCGGCGACCCGCCGATCGTCGAGGCGACGCAGGGCCTCCGCCTCGTCCGGCATGATCAGCTTCCGTGTGGCCAGCCAGGCCGGCAGGCGCTCGTCGTCGAGCGATGACGTGGCCGCCAGGATCATGCCGCGGTCGAGGATGAGTTGCTTCTCGACGCCGCTGCGGCTGATGACGAGGGTGCCGCTGCGCTCCTCGAGATAGAGATCGCGGATGAGCTCCGCCAGCGCCGGCGGCGCGCAGTGACCCCGGAGCGTGTGCGGCGCGGCGGGGGCGGGGGAGCCGGCGGCTGTCATTTCTTAAGCCGCCGCCCGGGCGGTGCCGGTGTGCCGCGGCAGCGTCACCGTGACCACGGTCCCCTGCCCCGGCCGGCTCTGCACGCCGATGCGGCCGCCGTGGCATTCGATCGCCAGGCGGCAGAAGGTCAGCCCCAGACCGGAGTCGTACGATTGCCGCCGCCGGTCGTCCTTCCCGCCGGCGACGAACTTCTCGAAGATGTGCGGCAGGAGCTCCTCGGGGATCCCCTCGCCGGTATCGCTGACGCTGAAGTGCACCTCGTCGCCCTCATGGCGCGCCTCGACCACGATGCGACCGCCCGCGGGAGTGTGCTTGAAGGCGTTGCTCAGCAGATTGGCGAGAATGCGTCCGAGGAGCGCCCGGTCGGCGTCGACCGGGGGCAGGCCATCGGCCAGCAGCGTTTCCATGCGCACGCCGTCGCGGGCGCTCAGACTCATCAGCTCGGCGGTCTGTTCGACGATCACCTCCGCCAGGTTCACCGACTCGCGCCGCAGCGGCATCTTCTGCTCCTCGAGCTTCGCCACCTCGAGGATGTTCTGGATCATCCGCGCCATCTGCCGGGCGCTGTCGAAGCTGCGCTGCAGCAGCTCGCCGAGGCGCCCCGGCGGCAGTTGCACCCCCTGCATCTGGATCAGCTGGATGTTCCCCATGATTCCCGCCAGCGGGTTCTTGAGATCGTGCACCACCATCTGGCTCATCGATTCCTTGAAACGCTGGATGGTGAGGAGCTCGCGATTCGCCGCCTCGAGCGCCTGGCGCTGCCGCTCGACTTCGTCCTGCAGCGCCTTGACGCGCAGCACCGAACGGACCTTGGCGATCAGCTCCGAACGGTTGATCGGCTTGGTCAGGAAGTCGTCGGCCCCGAGTTCGAGCCCCTGCACCTTGTCCTCGAGCGCGTTGAGCGCCGTGACCATGATGATCGGCAGGAGCTGGGTCTCGGGTCGGGTCCGGAGCGTCCGGCAGACCTCGAACCCGGACATTTTCGGCATCATGACGTCGAGCAGCAGCAGATCGGGCGGCTGCTCCCGGACGATCTGCAGCGCCTCGTCGCCGTCGTAGGCCTGCAGGACCGTGTAGCCGTGGGTCCGCAGGATCGACTCGACCAGCCGGACGTTCCGCTGGTCATCGTCGACCACCAGGATGGACGCGGCGGCGCCGCGCGACTCGGTCATCGTGTTCTCCTCATCCACGCGCCTCCGCCACCGGAGCGGTCCGTCCGCGGTCCGTCGCCAGCAGGGACGCGACCAACTCCAGGAACTCCGTCGTCCCGAACGGCTTGGTCAGGTATCCGCTGCACCCCGCCTCCCGTGCCCGTTCCTGGTCTCCCTTCATCGCGTGGGCGGTGAGGGCGACGATTGGGATCTCCCGCGTCCCGGGCCTGGCCTTGAGGTGGCGGGCGACCTGCAGCCCATCCATGCCCGGGAGCTGGATGTCGATCAATATGAGACGGGGTTTGAGGAACTTCAAGGACTCGAGGGCCTCCTCGCCGGTGGATGCGGCGGCCACCCGATGGCCGCGCGATTTCAGGAGATCACGCACCAGGCGCAGATTGGCCGCGTTGTCCTCGATGACGAAAACGAGATCGCCGGTGGCGGCCGGCGCGGGGGCGGCGATCCGGACGGGGGCCGGGTTCGCGGTGGGCATCGGCGCGCCGGCGACGGCGGCCGGTTGCCGGGGGATGTCCGCGACGTGGTTTTCCACCGCCCGCCCTTCGGTCATGCCCTCCTCGGCCGGCCGCAGGCCCGGGATCTCGACGGCGAACCGGCTTCCTGTCCCCGGGGTGCTGGTCACAGTCACGCGTCCGCCGTGCATCTCGGCGAATCGTTTCACCAGCGTCAGACCGAGACCGGTCCCCTGGTACTGGCGCGCCAGCGAGCCGTCCACCTGCGTGAAGGCTTCGAAGATCCGCTGCTGGTCGTCCGGCTGGATGCCGATGCCGGTGTCCTCCACCTCGATCAGCAGACGGTCGCCGGCCCGCGCCACGGCGAGGGCGACGCGGCCTCCGGGCGGGGTGAATTTCACCGCGTTGCTGAGCAGGTTCGACATCACCTGCTTGACCTTGCTGCGGTCGGCGTCGAGTAGCGCGTACGGCTCGACGACCTCCGACACGAGATCGATACCCTTGCGTCCCGCCTCGACACGCAGGAGCGCCATCGCCTCCTCGACGACGCCGCCGATCTCGAACACTTCCCGCGCCAGGCGCATCTTGCCGGCCTCGATCTTCGACAGGTCGAGGATGTCGTTGATGAGCGCCAGCAGGTGCCGCCCGCTGCTCAGGATGTCGGAGGAATAGCCGCGCTGGTCGGGACTGAGGTCGCCGAAGGTGCGATCGAGAAGCAGCTCGGAGAAGCCGATGATGGCGTTGAGCGGGGTGCGCAGCTCGTGCGACATGTTCGCAAGGAACTCGCTCTTGAGCGAATTGGCGCGCTGCAGCTCTTCGTTGGACGCCTGCATTTTCTGGTTCAGGATCTCGAGCTCCTTGGTGCGCTCGCGCACCTTGCGCTCGAGGTCGGCGTTCATCTGCTCGATGTCCTTGAGGTGCTGCCGGCGTTCCTCGAGCTTCTCGAGGTACAGCTTGTACGAGTAATAGATGAGGATGCAGAACGGCAGCGACAGCAGGAAGGAGCCGATGCCGAACCGGTCGAGGAAGTAGGCCATGCCGAGCGCCACCGAGCCGCCGGCCAGGAACGACGGCGCCGACCACAGGAAGCTCTCCTGCCAGACCGCGAACAGATTCATGCGGTTGGCCAGGCTCACCACGCCGGAAATGCCGTAGGTGTTGGCCAGGTAGAAGACGAGGGTGGCCAGCATCAGGGGAACGATCGCCTCGCCCTCCCGAAGCCGGCCAGGGATCCCTCCGAATCCCAGGTAGGTCTCGGCGGTCAGCCAGGTCGTGATCACGAAGGACGCGATATTGAAGCCGGCGCGGTACAGCGCCATGCGCGGCGTGCGGAACAGACACAGGCTGCCGATGCAGACGATCGACACCAGGACCGCCTCGCGCTCGCCGAACAGGATCAGCGTCGCGAGGATGAACGGGTGGGAGATCGACATCTCCACCCGCATCCCCAGGTGGACGGCGTGCGGAGCCACCACGGCGCCGATGATGGCCAGCGCCGCGAGGGTCGTGCTCCAGGAGATCGGACCGCCGAGGAAGAGATGCAGGGCGATGGCGGCGGCCGCCGCCATGGTGGCGCCGATGTAGAGGATGACGCCCCGGTTCAGGTCGCGCATCGCACCCGGTGCCTTCGCCCGGCCGCTGCGAGGCGGAGGGCGCGTGTGTTCAGTTGAGCGAGCTTCCCCGCCCCAGTTCGTGCTTGCGGAGCTTGCTGTACAGACTGCTCCGGTTGATGCCGAGGAGCGACGCGGCGAGCTTCTTGTTCCATTTGCACTCGGCGAGCGTCCTGAGGATGTACAGGCGCTCATGCTCGAGAAGCGACAGCCGCGAATCCCCCGCCGGCCCCGCGGTGTCGCGCAGGTTCGGCGGCAGGTCGGAGATCTCGATGCTGGTGCCCTTGGCCAGGACGACGGTGCGCTCGATGACGTTCTCGAGCTCGCGTACGTTGCCGGGCCACGAATATCGGGTCAGCGCCTCGATCGCCTCGTTACTGAAGCTGCGCATCGGCTTTCCCACCTTCTGGGCGAAGCGATCGAGGAACTCGCTCGCGAGGATCGGGATGTCCTCGGCGCGCTCGCGCAGCGGCGGGATCTGCAGCGGGATGACGTTCAGGCGGTAGAAGAGATCGTTGCGGAAGCTGCCGCGCTCCATCCCCTCCTCCAGGTTCTTGTTGGTCGCGGCGATGACCCGCACGTCGACGTGCAGCGTCGCCTCGCCGCCGACCCGTTCGAAGCGACGCTCCTGCAGGAAGCGCAGGAGCATCAGCTGGGTGGCCGGGGTCAGATCGCCGATTTCGTCGAGGAAAATCGAGCCGCCGTCGGCGAGCTCGAAACGACCCTTCTTCTCCTTGAGGGCGCCGGTGAACGCCCCCTTCTCGTGGCCGAACAGCTCCGAATGCAGGATCCCCTCCGAGTAGACGGCGCAGTTCGCCTCGACGAACGGGCCGGCTGCGCGCGGCGAGTTGTAGTGCAGGATGCGCGCGATGAGCCCCTTGCCGGTGCCGCTCTCGCCCATGATCAGCACCGTCGAGTCGGTCGCCGTGACCTCGCGCAGGGTGTCGAGGATCTGCTGGATCTTCGCGCTGCGACCGAGGACCGACGCGAAGGCGTGCTGTCCCTGGAGGTTGCGGCGCAGCTCGGCGTTGCGGGCCCGTTCCGACTGCAGATCCTCGGCGGTGCGCCGGCGCTCGGAGCCGAGCTCCTTGATGCGGGCGGCGCGATCGGCCAGACGGACGATGTCGTCGGCCGCGATCGGCTTGCGCAGGACGTCCCAGGCGCCGCGCCGCATGGCGCCGATCACGAGGTCGACGTCGAGACGCGTGCCGACAACGGCCACCGGTGTTTCCTGCGAGGCGCTCTTCATCGCCTCGAGGAACTGCGGTCCCGAGCCCGGGCGATCGAGGTCGACGACCGCCAGGTCGAAGGCGCGCGAACGCACATGCTCGAGGGCGGCCCCCTCCTGCGCGACGGCGGTCACCTGGTGGCCGGCGGGCGCCAGGGCCACCTCGAGAAAATGCACGAACGCGGCATCGCCGTCGAGCACGAGAAGGTTCGCCTTGCGGGTCATCGCTGTCCTCCGGTCGTGGGCATCGTGTCCAGAAGGAAGGCAAGAAGCATTCCACGGCCGCATCGGCGCCCTCGGCGCAAACGCGGCAGCGAAGGCACTTGCGCGCTGACGGAAGGGTAATCGGGCGGGAGTGTGGAGGATCGCGACAAAAGTGGCAGCGGTGGTGACGTGGATTGTTAGCCGATGACGGACGGTTGCCGCGTCAGGCCGCGGGCAGGTCGGCTGCGAACATCATCGGCAGGCGGCGCAGGTCGGCGATCGAGGCGTGGAAGGTGCGGCCTCGATGCGGACGGCGGTCATCCCAAGGGCGCGCGCGCCGTCGAGCTCGCGGCGCTTGCCCTCGCGGTAGACCGGCTCGTCGATCCGGCACAGCGTATCGAACAGGTCGAACAGGACGGCGCTGAACCTTGGCGTTCTTCTCACCCGCACTTGCCAGAGGGCCCGGCGCTCCCTAGAGTGAACCGGCATGAACTGGTCAAGGACGACCCAGCCCTGTCGCCGCCGACCCGGGCACATGAGGCGCCGGCGCGCCGGCGCCGTCCTGGCGGCCATGCTGTTCGCCGCCGCGCCCGGGGGTGCCGCTGCGCAGGCACCGGGCCTCCCCGGTTCCGGCGCGCCGCAGCCCACCCCCGCCTCGCAACCCGCGCCCACGCCATCCTCCGTCGGCGCGACGGCGATCGCGGCGGGCCTCCAGGCCATGCACCGTGGAGAGTACCGCCGCGCCCTCGACGACTTCAAGCAGGCCGCCGACGCCCTTCCCGGATCGCCGGGGCCGCTTTTCTATCCGGTGTTCGCGCGCTGGTGGCAGGGGCTGTTCGCCGACGGCCCCGCCGGCCGTCCCGACAGCGCTTTCGACGACACCTGCGCCACCGCGGTGAACGTGTCGGAGGCGCGGCTCGACGAGACACCGCACGATGTCGATGCGCTCACCACCCTGGGGGCCAGCCAGATCCTCCGTGCCCATGTCCAGGCGGTGCGGGGCAACTACTGGCGGGCGGGCCAGGAGGCGCGCCGCGGCAAGAAGGCGCTGGATCAGGCCCTGGCGATCGACCCGGAACGCGAGCCGGCCCTGTTCGGAATGGGCGCGCTGAATTACTACGCCGATCGCGTTCCTCTGATCGTCAAAGGGATACGAGTCTTCTTATTCATGCCGGGCGGCGATGCGCCGCTCGGTCTGGGTCAGATACGCAAGGTCGCGGAAGGCGGCGGGCCGCTGCGCACCGATGGGCGGCTGCTCCTCGGCCTGGTCTGCTCCGACCATTACCAGCAGGCCTACGACGACGCCCTGGGGCATCTCGCACAGGCACTGGCCGAAACCGGGGGCTCTTCCCTGATTCGCGCCGCCATCGGGGATCTTCAGCTCCGCCTGGCGCGTTACGACGACGCCGCCGCGACCCTCGCGAGCGCTCTGGCCGAGGCCGGCGGCGACGGGTTCGAGGCGTCGCGGCAGCGCCGCTGGCTGGTGCTCGGCCTGGCGGAGGCGCTGGCGGGCGACTGGCGCCTGGATGAGGCCGAGGCGATGCTCGCCCGCGCCGCCGGCGAAGCGGCGCCGGCGAGCGACGCGCTGCGACGGGCCGAACGGCGCCTGACGGCCGAGATCGCCGGGCGCCGCTCGGCTTTGACCGGACCTGCGGCCGGACCGGTGGACGACCGCGCCGGCGACGGCGGCGATGTCCCTCGGGCTGCGGGTCGTCTCCTCGCGGGCCAGCGGCTGATCGACGCCGACCGCGCCGCCGAGGCGGTGCCGATCCTCGAGTCCGCGGTCGACCTGCTGCCGAGCGATCCGCCACCCTGGCTGGCGGGAGCGATCCAGCTCCACCTCGGCCTCGCGCTCAAGAGATCCGGCGATCCGACGGCCGCGCACAGCCACTTCGACAGGGCGATCGCCACGCGACGCTTCCGCGCCGCCGATCGGGCCCGTCTCGAGCTGGGGAAGAAGGGGGAGGACGCTCCCCTGTGCGCCCGGTGAGGGCTCCGGGCGGGGTCAACGGCTCGCCAGCCGCTGCACCTTTCTGACGTAGTCGACGGTTTCGCGGTAGGGCGGAATGCCGCTGTGGCGCTCGACCGCCTCCTCGCCGGCGTTGTACGCCGCCAGCGCCAGCCGCACCTGGCCGCTGTAGCGATCGAGCAGCTCCTTGAGATAGCGCACGCCGCCGTCGACGTTCTGTTCCGGGTCGAAGGCGTTGCCCACATCGAAGCGCGCGGCGGTCTTCGGCATCAGCTGCATCAGTCCCATGGCGCCGCGGGGCGACACGGCGAACGGGTTGTAGCGCGACTCGATCGTGATCACGGCGTTCACCAGGGTCTCGTCGACCCCATGCCGGCGCGCGATGGTCGCGGCCATCGATTCGAGGGCGCCGCGATCGAACACCCCGCCGATCGGCAGGAGCGGGGCTCCCTCGGCCCCGGCGCCGGTCGGCGCCACCGGCACGGCAGGCGCGGATTCCGTCATCGCGGCGGAGCCGGCGTCGACTGCGACCGGCAGCGCTCCCTCGCCAGACGGCGTGCCCGGCTGGCGGCGGATCTCGACGATCTCGGAGACCGGCAGGGCCATCTCCCCGCCACCACTCAGCTTCATGAGCAGGCGGTCGCCGTCGAGGCGGTAGCTGGTCACCTCGATTGTTCGACCGTTGCGCAGGTAGGCGATCTCGGCGGCGTCGGCGCCGGCCGGCAGCGCCGCCAACAGCGTGGCCATGGCCAGGATTGCGGGGAGAACAGGTCTCATCGTCATCGTTGGGGTGCCCGGAGTATACGGTCAGCGGTGCGACCCGACAACGGCCCATTGCGCCGCGGTCATTTCCGCAATCGCGTCGGTCGCCCGACACCGGGCGCCCAGGTGCCACTTCCGACTAGCCCACCGGCCCGAACAGGGCGCCGATGCCGGCGGTCAGCGCCATGGCGAGGGCGCCCCAGAAGCTCACACGCAGGGCGCCCGCGGCCGCCGGGGCGCCCCCGGCGCGCGCCGCCGTCGCCCCGAGCAGCGCCAGGAACCCCAGCGACGCCGCCGAGACCAGGGGCATGATCCGCGCCTCGGGGGCGATGACGACGGTCAGAAGCGGCAGCGCCGCGCCGACGGCGAAGGTGAGCGCGGAGGCCAGCGCCGCCTGCACCGGCCGGGCGCTGGTGACCTCGCTGATCCCCAGCTCGTCGCGCGCATGGGCGCCGAGCGCATCGTGCGCCATGAGTTGATCGGCCACCTGGCGCGCCAGCGCCGGGTCGAGGCCGCGGCCGACGTAGATCGCCGTCAGCTCGCGGGTCTCGGCCGGCGCGTCGGCGGCCAGCTCGCGGCGTTCGCGCTCGAGGTCGGCCCGCTCGGTGTCGGCCTGCGAGCTGACCGAAACATACTCGCCCGCGGCCATCGACATGGCGCCGGCGACCAGCCCCGCGACCCCGGCCAGCATGATCTCCGCCCGGCCGGCGGACGCGGCGGCCACACCCACCACGAGGCTCGCCGTCGAAACGATGCCGTCGTTGGCGCCGAGGACCGCGGCGCGCAGCCAGCCGATGCGCTCGGTGCGGTGCGTTTCTCTGTGATGTCGGGGCATGGAGACCTTCCTCGTCTGTTCAGGCGACCGGGGGGGCATCGCCGCGCGGCAGCGTCTTCTCGATGCGCCGGTCGGGCACCAGCCACATCACCGCCACCAGCACATACACCGCGCAGGCCGCGGCCGGGAGGATGAAGGCGATCGGCAGCGCCATCGCGTACAGCACGACCGAGATCTTCCCTTTGAAGTCACGCCCGAGTGCCGCCGCGATGACCGAGTCGCCGCCGTGCAGCGCGATCAGGCACCGGCTGAGTATGAAATAGGCGATGGCCGCGAGCAGCAGCACGGCCCCGTACAGCGCCACCGGCCAGGCGGCGAAATGGTTCTCGCCCATCCAGCCGGTGACGAACGGGATCAGCGACAGCCAGAACAGCAGGTTCAGATTGGCCCACAGCACGCGACCGTCGACATGTTTGGTCGCCGCCAACAAGTGATGGTGGTTGCTCCAGTAGATGCCGAGGAAGACATAGCTCAGGGCGTAGCTCAGGATGACCGGAATCAGCGGCACGAGCGCCTCGACGCTGGCGTCCAGTGGGACACGAAGCTCGAGCACCATGATCGTGATGATGATGGCGATGACGCCGTCGCTGAAGGCCTCCATCCGGCTCTTGGTCATCGCGCCGCCGCGGCGCCTCGGCCGCCGCCGGGCTCGGCGACGATCGCCTGCCACTGCAGGATGGCGTTCCAGACCAGGCGATGGTCGCCGTGGTTGAGGTCGCGGTGCAGCGGATTGAAGTTGAATGCCACGACATGCCCGCGCCCCGCCGGCATGTCGAGGATCGCCGGCCGGCCGATGAGGCCGCTTTCGCCCCAGGCCTGACCGCTGACGACGAGCGGGGCGCCGTTGCGGTCGCCCCATTCGAGAACCACCCCCGACGGGTCGTCGGGTCCATCGAGACAGGAGGTGCAATAGGCCATACGCAGCCAGGCGCGGGGGGTGTCGTAGAGCGCGTAATTCTGCCGGAAGACGTGCAGGCGCGCGGGGTATCCGTACGCGATCGGATGTTCGGGCCGCGCGAAGGTGGCCCGCACGTGTGCCCCCGGCGTGCGCGTCGCCCCCGATGTGGAGGCGGCCGACTCGGCCTCGCCGCTCCCCTGGCTGCTGCGCGGCACGCCGCCCGCGGCCCGGCGGACCCCGCGCACGAGTCCCCCTTCGAGCGCCAGCATCGACCCGTTGCCGAGGGTCACCAGGAGGCCGCCCTCCTCCACGAACCGCTGCAGCTGCGCGAACCCCTCGTAGCCGATGCCACCGGTGATGTCGTCCGACGCGGCGGGGGTGCCGTGGCTCGGTGTCGTCGGCGTCTTTTTGAAGGGCATCGGCGACCAGCGCTTCGGCAGGCCTTCGATCTGCTCGGCCAGCTCGAGGTCGACATGGCCGTAGAGGATCACATCGCCCCGGTCGCGCAGGTTGCCGGCGCGCAGATCCTCGTCACGCAGGTAGACATAGGGAGCCCGGCGCTGGTCGAGGGCGTAGCGCACCCAGCCGATCGAGTCGGTATCGGCCCACGGAACCCAGAGACCGAGACGGGCCGCCGGCGCCGGATGCCGGGCCACCTCGGGCGCCGCCGCGGTACTCGTGAAATCGAGTCCGAGTTCTTCAGCCACCGACCGGGCCGCGTCGCGCAGCCCCTCCTGCGCCGGCAGGATCCACGATCCGGCGGGAAACCCGGCGCCGCCCAGCCTGAAGGCGCGCTCGGCGACCTCGACCCGGAAGCGGGCGAGACGGTAGCGCGCCGCGAGCAGACCCTCCTGTCCCGTATCGGCCAGGAGCAGCAGCGGTCCGTCGCCGCTCACGCGCCCGCGCGGCCGGGGAGTTTCGGTCAGTGGCGCGACCGCGGCGGTGCGCACGGCGGCATCGGCGGTCGGCACCACCTCGAGGTGGTCATGCGCCGGCAGGCACCAGGAGACGTCGTCGTACGGCTCTCCCCCGTCCTTCGGGAAGTGCTGCGGGGTCAGGAGGTCGACAGCGTAGTTGCGATACGGCTGGTCGAGCCGCACGACGTAGGTGCCGGCGGGGTACCGGCCTTCCTTCAGGACGAGCGGGGCGGTGGCGCGTCCGACCTCGATCCTCTGGTCGAGCAGGCGCCCGACCATCTTCGCCACCCGCGCCCGGTCGCCCTGATCGTCGGGGATGACGAAACCGAACGGCGCCTCGTCGATTCCCTTGCGCCACGAGTGCCACCCCTTCATGTAGAAGTCGCGCAGCATCTGGGGGGCGTTCCCCGCCACCTGGTCGAGCGCCGCCAGCAGGCCGGTCTCGGTGTAGTTGAGGTTGTCCCGCGCCGACCAGGTGAATTCCGCCGGCGGCGGCAGCGGGCGATACCACTCCATGGTCGCGTCGGACGGCTCGATGGCGCGGCGCACCGTCTCGGCCGTGGCGTTCCCCCAGGTCTCGTAGCCGCGGCCGAGGCTGTTGTGGTTCATGGCGACCGAATCAAGGTAGTGATGACCGAACGCCTCGCCGAAGTTCCAGGTCCAGACCCCCGGCATGCCGAGGGCGGTCAGCGTGCGCACCTCGTGGAAGCTCATCTCGAGGAACTCGCCGTGGGTGATCGGATCGATGTGCGGGTTGTACGGACCTGTGCCGTTCCAGGTCATCAGCAGGGCGATCGCTTCGTGCAGGTCGTGAACCACCGTCGGGTGCCATTCGTGGAACATCCGGTGCACCGCCCTGGTCGCCTCGTGGGTCTGCTGGTGCGCATCGCGATTGATGTCGACGAAGGCGTACTTCGACCAGTAGGGCGGCGACTGGCGCGGCAGGGCGCCGTAGTCGGTCTTCCCCTTCAGATAGCGGTAGAACCACTCGACCATCTTGTCGCGCCCATCGGGATTCGAGACCGGATTGAGCAGCACCACCGTCGTCGAGCGGATGCGCCGGATCATTGGCTGGTCGGAGACGGCGAGACGGTAGGCCAGCTCGAGGAGCGCCTCGGTCGAGCCGGTTTCGTCGGCGTGCAGGACGGCGTTGACGTAGTAGATGGGGCGCGCCGTGGCGATGATCCGCTCGGCCGCCGCCAGGTTGGTGCTCCGCGGGTCGGCCAGGGCGGCGGTCGCCGCCTTGAGACGATCGAGGTCGCGGATCCCCTCCTCGTCGGCCACCGCCGCCATCAGTATCTCGCGCCCCTCTTCGCTGCGGCCGATGGCGAACACCCGCACCCGCGGCGTGGCGGCGGCGAGGGCGCGCAGGTAAGCGTGCGCCTGCGCCGTGTCGACCAGCTCGCCGGGTGCGCCCGCGATGCGGCCGAGAAAGTCGCGCGGCGATGGGATGCCGAGAGCGTCGGGAAGGTACGCCACCCAGGGCGAGAGAAACCGCGGCTCGGTCGTGGCGGCGGCGATGGCCTCGATCGAGCCGGGCTCGACGGTGTCGGGGCCGGTGTCGACAGCACCGCGGTCGAGCGCGCGCGCCGGACCGGCCACCATCAGGGCGGCGACGACAACCAGGACCAGGGATGCGAGCCGGGACATGTAGTCCTCCTCCTTGCCGGGCGACGCTATGCAGTCCCCCGACCGCGGCCGGTGAGTCTACTACGCTCCGTAGCGCTCGCAGCGGGAAGAGGCGGGTACCCTCAGCAGGACGCGAGGATGGACAGAGCAGACCCTCATGAAGGAGGCCACGTACTCGACTCCAATATTCTGAGTCAAATCCCCTAATTGAACCGCAGGCCTCGGCGTGAGGCTGCTTCAGGAGGACATGGGGCAACGAAGGGCACTTGATCGATCCTTGAGGCCATCGCGGAGTCGAAGGAGGTGAGCCCACGAGCTAGACAGGATGCGGAGAAGCTATCGGTTCGCATTTGACATCCCTTGCTTTCATTGGGGCGGGCATTCTGAACCGACCCCGCCCGCCGATATTCGATGCGTCAGCTTGTCCTGTTTGTTCGCTCGTATCTAGCCCGCAAGCGTGTCGCCAATCCATCCAGATCCGGGAAGAGGGTCGCTGCGTGCGTACCACAGCGATCCAGCTCAGCGACCAATCTTCCGAATGCTCGCCGAGGAACAATAACCTTCTCTAGTCTGCCCCGTTGCCGTCGATTACGTTCGAGTGGCACGAACTGTTCCTGCTCCTTTACGTACTTGTGGACAGTGAACACGCTTTCTTGAGCGCGGATTCGATCCGTAACGTGTCGAGGTTCGAATACCTTTGTCCGGCCTCCATCAAAGGGTGACTCCTCAGTGCCTGGATCGCGAATGATGTCCTCATCGTCTGGATGAAATACCCAGATAACGCCATGGCTCCTACCGCGAGACCTACCACGCTTCACCGTAAACCAGAGCGCGGCCAAAGGATTCTTCGTCCAGTCGAGGAGTCGAGTTGGGAGGGTGTGATGTTGAGCGATTGATAGCCAGTCCCAGTCGCTCCTAGGCGTGAGAGAAAGATACGCTACGGCCTCGCGCTTGAAGTTATTGAAGAGAATCTTCTCAATCACAAGAACGCTCGCGTCAGCGTGAATCCGTGCCACTCTCGGTAAAAGCGGCCAGTCCTCGCGTTGACCACGGAACATTGAATAGCGATCTGGGCTCCTACCCGCGAGATACTCGGCATAATCTGAAAAAGTGCGGATACGCCACGTCCCGTACGGCTCCTGAGTTGTGGGTTTCGACACCGCTTCGAGCATGGGCTATCTCCACCCGTTGACACCCAGTGAGGGCGTTCGAGTTATCGACAACCATCGGGATGGTAGGCAAAGCGGAGAGCATGGGGCCACGGGTGTGCGGCCCAGTTGGAAGCTGCGGCTCAGCCAGCCATGAGGCACGCTCACCAATGAGCGCGTAAAGCAGCTCACCGTCGACCGCATCCGTGCTGTGAAATCGCGCGAAGGAACTCACGCAGCCCGGCCAAGCTTTGACTCCTGCGGGCAGCCACCGCAGGTCGCCAGTACTTCGTTGCGAACTCGATGAGCAAGGCGGCATAGCCAGGCCCCACGCGCGCGGTGGTGCCCGACAACGGAACGAGCGCCTCGCGAATGCCCTTCTTCCGCGATTGACGAGCCAGATCAACGAGAGCACGTTTTGGCTGTGGAATGGACTCAGGGTCCTTGGGGACCTTCGCTTGCGCTACGGCAAGGTACGAGCTAATCGACTCTTGATCTGCGAGAAACCACGTCTCTACAGCTCGTACGGCAATCTGTAGCCGCATCCGTGGCGCTGGCGCTGGAAGGAGGCTATGGCGGAGCACTGGGGCGCAATCTGCATCTAGATCAAGGTCCCGGAGTACCAACCAGCACGAAAACCGCGCTGCGTTGTTAAACCCGTTTAGGCGCTGATCGAGGGCTCCCTTGCCGTGCTTGATATACTCAGGACCAGGCTGCAAGCCAGCCTCGCCGAGCAGGCGCTTCGCTGCCGCAGCATCGATGGTCCCTTCGACTGCGAGTGTTACGGACTCAGTCATCGGGCGCTAATCGGAGAACTTGAAGAGAAGCTGCTCTGATTGGGCCGGCGCGGCTCGTGGCAGGACGGCCTCACCCATAGGTACCCCTCCGTCGAGTAAAGCACGAATTTCTTCGCTGTCTGCTGCGACCGTCACGATAGTGTCTTCCTGAGTTGGACGGAGTATTAGCACTTCTTCGGCAGCTATGCTCGAATCTGAGAGCAGGGAGGCTGAGTGGGTGGCGATGAAAAGCTGCCTGCGGCTTTTCCGTGTCGCTCTCCAGATCATCGGAGGCAAATGCCGAACGACAGCTTCATGCAGGGACAACTCGGGCTCCTCGAGCAGCAGCGGCCCGGCACCCTCCAAGGTCGCCCAAAACAGACCGAGGAGTCGTAGCGTGCCGTCTGAAAACTGGTCTTCGCTTTGCCAGCCAGCATCTGGTCGCCAGTGCTCATACAACCCACGGAGATGCGGATGACCAGTCTCGTCGCGTTCCAGTCGTAGCTCCTTGAGCTGTGGCACGGCTACGCGAAGTGCATCGTTGATGCGCCGCAAACGTGAATCAAAGGTCCGTTTCTGCTCCTTCTGCATCCGCGCCAGTTGCTCAAGAAAGTCGCCACCGTACGGATCTTGGCCGCTCTCATTCCGAGCATACCGTTCAGGATCGCGGATCAGTTGAGGCACGATATGCAGGTACCGCACTTGGGAGCAGAACGCTGCAACTTCACGAAACGCTTGGTTAGAATTCACCTGCTCAAGGTGGGTCTGGCCGAGCCGCGCTGGGTCCTCTCTATCTCGCTCGTCCGGCCGTTCACGTACGACAGTGTTGTCCTTCCAAACTCGCTCCTCCTTCACGATCGGCCGCCTGACGTTGTCCTGCCCGAAGGCAAGCCGGTACCTCCATGAAGTCCCATCGAGATCCAGACCGACATCCACGATGACCTCAGGAGGACGGCGCGCGTGCAAGGACCGAAGGCGCGATACACCGCCACGACTCTGGACTGCCTGCTGAAATCCTCCCCGGGGTTCAGCTATGTCGCGCAGGAACCTAAAAGCATCGAGTAGATTGGACTTGCCGCTGGCATTCGGGCCGACGACGAACATTCGCTCGCTTAGGTTGGTCTCGATTCGTAGGAAGTTACGCCAATTCTGAAGAAACACTTTTGTAAATCGCATCGGCTACTCTTGCTCCCACACACGCAGAAGACTGTGCGAAGCTCCGGCGTACGTCGTTGCCCTGTCCTTGACGATCAAGAATATGCGGTCAAACCCAGATGAAGCGACGGGCAGTATGCCCCATGTCAGGCGCATTGCGCTTAACTCGAACTCGCAGAGGAAGGACCGTTGGCACGGGGCGATCACCAAGGTAGCGCTCTCGAGCGCTGTCCGGGCCTGCCTTGACGATGCTCGATTGTCATGGAGGCTAACCCACGTGTTGGTGGCTACGAGTGGTCGTCGCAGCGGATGTCACCCACGTCGGATTAAGCAGTCCGACCACATCGAGGGCGTGAGGTTACCACGAACGTGTGCGAGATTTGGGGTGACGCATGATGGTTCTCATATCCGTCCGAACTCGCGCTTCAGCCGATCGAGCCCGAGTCGCAGGAGCGTCGGGCGGCCATGCGGGCAGGTCATCGGGCTGCGCGCCACGACGAGATCGGCGAGGATCCGATCCATCGCCGCCGGGGTCAGCGTCTCGCCGGCGCGCACCGAGGCGTGGCAGGCGGTTGTGGCCGCGATGCGGTGGCGCAGATCGGTGGCGGCAAGGGGGCGCTCGCGGTCGATCATCTCGACGAGGATCTCGCGCACGAGACGCTCGGCGCCGGCGGCTTGAAGCAGGCTCGGGACCTCGTCGAGCCGCAGTGTGCCGGCGCCGAAAGGCTCGACGGTGAAGCCGAGATCGTCGAACAGGTCGGCGGCATCCCCGAAGGCGGCGGCCTGGGGTGCCGTAATCTCCAGGAGCGCCGGGAACAGGAGCCTCTGACGCTCGACCCGGCTCCCCCGCGCCGCCTCGAGAAGCCGCTCGTAGAGGACGCGCTCGTGGGCGGCATGCTGGTCGACGATCACCAGGCCCTCGGGGCTCTCGGCGACGATCCAGGTGGCGGCATACTGCGCCAGCGCCTTCGGCGGCCCGGCGGAGAACAGCGCCGCCGGCTCCATCGCGGGCGCCGGCGCCACGGCCGGGGCCACGGCTGGCGCCAGTGCGCTCTCCGGTGCGCTGGGCGCTCCCGAACCCCACCCGCCCCTCTCGGCCACGCCTCCCGGTGTCAGGCCGGTCGCCCACGATGGCCGTTCGCCCGGCTCGGCGACCGCCAGCGGCCGGTCCCCCACCGCCGCGAACGGCCGCGCTGAGCCGAGCGCCTCGCTCAGGGCGCGCATGACCAGATCGTGGATCGCCCCGGAACGCTCGAAGCGAACCTCGCTCTTGGCGGGGTGCACGTTGACATCGACTTCGTCGAGCGGCACCTCAAGGAACAGGAAGACGACCGGGAAGCGTCCGCGCGGCAGGAGCGTCGCGTAGGCGGCCTGCACGGCGTGCAGCAGGCGGCGGTCGCGGATGGGGCGGGTGTTGACGTACAGGTACTCGTCGCGCGCCGTCGGTCGCTGGAGCGCCGGCGCCGAGGCCAGGCCGACAACGCGGGCGCGTCCTTCCCGCCGATCGACCGGGCGCAGGGCGGCGGCGTCTGCGGCGCCGAGAATGGCGGCGACGCGGTCGGCGAGGGTGTCGACGGCGGGCCAGAGGAACTGCTCGCGACCGCCGCTGATCAGGCGGAAGACGATCCCCGGATGGGCGGCGGCGATGCGCGCCAGGTTCTCGGCGATGTGCGCCGCCTCGGTGCCCGGGGCGCGCAGGAACTTGCGCCGCGCCGGGGCGTTGTGGAACAGGTCCTCGACCACGACGGTGGTGCCGCGCGGGTGCGGCGCGGGCTGGGTATCCAGAAGGCGCCCGCCGTCGATGCGCACACGCACCCCGTCCCCGCCCCCGCCCGTGGCCGTGGTCAATGTGAAGCGCGAGACCGAGGCGATCGACGGCAGCGCCTCGCCGCGGAACCCGAACGAGCGGATGGCCAGCAAGTCCGATGCGGCGCGCACCTTGCTCGTGGCGTGACGCTCGCAGGCCAGAAGCGCGTCGTCGCGGTCCATCCCCGAACCATCGTCGGCGACCTCGACACGATCGGCGCCGCCCGCGTCGATGGCCACCTCGATCCGCCCGGCGCCGGCGTCGAGGGCGTTCTCGACCAGCTCCTTGACGATCGAGGCGGGGCGCTCGACCACTTCACCGGCGGCGATCTGGTTGGCGACCTCGGGGGGCAGGACCTGGATGCGGCCCATGTCAGGCGCCCTCGATCAGAAGCACCCGCCGGCCGCGCGAGTCGGTGACCGCGAAACTCTCGAGGGTCGCCAGCGTGCGCCTGAGGCGCGCGATGTGGCAGATGGCGTCACCCGGGTGCGCCAGCGGTACCGTGTTGATCCCCAGGACCAGGCCGGTGAGGGTGGCGCGCACCGACGACACCTCGCGACCGAACGGGTTGGTGATCGAGGCGATGACGTCGCCCGGGTAGACGATCTCCCCCGGCCGCACCAGGACGTCGGCGATGCCGCCACGCGGGGCGCGCACCCATTCCGACACCTTGACCACCACCTGGAAGCGCGCCGAGCGCCGCGGCGCCGGGATCATCTTGAGCGCGGCCAGGACGTTGCGGACGCCGCGGACGCCGCGCGCCACCATGCTGCGCTGAAAGCGGAAGGTCTCGCCCGCTTCGAAGATGATCGTCGGGACGCCGGCGCCGGTGGCGGCGGCGCGCAGCGTGTGGGCCATGCCGGGTGTGTCGACGATGATCTCCGAGCCGAAGTTGCGCGCCATGCGGCGCACCGTCTCGTCGGCCATGTCGGCGCGCACGTGCGGCAGGTTGGTGCGCCCATGGCTGGCGGTGTGCAGGTCGATGCCGCGGTCGGCGCGCCGGACGATCTCGCGAAACAGAATGTGCGCCAGGCGCTGGGCGGCGTTGCCGTCGGGGTCGCCGGGAAAACAGCGGTTGAGGTCCTGGTGCCCCGGCAAATAGCGCGAATGGGTCAGGAACCCGGGCCGGTTGACCACCGGCGCGCAGATCAGCGCGCCGCGCAGCGTCTCGGGCGAGGTGCTGGTCATGATCCGGCGCACCACCTCGACACCGTTGAGCTCGTCGCCATGGATGGCGGCGGTCAGAAAGACAATGGGGCCGCGGCGCGCGCCGCGTACCACGGTGATCGGCACATTCACCGGCGCGGCGGTGTAGTACTCGCTGACCTTCAGGAAGATCTGGACGACACTGCCGGGAGGGATGGCACGCCCGGCGATGGCAAGGCGCGTGCCCCCCTTCACGACGTGCCTTCCGGCGGGCGGCGCGGGCGGCGGCGGGCGTAGGCCGCGGCGTAGTCGATGACCGCGCCGGCGACATCGCACCCCGTGGCCTCTTCGATCCCTTCGAACCCGGGTGAGGAGTTGATCTCGAGAACCTTGGGGCCGCCGCGGCTCTCCAGCAAATCGACCCCGGCGATCTTGAGTCCCATGGCGCGGGTGGCGCGCAGGGCGGCGCGCTCGTGATCGGGCGGCAGGTCGACACGCGTGCCGGTGGCGCCGCGGTGGACGTTGGAACGGAACTCGCCGAGCCGCGCCTGGCGTCGCATGGCGGCGACGACACGGCTGCCGACGACGATCACCCGGATGTCGCGGCCTTCGGATTCCTCGACGAACTCCTGCACCAGCACGGTCATGCCGAGACTCCACAGAGTCTCGACCACCTGCTCGGCGATCTGCTCGGTCTCGGCCAGGATGACACCGATCCCCTGGGTGCCGCGGACCAGCTTCAGGATGGCGGGCGGCCCGCCGACGATCTCGAGCGCCCGATGGATCTGCGACGGGTGCCGCGCCATGACGGTGCGCGGGATGTCGACACCGGCGCGCGCCAGGAGCTGCAGCGCCCGCAGCTTGTCGCGCGAGCGCGCGATCGGCTGCGAGTTGTTGACGATCGGCACGCCCATCATGTCGAACTGACTGACCACCGCCAGGCCATGCTCGGTGATGGAGGCGCCGATGCGCGGCAGGACGACGTCCACCGACGGCAGCCGGCCGTCAAGGCCCCGGTAGAAGACCTCGGCCACGCCCGGTCTGAGGACGAGCGAGCACTGCAACGGGTCGAGGACCAGGATCTCGTGGCCGCGCTGCCCGGCCGCGTCGATGAGACGGCGCGTCGAGTAGAGACTGCGCCGGCGCGACAGGACGGCGAGGAGCATCAGGCCCTGCGCGCCGGACGGCGCTTCGGCCGCGCGCCACCCTTCGCGCCCTTGCGGCGCGCCGCCTCGTCGATGGCGGCGTGCGCCGCCGCCAGCCGGGCGATCGGGATCCGATACGGCGAGCACGAGACATAGTCCATGCCGGCGTCGTGGCAGAAGACGACCGAGCGCGCCTCGCCGCCATGCTCGCCGCAGATGCCGATCTTGAGGTCGCGCTTGATGGCGCGGCCACGCTCGATCGCCATGGTGACGAGCAGGCCGACGCCCTCCTGGTCGAGGGTCTGGAACGGGTCGTCGGCGAAGATGCCCAGGCCGCCGTCGTTGTCGCCGACGTACGCGGGCAGGAAGCGGCCGGAGTCGTCGCGCGACAGGGCCATCGTCATCTGCGTCAGGTCGTTGGTGCCGAACGAGAAGAAATCGACTTCGCGCGCGATGCGGTCGGCGAGAAGCGCGGCGCGCGGCACTTCGATCATGGTGCCGACGAGGTAGGGCACCTTCACACCGGCGGCCTTGACGATGCGGTCGGCCACCGCGCGGGTGCGGCTGACGAGAAGCGCCATCTCCTTCGGGTCCATGGTCAGCGGGTGCATGATCTCCGGCTGCACCTTGCGACCGCGCTTCCTGACCGCGACGGCGGCCTCCATGATGGCGCGCACCTGCATCTCGAGGATCTCGGGATATGTGAGCGCCAGGCGGCAGCCCCGGTGGCCGAGCATCGGGTTCGACTCGGCGAGCTGGGTGACGCGCTGCGCCAGGGCCTTCGGGTCGACGCCCAGGCGCGCGGCCAGCGTCGCCTGCCCTTCGGCATCATGCGGCAGGAACTCGTGCAGCGGCGGGTCGAGCAGGCGGATGGTCACCGGCCGGCCGTCCATCGCCTCGAAGATCCCTTCGAAGTCCTTGCGCTGCAGCGGCAGGATGCGGGCCAGGGCGCGCTCGCGCGCCGGCCGGTCGGCGGCGACGATCATCTCCTGGATGGCCAGCCGGCGCTCCTCGGTGTCGAAGAACATGTGCTCGGTGCGGCACAGACCGATCCCCTGCGCCCCCATCTCGACCGCCTTCTTCGCGTCGTACGGGGTGTCGACGTTGCCGCGCACCTTGAGGCGGCGGGAGGCGTCGGCCCAGGTCATGATCGAATGGTAGGCCTCCGGCAGCTCCGGCTTGATGAGGGCGATCTCGCCGGCGTAGACGGTGCCGCTGGCGCCGTCGAGGGTCAGCGTGTCCCCCGGCCCCAGTGTCCGTCCGCCGACCTTGAGAACCCGGGCGTGGGCGTCCAGATCGAGCCCCTCGCAGCCGACGATGCAGGTCTTCCCCCAGCCGCGCGCGACCACCGCGGCGTGCGAGGTCTTCCCTCCTGTTGCCGTGAGGATCCCCTGCGCCGCGTGCATGCCGCCGACATCCTCGGGCGAGGTCTCGTGACGCACCAGCACGACGCGCTCCCCCGCCTTGGCGCGCGCCTCGGCCTCGGCGGCGGTGAAGGCGATGGCGCCGACCGAGGCGCCGGGAACGGCGCCGATGCCGGTCGCGAGACGGCGCGCGCTGAGATCGGCCGCCGGCACCTTGGGGTCGAGGATCGGATAGAAGAGGCGCTCGACGTCCTCGGCGGCGATGCGGCGCACCGCCTCCGGCCGGGTGATCAGACCCTCCTTCGCCATGTCGCGGGCGATCTGGAAGGCGGCGCGCGGCGAGCGCTTGCCGGCCCGGCATTGCAGGATGTAGAGGGTTCCTTCCTCGATGGTGAACTCGATGTCCTGCATCTCGCGGTAGTGCCCCTCGAGCTTCCGGCGCACCTCTTCGAGTTGGCGGTAGATGCGCGGCATCCGGCGCTGCAGCTCCTTGAGGGTCATCGGTGTGCGGATACCGGCGACGACATCCTCCCCCTGGGCGTTCATCAGCGCGTCGCCGTAGTAGACCCGCTCGCCGGTGTTCGGGTCGCGCGTGAAGGCGACACCGGTGCCGGAGGTCTCGCCGCGGTTGCCGAACACCATCTGGACGACGCTGACCGCGGTCCCGGCGAGACCGCTGATCCTCTCGACCCGGCGGTAGGTCACCGCCTTGTCGGCGTTCCACGAGCGGAACACGGCCTCGATGGCGCCCCAGAGCTGCGACTTCGGGTCCTGGGGAAACTCCTTGCCGGTCTGCTTGCGGAACAGATCCTCGATGCCGGCGCATAATTCCTGAAGCCCTTCGGCCGGGACCTCGGTATCCAGCTTGACCCCGAGACGCGTCTTGATGCCGCGCAACAGCGCTTCGATCGGCTCGCGCGACACCCCGTGCACGACCGAGGTGTACATGCCGAGGAAGCGCCGGTAGGCGTCCCAGGCGAAGCGCGGGTTGCCGGTCGCCCGCGCCACACCCTCGACGGTGCGGTCGTTCAGACCGAGGTTGAGGATGGTCTCCATCATCCCCGGCATCGATCGGGCGGCGCCCGAGCGCACCGACACCAGGAGCGGGTTGGCGGGGTCGCCCAGGGTGCGCCCGGAGACCTTCTCCAGACGAGCCAGATGTGTCTGCACTTCCTTCTCGTAGGTCTTGAGCGCCTTCCTGCCCTGGTCGAGGTAGAGGGCGCAGGCCTCGGTGCTGATCACGAAGCCGGCCGGGACCGGCAGTCCGATGCGGGTCATCTCCATCAGGCCGGCGCCCTTGCCGCCGAGGAGCGTTTTCATGCCGCCGTCGCCTTCCGCGCGACCGCCTCCGAACGAATAAACGTACTTGCGGGACATCAGGCCTCCTTGCGTGGTGCTGAGGGGGCGCCGGCTCCGCGCCGTCCGCCGGCCACCGGCCCCCCGGCCGGCGCCGCGGCCGCGGCGATTTCGGAGACATCGGCGACCCCGAGGAAAAGCGCGGCGATGGCCTGCAGGAGGGCCACGCGGTTGGCGCGCAGTGCCTTGTCCTCGGCCAGCACCATCACTTCGGTGAAGAATCGATCGAGCGGTTCGCGCAGGGCGGCGATGGCGGCCAGGGCCGCCGGATAGTCGCGCCGGCGGCCGGCCTCCTCGACCGCGGGGCGGGCGGCGGCGAGGCGCTCGGCGAGCGCCTTCTCGGCGGCGTCCTTGAAACGCGCCGGGTCGGGTGCGCCGGTCTCCGGCTGCCCCTGGAGGATGTTCTTGATCCGCTTGTGGGCCGCGGCGATGTCCATGAAGCCGGGCTGGTCGCGGAAGGCGTCCACCGCCGTCATTCGTCGACGCGCGTCGCACGGGTCGTCGGTGCCGGCCGCGAGCGCCGCGCGCACCGATTCGGGACGGATACCCGCCTCGCCACCGAGGTACTCCTGGCGTCCGGCGTAGAAATCCAGGAGCGCAGCCAGCGCCGTCCCGGGTGGCACGGCATCCTTGATGGCGACACCGGCGTAGCCGGCCAGGGCGGT
>Ga0210377_10000268_pt1 | contig 49010 bp, 46 predicted proteins | sample PLM4_65_b1redo_FD_155480 | JGI IMG/M metagenome (GOLD analysis project Ga0210377, IMG submission 155480) | Groundwater sediment microbial communities from an aquifer in East River, Colorado, USA - PLM4_65_b1 redo | ecosystem: Environmental > Terrestrial > Soil > Riparian zone | place: USA: East...
ATGGGATGATGCGCGTGGCGAGCGGGGCATGAGGCATATCTGCCCCGCCTACGAATTCGATCTCCCACGGTGCAAGGCGCACGAAGCAAACAGGGTCGATGAAACTGAAGTGATTGCCCACCATGATCAATGGACCTCTTTTGGGCAGATTCTCCATGCCATTGATTTCCAAGTCCGTCAGCAAAGAAAATGCCGGGCGTGACAGCCAGTGGAGGAATCTTCGAATGAGCTTGCGCTGCGGTGTGTGAAAGCGTTGTGAAGAATTGATCATGTGAAGGGGTGCTACTTCCACTAATCTACGCTAATCTTCTCGAATTCATAAAAGATTAGAGCAAATTCGCGTGGATTAAAATGTCAATCTGCTGGTGCATAATCGAGCGCGGCTTTTCTGGCGCGCGCTTCGTTAACCGATGTAAGGATTACAAATCCCACGATCAAAAAGATGGCGATGGTTCCAATGCTCGCGCGTTGGCCATATTGTTCTGCAACTGTCGCGGCGACTCCCTGATTTGCAAAATATTGCGTCGCTGAATAGGCAAGTAATCCATAAACGGTTGGCCCAATGAATGATGATGATTTTCCTGCCACGGCAAAAAAACTGAAGAACTCCGTGCTCTTGCTTTCAGGAGCGAAGAGTCCCGCCATGGTGCGGCTAAGGGACTGTACACCTGTTAGTGCAAACCCGGCTAATGCGCCGATAAAGTAATAGCCCGTGAGTGACGGGTTGAAGATCATGCCGATCACCGCGGCGATCATCAACAAAATTGACCAATTCAGGGAGCGTTTGTATCCATATTTCTCGCCCCAGATCCCAAATACATACGCGCCCACCGCGCTTGTCAACTGCACGATGATCATGAAAATAATAAGTTGGGTCTGAGTCATTCCGAACAGCACGCGTCCGATGATCGAAGCGAAACCCAGCGCCATGAGGATCCCGTCATTGTAGATCAGGAAAGAAACGATGAATTGAATGTATTCACGGAAATGTCGCACGGATTTGAATGTGGCCGCGAGTCGTTTGGATGCGATCGAGAAATAGTTTTCGCCAGCAGGCAAAACCTTGGGTGCGCGTGTTTCCTTGACCCATAAGAACATGGGGATGGTCGCCAGTGCAAAGAATAAAGCCGTGAATGCGAACGAGCCGCGCACAACCAAAACATTGCTTTTGCTGACCACAATGGGAGGCAGAATGAAGAGCAAACAAACGATCCCACCGATCGAGCCGAATGCCCAACCATTGCCAGAGACGCGTCCCATTTCGTCTTTTGTCGCAACATCATACAGGAGTGCGTTGTAAAAGACCTGCCCGCCGCGATAACCGATCTCTGCCAGCACGAAGAATAGAACTCCTGTGAACACATCGCCTTTTTCAACGAAGAAAAGCAAAGCTGTTGCCGCCCACGAAAGTATGGAGAAGAAAAACAGGAATCTCTTTTTTGCCACTGAATAATCTGCAATTGCCCCGAGAATCGGCGAAACGAACGCGACTACAAGCATGGCAATTCCCATCGAAACGCCCCACAAACGTGTACCTTCCGCGCCGCCCACCACCGTCCCTTGAAAATATGCTGCATATACCGCCAGCAGGATCACTGCCGCATATGCCGAGTTGCCAAAGTCGAACCAGTACCAGCCCCATTGCGCGCGTTTTCTGGTCTTTTCCATATCCATCTCCTCCAAATATTGTATTCCATCAATTTATATAACAGCCATCCTCACATTTCGATTTGCTGAAAATCACTGGTTTATAATTCCCGCCTATGACTACCCCACCTGACCCCAACCAATTCTCACGCGACGCCTGGGAAGCCAATGCGAAAACCTGGGATGAGCGCATGGGCGACGAAGGCAACGATTTCTTCAACCTCCTGTGCTGGCCGGTCCTCGCCTCTTTTCTAAGCCCTCAACCCGGTCGCCGTTATCTCGACATCGCCTGTGGCAACGGGCTGACCTCGCGTCGACTCGCCTCCCTCGGAGCTGATGTCATCGCGTTTGATTTTTCCGCCAATCTAATTGAGCTTGCCAAATCCCGCTCGCCCCACTCTCCACGCCTCACTTATCATGTGTTAGATGCGACTGATGAAATACAACTCATTGATATTCTCCAGCCTCTAGCTCCATTCGACGCTGCCCTCTCGAACATGGCTCTCTTCGACATGCCCAAAATCGAACCTCTCTTTCGCGCACTTCCGAAGCTTCTCAAGCCAAATGGGAGCTTTGTCTTTTCATTGATGCATCCCGCTTTTAATAATCCCTCGGTAACCCTTCTTGCGGAGGAATGGGACGATGGTCAAATTCAGGAGCGTTATGCCGTGAAAGTACCGCGCTATATCAATCAATTCCAATCGCAGGGTCTTGCGCTTCGCAGTCAACCACAACCGCAATTGTATTTCCACCGCCCAATAAAAGATTACATGAACATTGCCTTCCAAAACGGATTCGTTCTCGATGGCTTTGAAGAACGGCCATTTCCACCCGAACAACCCCAGACTGCTACGCTTGGGTGGGGAGGTAAATTTAGTGAAATTCCACCTGTTCTCATCGCACGCATGAGACTGGTTTCATAGTCTACATCCTCCCTCATTCAACCTTCATCCTTTTCCTTATGATCTTCCTCATCATCGAATTCATTGACGAGCTCGTTTTTGGCGTTGGCGAAGCTGCATGGCCTCTTATCCGCAATGATCTGCATCTCAATTACGCACAAATTGGTCTTGCCCTCAGCCTTCCAGGAGTCATTGGCAATATCTTCGAGCCGTTTCTTTTTGTCCTTGGCGATGTATGGAAACGACGTACCATTATTCTCCTTGGTGGAGTCCTTTTCACACTTTCACTTATCCTAACTTCAGTCAGTTTTTCGTTCGTATTATTGATCCTATCCTTTATCCTCTTCAACCCGGCATCCGGTTCGTTTGTCAGTCTTTCACAAGCATCCTTAATGGATTCCGACCCGGTGAGACATGAGCAAAATATGGCGCGCTGGACATTCGCAGGTTCGCTTGGCGTGTTGTTTGGTCCATTATTGCTCGGCGGATTGATAACCTTCAATCTGGGCTGGAGGCCCGCTTATTGGATTCTCGCTTCAATCTCGATAGTGATCCTGCTCGCCGCTTTCAAACGTTTGCCGCGTTCCCAGACATCTTCCGGTGATTTCCCCTCGCCGCGTGTTTACTTTGAAAGTCTACGTTCTGCCTTCTCCGCGCTTAAAAACTGGACCGTGTTGCGCTGGCTCGTCTTGCTCGAGTTCTCCGACCTGATGCTCGATATTTTGCATGGGTTCCTTGCGCTCTATCTTGTGGATGTGATGCGATTGACTCCTGCCAATGCCGCCTTCTTTCTCGTAGTTTACACAGGCATCGGGTTAATCGGAGATTTTTTGCTTATCCCTTTTCTCGAGCAGGTTAAAGGATTGGATTATTTGCGGGTGAGTGTGATCGTTGAATGTATTTTGTTACCCCTCTTTCTTCTTTCCTCCCAACTCTGGCTTAAGCTGACTCTGCTTGGCTTTATTGGATTGTTTGTGGTGGGTTGGTATGCGATCCTCAAGGCGAATCTGTTCTCGTCCATGCCGGGGCAATCAGGGACAGCGCAGGCTCTTGGAAGCATAAGCGGCATTGTTGGAAAACTGATCCCGTTGGGAATCGGTCTTGCCGCGCAAGCTTATGGACTCCAAGCTGCCATGTGGCTGTTGCTGGCTGGACCAGTTGCATTGCTCATTGGTCTGCCGCGCAAACCAATTGTCTAAACGGGAGAGGGTTAAGGTGAGGGAATATTTTGCAGGAAGATCACTGCCACATCCGAATCGTAAACAACGGAATATCCACCAGACGCACGCAAAGAGGCTTCAAGCAGGCTAACTTGTCCTTGAATGCCGCCCTCTTTTTGCGGCTTGACCCTGCGGATATATAGATATTCGAAATTCCAATCGGAGAGGCAATTCGCATCCCCATTGAGACATGACTGAGCCATATTGTATGACCTTATACTGGATCGAAGGGAGAAGTCGGGGGTCCATTCGTGCCCTTGCACCGTGACAATGCTGACCCGTTCCGTCAGCGCGGGGAACCATTCAGAGAGCGGGTCACTTAATGCAGCATCTCCCGTTAAGACCAAAAAACTGCCATCCCGGGGAGCATTTTGTGTAATCCAGTTTAATGCCTGACGCTCTTCCGGCAGAAGCCGAAATTCGTTTCCAAACCGCATGGAGGCGATCATGCCTGCCATGAATAAATAAGCGATCGCTCCGAATAGAACGCCGCGCGAAAACTTTGATTCGAATCCACTTTCGATGGGCGCGGGGTCGCCAAGTCCTTTCAGCGTGGATTCGAATCCTTTCACGGCGAGCAGGATGAGGGGAGTCAATGAAGCGAAGGGCGCGGCGCGCGGGTCACTGATAAAGCTGAGACCGATCCAGGCGGGCAGGAAAAAGTCGTGATGGCGGAAATCCAAAACAAGACCGATGAGACCGAGAACCGCGACAACCGCAAGGATGGGTTCGCCACTGAGGTTGAATTGAAAGAGATATAGAAGCGATGTTGCAAAATCGCGTGGGTGCGCCCCGAGCGCAGCCTGGAATGGCGCAAGCCCATGACGGTTGAGGACCGTTAGCCACCACGGCGCTGTGAGTGTGACAACGATGAGAGTGACTACAATTGAATGAAGAATACTCCTTCGTTCGCGCAGAAAAAAGAGGGCAAGGACAAAAACGCTGAACGCGGTTTGGAATGTGATCTCGGGATGGGTGAGCGTGAGAAGTGTCGCGAAAATCGAAGCGGGAACGATGTTGCGAAAATCTTTTATCGTGAAGAGTCGATAGGCAAATGCGAGTGTGAGAAAGGAAAAGACCAAGGCAGGTGCGCGTGTGACGCCCCCACCCATGATCGCCCAGTCAAAACTCTTTGGGATCATGGCATAGAAGAGCGCGGCAAGGGATGCCTTCAGGTTGTCCTTGAATATTTGAAGTGCCAGATAATAAAAAGCAAGAATGGCAAACGTTGAAAGGATCGCGGGCAGATAGGTGAAGAGGGTGAGAAGAGGAATTCTTGTGACGTTTTGAATTGCGCCTGTGAGATAAAAACCCAAAGGGGGGTAAGCGAAGGGAATATTCAGATCATTGTATGTTGTGTTTGCTGGCAATACAAAATGGTTGTTTTGCAGGTCGCGCGTCATTTGCAGGAAGAGGCCGCCATCGTTGACTGGTCCGCCCGCGTTCATTGGTGCGGTGAGGCGGATAATGAGTCCAAAGAGGAATGCAGTAATCAGAAGCAGGCTGGCAAATTGTTTGCGTTGGTTCAAGGTTCTGTGTCCCCCTATATTCTACTGCTTTATGGTAAAACTTCTCTCAATGTATAGCCTTTATTTCCATATCCCATTTTGCACGCACCGTTGTGCCTACTGTGACTTCAATACCTACGCGGGACAGGAGGAAGCCATCCCTGCGTATGTGGACGCGTTGTGCCAAGAGATTGAGTTTGTTGGCTCAAGACTCCCCTCTCCTATCAGGAGAGGGGGCGGGAGTGAGGTCGCCTACACCATCTTCTTCGGCGGTGGGACTCCCTCGCTTCTTTCCCCGCTTCAATTTGATTCCATTTTCAAAGCGATTCGCGCCAATTTTGCATTGACGGATGACGCCGAGATCACCATGGAGGCCAACCCGGGGACGGTCTCTTTCGAAAACCTGCTAGAACTGCGCAGGACCGGGATTAACCGCATCAGCTTCGGCGTCCAGTCTGCGAACACGGAAGAGTTGCATATGCTTGAGCGCGCACACAATTTCTTCGATGTCATTGAAGTGGTTGCATCTGCGCGCAAAGCTGGCTTTGATAATCTGAATCTTGACCTGATCTACAGCCTGCCCGAGCAAACTCTTCAAACCTGGCAAACCACTGTCAAACGGATTCTCGACCTGCACCCCGAGCACATCTCCGCCTACGCGTTGACGCTTGAACATGGCACACCATTTGGAAGATGGTCATTAAAAGGATTATTACCTCTTCCCGACCCTGACCTTGCCGCGGAAATGTATGAGTGGGCGAGTGAAACCTTGGAATCTTCCGGTTATATCCAATATGAGATCAGTAACTGGGCGAAATTAAAGGATGAAGGCGGAAGGAAGAAGGATGAAACCTTGCCGGACGTATCTTCACCCCTCATCCTTCATAATTCAACCTTTGCTTGCAGGCATAACCTCCAATACTGGCGCGGACTCCCATATCTTGCCTTCGGCGCGGGCGCGCACGGATATGCAAGCGGCTATCGGTACTCGAACGTATTGCGTATCAAAACATTTATTGATCGCTTATCCAATTCCCAGCCAACAAATTTGCCTTTTCCTCTTTCCCTTACAACGGTCAATCATCACAAGCAGACGTTGAAAGATGATATGTCCGAATTCATGATGACGGGTTTGCGTCTAACCCAGGAAGGCGTGTCAATGGATGAATTTCAAGCGCGCTTCGGAACTTCCATGCGCGATGTTTATGGAAAAGAAATTGATGAGTTGTTGAAATTGGGGTTGGTTGAGGGGAAGACTTCTGGGTTCTCCAAGAACTCGGAAGTCTTAAGGCTCACTAAACGTGGTCGTCTGTTGGGGAATCAAGTTTTTATGCGGTTTGTGGATTAGCCCATCACGGTTCGCCAAATTGCAGGTGCGATGTGAGTTAAGTCTTTCATGCCGCGCGTGAATTCATCACGCGCGGTTTTATTTCCTATCACGAGCGCGGGGACATTTGCGTCAGTGTGCTTGCGTGTGGATAGATCTTCCATATTACCGTGGTCAGATGTGACAAGCACCAGTAACTCATCCTCTTTCTTTCCTCTTTCGTCTTTCATTTCCTCCAGCAACCCGCCTAATACCCCATCAAATGTCTCCATCAATCCGATCGCAGTTTCCATTTGTTGTTTGTGACCTGCGTAATCGCTGGCCCAGTATTCGAACAAAGAGAAATCATATCCCTTCGCAAGTGAAGCAAGTTTTCGTCCCGCCTGATACGCATCCATGACGGGTGTGTTGGGGAATCCAAGCATGGCGCGCCATCCGTCACCGGTGAAATCTGCTGAGAGGGCTCGTCCTGCAAATAGATCTTCATACCTGAAAAGCTCCAAGCCCGCGTTCGTCACTGCCAGCGGAATGGATGAATAGAGTCGCTTGCCCGAATCGATCCCGTCAAAATAACGCGGCGGATACGCATTGAGCAAAGCAGTTTTTTTGCCTTCATTTGTAAACCGTGAAAACAATGTGCCGTGATTCAAATATGCGGCGACTTCAGGATTCGGTTTGGGTCCATAGTGATAACCCAACTCGGCAGGGATATTAATGCCAGTCAACAAGATCGCCTGTCCTGTTGCAGATTGAGGCAGGCCGTCAACGCCCACGGCAGGGTCAATCGCGAGTAATGAAGCTCGATCCCCCATGAACGGAGCGGCTTCTTTTAGAAGCGACCTTCCATCCAATAGTGCATTTAAGTTTGGCATCTTTACCCGCGCAAACGGATTGGTTTCCGGGTCGTTTTCGCCCAAACCGATCCCATCGAGAAAGATAAAAAGGACACGCATGACGGAGGATTATAATCGACGCATGCCCACCATCGACCTGAAGAAACTCAACTCGCATCGCACGCGGACCTACAATCTGCCTCCGTCAAAGCGACTCTCGTCTCCAGTCCAGGCTTCGAAATTCGTCGACAAGCGCGGCTTCATTTATTTCTGGCCCATCAAAGGGATTGAAATGCCCAGCCTGTGGACGGCTGTTGCCGGAGATCGCCCTGTGGCTGACAAGCACGATGACCCCGGTCATATCACGTGGGGATGGAAGGATGGCGCACTCGACAAGAAAATCTGGTATTACGCCAAGATCCTTCGCCGCAAGGCAACCATGATCTCGCTGGACGTCGCCCCATATTTTTATGCGCTGTCAGAGAACTATGGTTCCCCCGAAGAAGATTATCTGCTTGCCTATGAAGAGGGAAGGTTATCGCAATCAGCGAAACAGGTCTATGAAGCATTACTGAACGAGGGTGCGCTTAATACCATTGATCTGCGTCGCGCAGCCAAATTAGCAAACGCCAAAGAATCGGAGTTCAACAAAGCACTCGAAGTTTTACAAGCTGATTTCAAGATATTACCAATTGGCGTTTCGGATGCGGGCGCGTGGAAATATTCTTTTATTTATGAGATTGTCTCGCGCCATTATCCTGACCTCCCCGAAAGGGCGCGTAGGATCGGTGAAAAGGAGGCACGTACGAAACTTATTGAACGCTATTTTCAATCGGTCGGCGCCGCTCAGGAAGGTGACGTGAGCAAACTCTTCGGGTGGAAAAAAGAATTGATAACGAGAACAATGACCAGCCTGGTCGGGAAGCGAATGCTGGTCGAATCTGAACATCCCAAACAGAAGGGGAAGTGGCTGGCGTTACCAAATCTCACCTTATAAACAGGAGGAGCCATGCTTGAAATCGCGATCATGATCGAAGGTCAGAATGGGCTGACGTGGAGCCGTTGGCAGAAGATCGTCCGATTAGTTGAAGAATTGGGCTTCGTCGGTCTTTTTCGTTCAGACCATTTTACAAATGCGAATCCGCCTGACATGGAGTCACTGGAACTTTGGACATCGCTGACCTGGCTGGCGGGAAACACTCAGCGCATCGAGTTCGGGCCACTCGTCACGCCGTTTTCATTTCGTCACCCGGCATTTACTGCTCGCATGGCGTCTGCTGTGGATGATCTCTCCGGTGGACGACTGGTACTTGGTCTGGGCGCGGGCTGGGAGGAACGTGAACATCATCTTTTTGGTTTTGATCTGTTGGAACCAAAATCACGTTTTGACCGTTTTGAAGAAGGGATGGAAGTTGTTACAAGTTTGCTGAAAAGCGACGAGCCTGTGACTTTTGAAGGGACATACTACCAGTTGCACGGTGCGACTCTGTTACCTCGACCGCAACGGTACGGTGGCCCGCGCATCCTGGTCGGCGGAAATGGTGGTAAACGGACGATAGCGAATGTCGTACGTTATGCTTCTGAATGGAATTGCGTGATGCTGACCCCGCAGGATTTTTCTCGTACCAATAAACATTTGAACGAAATGCTTCATGCCGAAGGGAAAAAGCCGGAGTCCGTAACGCGCTCCATGATGACCGGCTGTGTGTTTGGCAAGGACCATGCTGCTTTGAATGAAAAGGTCGTTGCCCGCGGACGAACCCTTGAGCAACTCCATGAACGCGGGGTTGTAGCGGGTAGCCCGGATGCGGTCAATGAACAATTACATGAACTGGAGCAGGTCGGATTGCAACGCATTATGTTGCAATGGCTGGACCTGGACGATTTAGAGGGATTGGAAGCGCTGGCGAAGGCAGTGTTGTAGTTGAGTTACCTGCAATTTCAGATTCCCTGTTGCAATTAATCCTAATTTCGTCCATAATATTGACATGCTCTTCAGCAAGAGGAGGTATATCTGATGAGTAATGTATATCGAATAGTTTTTAAGAAAATTTGGCGGCTCGTATTTTCAATCCTATTGGTTACCGTCGGGGGGATTTTGGTATCCTGTAGTGCTCTCATCCCTGTTACGGGCGGCCCTACCAATACGCCTGTTCCAACTACGCCACCAGATATTGGAAATATTACTGTTAATTTGAAGGATATATCCGATCAGTCAACTGTATTTAATGGAGTTGTTCGAGTCGCTGGTACTTCACTGGCAGATGACCTTGACTATGGTGAATATCGAATAGGTCCCTGTGAAAATACCCAGCTCCTAGTAGCGTGGGCACCGGGTTATAAAACTTCATTTGTCCCGTGTGATGGGCAGATAACCAGTTATGATATTCCCCTCATAAAACTGGATACATTCGATAATCCCAATTATTCCTGGGTCCCTGCGGGCATTGAGACAGACCCTATGCCGAACTGTGCGGGATGTCATGCCGGGCAACGCGATCCTTCCCATAACGAGTTTGGCGAATGGCGTAAATCGGGCCATGCAAAGGTGACCTATGACCGGTATTTTGAAACGGTTTATCTTGGCATAAATTTAAGTGGCTACCGAAGCCAGGATACGATATGGGATATTATTGACAGTCAATTGGTCAGGCGAGCGCCCATCGTCGATGCGAATTACCGCGGACCGGGCTACAAACTGGACTATCCATCGAAAAACGGCAACTGCGCTTATTGCCATGTCCCTGCCTCCGTTGGCGCATCGCAGACGGAGGTGAATCTGGCTCAATACCTTCCCAATCCGGGTGGGAGCATTGGAGAGGGTATTACTTGTGATGTGTGTCATAAAGTAATTGGCATGCAGTTGGACGACAGCGGGTTTCCCTATGTGGACCGCCCAGGCATTCTTTCGTTTCAATTTCTGCGGCCAAGGGATATTAATGAGAGACTCTATTCCGGCCCTTTTGCCAGTTTAGCGCCCGTGAACGGCTCCGGTCATTCATCCACATGCTTTTCGGTATTCAGCCAGAGCGAATTCTGCGCGGCTTGTCATTACGGGAAATTTTCCAATATGTTGATCTATGGCTCTTATAGTGAGTGGAGAGACAGCGAGTACGGACATGACCCCACATCCTCCGCGTACCAAACCTGTCAGGATTGCCACATGTCCCCTTCACATAACGTGATAAAGGATAGTGCCTCTTCACAGAGGCAGGCTTGTTCTGCTGAAAATCTTTCATATCGAGACTTTGACCATAATATGTTGAATTGGGGGGTCGATCCGGATACCAATCGTGAGATCCCGCAGATGATCAAAAACGCGGCTGTTGTCAATGCGGAATTTAATTATGACCCGGGCAAAAAGAACTGGCTCACGGTAACGGCCAAGGTACGAAGCAAGGATGTTGGGCATCGCTTCCCGACTGATTCTCCACTGCGCCATCTGATTCTGATCATTGAAGTGAAGGATCAGCGTGAGCAATTGCTGTCTCAAGTGGATGGGGAGCGTATTCCCATCTGGGGTGGGGCAGGGGACGTCGCGTATCAAGACCCGAATGTGAAACTTTATTCCGGGTTACCTGGGAAGATATTCGCTAACCTTCTGGCTGAAGAGGATACTGGTGTTTCGCCGACGATCGCCTTTTGGAACGAGACGAAATATGCATGGATCGGAGATTTGAGGGAGAATGGGTATGATTACTCCGACACGCGGCTAATTCCCGGGATTGTGGATAATAGTAAATATTCCTTTGATATTCCTGATCGAGGAAATGTCACAGTGACGCTTAGATTGATCTATCGCTTTGCTTTTTATGATTTGATGCGCCAGAAAGGCTGGAACAATCGACCTGATATTCTGGTCACTTCCAAAACCTGGAATTGCTCAAGACGCGAAAATCCGACCCGTTTTGATTGCAACGTCCCGGAATAGTTTGAAACTTTCGGGTGATTCTGACGTATCATTTAATTGAGGCAAGTTTTGTAAAGGAGAATACATCATGAAACAAAATCGTTCCGGTCTCTTCCTTGGTTTTCTTTTGATCCTGATCGGAGGATGGATGGTAGTCACCCGACAGGTACCTGCCATACAGGAATGGATAAATGACCACTATATCTGGCCGATGTGGTTGATCGGTTCAGGATTGCTGATCCTGCTGATCGGTTTGATCAACGGGGCGCCAGGGATGGCAGTCCCGGCTTCCATTGTTGCCGGGCTTGGCGGCATATTCTACTATCAGGTTACCCAGAATGATTACTCATCCTGGTCGTACATGTGGGCGCTGATCCCCGGTTTTGTCGGTTTTGGGTCGATCCTCGCGGGGGTACTTGGTGAGGACACACGCAGAAATCTTGGGCACGGATTGAATCTCATTGTCATCAGTGCAGTGATGTTCCTGATCTTTGCTTCATTCCTTGGCGGCCTGGATATTTTGGGTGATTATGGCGCAGCGGTCATACTCATCCTCGCAGGGGCTTACATTCTGATACGCGGGTTTGTCCGGTCTGGAGGAAAAAATGCGGAGGGATAACCTTTTCTGGGGAACCGCCATCATTCTGGCGGGAGTACTTCTCTACCTGCAGGTGGAAGGCATTATCGGAAATGTCTTCCAATATTTCTGGCCCATCGCCCTCATTCTGGTTGGCGGTTGGATCATTCTGGGTGTTTATTGGAAGCCAACCGGATCTGCAGATGAGACATTTTCAGTCCCGCTTGGCGGGGCAAAGAACGCAAGGTTCAGGTTCTCGCATGGTGCAGGTCAGATCATGATCGGTGGAGGCGCACCAATGGGCATGGCGCTGGTTGGTTCGTCCGCGGTTGGGATGAACCGCCAAAGCCGATTGGACGGTGACAGGCTCGAGGTCAAGGTGGAAGCGGGTCCTTCGTTCGTCCCGTTCATCGGTCCAACTGAAGGCGTCTGGAGATTCCAACTTACACAGGAGATTCCCGTCACAATCGTCGTGGAGGCAGGCGCGAGTCAATTGGATATCGATCTCAGGGATGTGCTTGCATCGCGCATCGAATTGAAGACAGGGGCCAGCAATTCCAATGTGACCATGCCCGCACGCGGCGCTTCGATTCTGGACGTTGAGGCTGGCGCGGCTTCGATCAATATTCTTGTTCCCGAAAATATACCCGCGCGAATCCGCGTAAAGGAAGGCGTGAATGCCGTGAACGTGGACACGAATCGATTCCCGCGCTTGGATTCCGGTATATATCAATCGCCTAACTTTGATTCATCCGTGGACCGGGTTGAAGTCAATATTGAAGCTGGTCTTGGTTCGGTATCTGTGAAATGACTTTCATACTCTTGCAGGGCTTAGCCCCTGCAAGAGCGAAGATGCGTGTAAAAAGGAGAATAAATATGCGACGTTTTGATCCTCGACTAATATTTGGTACGCTGTTGGTATTGGGCGGTGTGCTTGCCTTGCTCGATACGATGGGCATCGTCTCGAATGGCGGTGGAATTTTTTGGGGGCTGATCTGGGGCGCGGGAGGCTTGGTCTTCCTCTATATGTTGCTCAATAACCGTGATAACTGGTGGGCGGCTTTCCCGGCGTTCACGTTACTTGGTTTAGCCGCACAATCATTTTTGCCCAATTCACTTTCAGAGTTTGATGGGTTGGTCTTCTTTGCCGGGATCAGCTTCGCCTTTTGGTGGGTCTACTTCACCAACACGAGTGGGAACTGGTGGGCGATCATCCCCGGTGGAGTATTGCTCACGCTCGGCGTTGTTTCGTCGCTGGGGGAGGTGTCTGGCATGGAGACCGGCGGACTCTTTTTCCTCGGGCTGGGTCTCACTTTCATACTTGTCGCTGTTCTGCCTGGCGGAGGTGGTCGCAGTTGGGGATTGATCCCGGGGTCAATTCTCCTGCTCTTCGGTGCGCTCCTGGGAACATCATCCAGCGGCATTGCAGATTACATTTGGCCTGCAGTGCTTATTCTATTAGGTGGCTACTTTGTTCTGCGATTCTTTCGCAATCGATCATCAGAATAAAACAAGCTGAATAAGAAACGGGAGCGCCTTGGCGCTCCCGTTTCTTTGTACCTGCCCTCGCCGGAGGTATCAACTTAATGTTGCGTATCTCTCATCCCCTGCATGAGAATGGATTTCACCTGTGCATGTGCATCCGTCCATCGGGAGGACACTCCATTCGCCAGGCGTTCCAAAATATCCCTGCCTGCCTCGGGGTACTCACTGCAAAACTTTCTTAATTCGCTGCCTCGTATGCGTAGCGCCTCAAGATCTTCGATCGCGGTGGCCGATGAAGTATATTTCTCACTCCCAACCACTGCCGACCAGCCAAAGAGCCCGTTTTTTTCCAGGTGCGAAACGGTGATCGGTGTTCCATCATAAGGCTTGTAGGACACTTCGACTTTTCCTCTCACGATTAAATAAATATGGTCTGCTGGCGTGCCTTGCTTAAGAACGATTGTTCCAGCACGGCACGAAAACGGTTCGAATAAAGGCTGGAGCATATCCATATTTTTCTCATCCAAGTCATTGAATATCGCTATAGGATGCAATGTAATAAACCTTTCAAGCATGGTAACCCCGCAGGCGATTCCAATCCCAGTGGCAAATATCATATTTTGAATGACATTTATCCCGACTTTTTTATGAGTCATTTCGTAGGGGTATACTTATTCAAAAGATAAGCGTCAATCTTTATAAAATATGAACGCATCCACATCTTCATCCAAATCACGATCAGCCCTGCCACTTATATTGCTGGGATTGGGACTCATCCTGATCATCGCGTCTGTGATCCTTATCACAAGGAATGCCTCGGTTCAAAGCGACTTTTCGACTGTTCCCGTTACAGTGGATTTTTCCGCCCCCGTTCTGACTCTGGCCGATACCCAGGGTGCCACCCGTTCCCTGATAGATTACCGCGGGCAGGTGGTGCTTGTTAATCTATGGGCCACCTGGTGCCCACCCTGTAAGGAGGAGATGCCGACTTTGCAAGCCTTTTACAAGAAGCATATAAAGGATGGCTTTGTCATCATCGCCATCAACGATGGTGACCCTACACCAGACGTTTTGCAATTCGTGAAGGATTATGAATTATCCTTTCCTGTTTGGCTGGATCCAACATATATTGCTACCGAACAGGCTTTTAAAACATTGAACCTGCCGAGTTCATTCATCATTGATCGCGATGGAACGGTCCGTTTGATGTGGGTGGGCGGGATCAGCCGCAAAATGCTCGAAAAATATGTAACCCCGATCATCATGGAGAATCAATGAAAGCAATTGTCAACTGGCAAAAAAATATGACCTTCATCGGCAAATCTGCCTCTGGGTTTCCCGTGCAAATGGATGCAGACTCCTCCTATGGTGGAACAGACAACGGCGTGCGACCCATGGAAATGATCGCGTTGGGTTTGGCAGGTTGTACTGGAATGGATGTTCTTTCGATCTTGCGAAAGAAACGCCAGGATGTGACACAGTTTGAAGTGAAAGTGGACGCGCCGCGTTCGCCGGAATATCCCAAAGTATTTACAAGTGCGGTCATTACTTATATCGTCACAGGGAAGAACGTTGACGAGGATGCAGTCTTGCGTTCAATCGAGTTGTCTGCAACAAAATATTGTCCCGTGCAGTTCATGCTTGCGCAGGCGTTCCCAATGGATTTGCGTTACGAAATTTATGAAGACGAAGGGGATGGAAATAATCGATTGACCTATCAGGGGGTGTGGCAGGAAGTGCCGCAGGAATGATTTTTTTACCGTACATCCGATCGTATTGCGCTATAGGCATTCGAACATTCACACGCGGTAACGATAGCCGCGCCGCGTGTGAGCGTTCCTTGATAGGCTTGTGTGCCGTTATGAACGATCCAGCCTTCGAGATTAAACGCAAGCGGACCATCGGCCAGGACCCATTCCCCGTTATATTTTCTCGCAATGTGAACGTGCGTGCCTGTAACGCGGCCGCCTTCGCAGGATGGATACCCGATTGGGTCTCCGGCCCTGACTTCGACCCCGGCTTGCACGCGTCCATTCGTGGCAAGGTGCAAATAAAATAATACCCAGCCTGTGCGTTCATCACCATCTTTATCAAGATCGATAATGACCCCATCAAGATTTGATCGAACGACAAGCCCATCCGCCATGGCGATTACATAATCATCTTCCGAGACGGCAAAGCATCCTGAGTATTCTGTTGGCGGGGCAAAATCTATTGCAGTGAAAGGTTCACCTGTGCCCCAACCGGTGTGCGGACCACCTGTATATGTCCATGTATGACCGGTCGAGAAGGGGAATCGCAGTTCGGGTTGTTGGAGACTTCCGGGAAGAGTGATAACGGGATCAGCCCAGGGATTACCGAAAAATTCCTGATATACGCGCGCCAGCCCGTCGGGTCCGATGGAAGCGTAGAATTTTTCCCCTGAATAAAGCCTTGAAAAGTAATATTGGATCGCGACCGAGCCTGCGTTCTGCCACGGATCTGGTCGAATTAATGATCCATCCGGTAGTTCGAATTCTGTCAGTTTCCCTGCACGCCAACTGTAGTAACCGTTGTTCAATGTATTCGCCGCGATCACAAGTTGAAGGTAGGGGTTTTCGTAATAACGCCGCCGGAAGCCGAGAAGATATTTGCCCGCGGGTCGCTCGAGTTGTGTAAGGGCGCCTCCCTGATATTCAAGAACGGCAAGGAGGAGTCGCGGGCTGATGCTGTAATTGGTGGCGATGTAATCAACCATTTCATGCCCTGTTCGCCATTCATCCCCGGCATAGACACGATAATTTTTGAGCCAGCCATCTGTTGACGCGACAACGGCGGATGTGCTTAGCCCAACTTGCGCGAGTCCGTTGACGAAAGCATGATCTGGGATGCTTTGATAAGCAGTTCCCCAGAGCGGTAAATAATAGATCGGGATCTTCATTGGGAAGCCGGGCGGCATTGTTGTTGCATTGCCTGGGATCACAGGATTGGCTTCCATGATCTCTTCGACTGTTGTGTTGAAACGTCTTGCCAGCGCGGGGAGGGTATCGCCACTTTGCGCAATGTAATCCACCAGTTCGCCAGGTCTGTATTCGGGCCTTCCTGATGTGGGCGCAGGGACAGGGGTGGGCGCGAGTGGTGTGATCATATTCTCGATACTGGTGTTCCCGCCGCGTGGATTGCATGAGGATGCGATGATCGATATCAGGGTCAGCAAGGTCAAAAAACACAGAGATGGTGCCTGCCCTCTGTGCTTTGATGATGATGCATTGTCTGTTTTATTTTTCGTTCGGGAATTGTTAATCATCTTCATCGCGGACAATATTTGATTTCGCCTGACCATAAATATCTGCAGTGATAACCTTGTTGCCTTTTACCAGTCTTCCTTCATAAGGATTATCTCCAGCAAGGACGGTCCATCCGCTCAGGACGAATGGAAGAAAGCCATCTGCAATGACCCATTCGCCGTTGTGTTTTCTAGCGATATGCACATGTGTCCCGGTGGCAACACCACCTTCGCAGGATGCGTGACCGATACGATCGCTCTGTTCCACCCATTGACCCTTGACAACGCGTTCTTCGGCGGCAACGTGCAGGTATAAAATATTCCAGCCTGTTTGTTCAGATCCATCTCCATCCAGGTCGATGATAACAAATCCGATTCCTGTACGGACAACCAGCCCGGCCGCGATGGATAAGATCCAGGATGTAGTTGGTGTGCAACCGCTTTTGTCATTCGATGGAGCAAAATCTATGGCGGCAAGCGCGCCATCATGCTCCCATGCACCGTGTGGTCCGCCGGTGAATGCCCACACCATGCCCGGTTCGAATGGCAGGACCATATCGGGCTGGGTGAGACCAGGCGGAAAGATCGGGCCAATCTGGTCAGCGCGTGACCATGGATCACCGAACATGTTCTGATAGAAATTGGGAAATCCGCTTGTTTGATCCATGATGCGCAGCCATTCATTCAACGTGTGCTGGCGGGAAAAAAATACCATGATCGCGACCGTACCCGCATTCAGTGTTGGGTCGATCCTCAACTTGTTTCCATCGCGGAATGTGAGATTGGTGATCGTTCCCGTACGCCAGCCGTAATATCCCATGGATATCTGGTTGATCGCCCATGCCAGTTGCTGGAACATGCCTTTGAAGGCGGGTTTTTGGTAATCCAATGGATAGTCGGCGCGTAATACGGTTTCAGGTTTGCCGCGCACCCAATGTGCTTCATAATCCAAAATGGCAAGTAACAACCTGGGGTCGATTGAGTTCTCGTATGAAAGTCTCTCGATTGCTCCGGAACCCGTTGCCCAGCCTGTGGAGCCAAGGTACTCGCGATACGTGGAAAGATATCCACCAGCTTCGCGGATATACCCTGAAATGTTGAAATCCACTGCAGTTGCAGAAAAGACAATTTCACTATCCGGGATAAGTTGTGCGGCGGGCGTATAGGATGCCGTGTCATCGCGCTGATCCGGGATGATCAATAAGGTGCCGGGGTCGAGCAATCCTTTATTCGAAATGGGTTTCGGAGATGTGATCTCGCTCACGTCCACCCCGAACCTGTTCGCCACTGCCGGGAGCCAGTCTCCGCTTTGGGCGTAATACAGGATCGAGTCATCCGGAATATCTGGCGTTGGTGGAACAGTTGCTGTTGAATTTTTGGTAACGAAAACATCGAGCAGGGAGGTCGGCGTGGCGGTATATGTTGCTGTTGATACAGGCAATGGTGTATTCGTTTGCGTGGGAGTCTGTGTATCAACAACATCGAGAATTGGAGACGGGCTGACAGGGTTTCCGCCGATTGGGGTGGGTGTTGGATATTGCCCCCATAGGGATGTAGTCCCAACACAGGATGCCATCAAAAGCGATGTTGCAATAAATAAAATGATAATTCGTTTCACAATGAGTCCGTTGGAAGAATTATACCTGCATAAAGGCGATAGTAACTTTAGAAGTGACAGTCACCATTATTTCAAATTCATCTCGAAATCTGATTCAACCCTTCGAAGACACCCTCCCAGGCTTCGACGATCGTCGTCCCGCGTGTGAGATACCCATCATATTCCACGCCATTTCCGCTTGAGACCCAGCCGTCCAAATTAAAGGGAAGATTTCCATCTGCAGGGATCCATTCACCGTTGTAACGCCGCGCGAGGTGGAGATGCGTTCCATTCGAGAAACCGCCTTCGCAGGAGGGATGCCCGATGACATCGCCAGCATAAACATATGTATTTGCTTGAACGCGGTCGCGTGACTCAATATGCATGTAAAGGACCGTCCAGCCGGTTTGTTCGTATCCATCATTATCCAGATCCTGTACCACTGCGCCATTCTCCGCGCGCACAATGAGACCATCTGTGACAGCAACGACCCACGCATCGCTGACTACGCACCCCGCGGCTTCACCGGGTGGAGCGAAATCGAGCGCGGCCCATGCAGAACCGGAATCCCAGCCGCCGTGTGGGCCACCCGTGAAGGACCATGTCACGCTTTCCTGGAAGGGGAGTTGCATCGGAGGCTGAGACAGATTAAATGGTAGTAACGAAGCGATGCCGTAGTCGAAGGGATAGCCAAAGAGCCGGTTATACGTCCGGAAGAATCCATCCTCGCTCACGTCGAAATCCCAGATTGCGCGACTGTTGAACTTCGAAAGGAAGTATTGAACACCGGCCGTGCCCGCGTTGATGGTTGAGTCAAGCGGAACATAGGTACCATCGCTCAACGGTAAAGTTGAAATGGCATTGACCCGCCAGTAGTAATAGCCGCGATTTAAATTATCCGCCGCCCATGCAATTTGCCTGTAAAGACCTGCATAGTAGTCATCGTAATATCCAAGGGGGTAATCCACATTTTCAGGCACGGAGTTCGTTACCCATTTGCTGCGATATTCGATGAGCGCAACCAGCAACCTCGGGTTGACCGAATAATTTTTTGCAACGCGCATGACAATCTCAGCGCCGCTTAGATATTCACCGTCGACATCCTGAACATAGTTGGAAAGGTAGCCGCCTTGTGATTTCAGATATGCATCGAGATCGAACTGTATGCTGGCAGGCCCGTAGATCAATTCAGAATCCGGGATGATCTTAAGTGCCGAGCCGGGGATGGTGTTCACCTCAACTGGCGGGATATTGAGAATTGTGCCGATGGAAAGGATGCTCGCTTCATTCAACCCGTTGGCCTGCATCAGCGCATCAAGCGGAATCCCATATCCCTGTGCGATACTGCCAAGCGTATCCCCAGCCTGGACCGTATACTGATCGACAACATCACGTGGCGGAGGGAGCTGATGAGGCAGATCGGGAGTTGGAGTTGTAGGTTCAGAATTGGAATTGCGCGGCGGAAGGGTCACTGATAGCGCGGCGCGTGTGGGTGTTGGCCCCGCTGTCCTGGTCGGGACAATGACTTCGCCTTGTTGGATGGGCGCGGGAACATTGGTCTGATTTACAGGTGCAAAGGGATCGTACGTCGGATATGGGGTCGCTTCACCAGCGGAGGGAGAGCAGGATGCAATGAATAAATTAATGAGTAAATAGAAAGAGGCGAGACGCAATATGTTGGAAGTTTTATCGCGGAACATGAGGGGATTTTACCAAATTGGCTGTTCGTCGTTGATCTTGTTATGAAAGTCCAACTCGCTGTGAATTAGAATAAACGTTGAAACGATGCCTTCTTGCATAACCAATCAATGTGATCCCATATCGTTCCGCCATTTCAATTGAAAGCGAACTTGGGGATGTGCGCGAGATCAATATGGGTGCTTCCATGCGCGCAGCTTTTTGTAGCATCTCCGAACTGATGCGCCCTGTCGTGATCAATATCCTTTTCTCGGGCCACACATCGTTCATCAAACATAACCCGGCGATCTTATCGAGCGTGTTGTGCCTGCCGATGTCTTCTGCCGAGAGCACGATTTTTTCTCCATCACTCAACGCGGAAGTATGGACTCCTCCCGTCTCGCGATACAACGCTTGTGATTCGAAAAGCATTTCGACGAGATTCCCAATCGCATCAGGCGGGACCCCAAACTTGTTCCCGTCGAATGAAACATCGGGCCTGGCGAGCAGGTCCACCGCGGTGACGCCGCCTGTGCAACCGGATGTCCGCCTCCAGGATTTGGGTTGTTCCACGGTTCGGTTCAGCCATACATCCACATTATCGCCATGTTCACAGACACGTACATCTTCGACTTCATCCATGCTTTCGATGATGCCTTCGTTATAAAGGAATCCCACCGCCATTGCCTCCAAATAAACGGGTGTACACATGAAGGTCAGCCACACTTCACCGTTGACAGTTAATGAAACAGGAGTCTCGACGATGGTTTCTGCATCGTGCGGTTCCCATTTCTTGAATTCATATCTCTCATAATGGATCGCTTTTTGAGGGGTGATCATTTTTGCTCCAACCGGTAAACTTTATTTCGTCATTGCGAGCCGAAGGGCGAAGCAATCTCCCATTCGTGTTGGAGATTGCTTCGCCCCTTACAGTCGCTCGCAATGACGGTGACGTTGTTTATATCTTATCCCAATTTGCAGGTAATTTGGGCGATGACCAGCTCGGATCTGGTTTCCAGTTCAACCACGAACCGTCATAGGGATACTTGCGATTTTCAAGCCTGTCGAAGATTTCCTCTTTCGCTTTTTCGATCTCACAAGCCCATTCTGGAAGGATGATTCCCTGATCAATTGCTTTTTGATAGTCATCCACATCTTTCCAGCGCCAACTCAGGTCCGGGTTAATGACGATGTCCAGATCGAGGTCGAGGGTGTCGATGCCGCAATGGCTTCGTTGAAACGGCAATTGGAAGTTGATGTAATAACACAGAAACCCATTGCTTTCGTTATCCCAGAAATGGATGATGGAATAATATTTTTCCGGCTCAAGAAGAAGCAGGAGGCGGTTGGTACGCCAGAGATATTCCTGGGTTTCCCAATCCTTGTCCTTGAAGGTCCAACGGCGTTTGTTGCTGTCTTTTCCGTCCAGGTAACCTTCAGGAGCAATGCACTCAGCACCGGGCAGAAGGGTTAATACCATTTCTTCGCTGGTATCTTTCACCGTGATTACCGTTTGCGAATGCCAGACCCGGTCCCTGTAAATTCCCCTCCACGCGATGACATCACCTGGATTCCACATTTATTTTCCCTTCTCGGAATTGCGATGGACCTTATAGAATAAATCCGGGTCAGCGAGGAACGCGCCCAGGCAGGATTCGGTGCAGAGAAGGATCGTCCTGCCGCGGTATTCGGCGCGCGGATAATAGGCTGGGTCGGTATCGCGGAAGATCCGCCCGCAGAGGGTGACGAATTTGCGCGGGCCTGATTTCTTTTTTGCTGGTGCTACAATCTGAGTGGAGGCAGGCATGAAACGACTTTTCTTCTGGTTATTTGTTCTTGCGCTTGCGGCGCTCAACTGGGCGGCATTGCATGATATTCTCAAAGGCGAGCCAAACCCATGGATGGAGTGGGCCTTTGTCATCGCCAGCGCCATGTTATTGGCAGTTTATACGCTCAGGAAGGTTCGCGAACCAGGGTAGAGCGCGGTTATTTCACTTCCGCAATATAAACTTCGAACGCACTGATCGGCAGTGCTTTTGCTTCCTCTGCTATACGCGAGCGGCCAGCACTGGAGAACAGTGTATGTAGTGTGCGCCCTTTTATGTCTTTGGTGCGGGAAAAATTTAATTGCAGGCGCTGGTCTGAGAAATTTAATATCACAAGAACGGTTTGTTTTCCCTTCGTCTCCGCCCCTTCGGGGCTCCGCTCAGGGCGAATGGAACGCAGAAAAACGAAATGGTCTTTTGCGGTTGTCTGCAGGGGAAGATAGTCACCCTGGATAAGCGCGGGGGTGTGTTGACGTACGCGGAGAAGATGTTTGTAGTAATTTAGAAGAGAGTTGGGATTGTGCAGTTGGTCTTTGACGTTGATACCATCGGTGTAGTTGGGATTCACCGGCAGCCATGTCTTAACACTTGCAGGGGAGAAGCCCGCATTTGGGTTATTGGACCATTGCATGGGTGTTCGGTTTTTGTCGCGGGTCATTTCCGCAGTGCGTTGCATGGCTTCCTCAGAATGCACACCCATGTCCGTAACAATGGCGTGGTAATACCAGGACCCCATGGTGTCTTTTACCTGCGAGATCTCCGTAAGCATGTAATCCGTCATGCCAATCTCTTCGCCGTTATAAAGAAAGGGGGTGCCTTTGAGAGTCAATACCAGGGCGGCATGCAGGCGCGCCAACTCTGCATCGTGTTGTTTATCCCCGTAGCGGGTGTAGATGCGCGAGGAGTCATGGTTGCCAAGTGTGTTGCATGGCCAGCCTTTTACCGGGAGTGTTTCCAGCCGGGTCAGACGCTCCTTTTGGTTGATCCGGATATGGCCGGGTGTGATGCGTTCCGTCCGCATGAGGGGGAAGTTGAAGACGAGATGCAGTTCATTGTTGCCGTTTCCCATGTAGTCAATATTGTCATCTTCGCCGACCAACATGCGGTCACCGTCATACTCATCGAGAATGGCGCGCAGTTCCTTCATCAGGTCATGCAAGCCGGGACCGCCCCATTGATACTTGAACATGTCGTGCCAGTATTTTTCGATCTTCTTTTTCTCTGCAGGAGATCGAACAAGATCTGTCGCACGGCGCAATTCGGCAAGATTCATCGGCACCTTGTGAGGTGTCAAATTTGGATCTTCGTAAATCGTGCCGATGGCGTCGAGACGATAGCCATCCACGCCGAGATCGAGCCAGAAACGGGCCGCATCCCACATGGCTTTCTTCACTTCCGGGTTGTGCCAGTTGAGATCGGGCTGTTGCTTCATGAAGTAGTGATAATAAAATTGATTCCGTTCGGGGACGTACGTCCACGCTTCGCCGTCGAAACAGGACTGCCAATTGTTCGGCGGCGTATCGACCCACACATACCAATCCGCCTTGGGATTGTCACGGTTGGATTTTGACTCAAGGAACCAGGCATGTTCATCGGAGGTGTGATTCAGCACGAGGTCCAGGATGACGTGGATGCCGCGTTTGTGTGATTCTGCGAGGAACGTTTTGAAATCATCCAGTGTGCCATATTCGGGCGCGACGCTGCAATAATCCGAAATGTCGTAACCGCAGTCCCAGTTGGGAGAGGGGAAGTGGGGGGAGAGCCAGAGGGCGTCGATGCCAAGGCCCTTCAGATAGTCGAGTTTTTCGGTGATGCCTTTGAAATCACCGATACCATCGCCGTTCCCATCAGCAAATGAGCGCGGATAAATTTGATAAAAGACTGCAGTCTGCCACCATTTCAAATTTGACATTATTCATTCCTTGTGATGTGAGGAGGAAATTATACGAATTTTTGGTTGAAAATCCAAAGTCAGGAGACTTTGATTCCAATCTGCCACTCTTTTGCTGAAATCTCCAAAGTTGCAAAGTCAGGAGTCCAGTTTGCCGATGATTTTAACGCATGGCCTTGTGAATACATCTTCCTGATGCGGCGCGTCCGGGATTTCGCTGGTCAGATCCTGACCGGCGAAATGAAGATTCTCATGCATGTCCAATCGCCATTTGGGACAATCGGTGACATCGTAGACGACGCCTTTGTGAGCAATGAATTTGCGTGAGCCGCGTTCACCTGTGTTGCGGCGGAGCTCCATTTGTGTGACGATGCGGTCAGGGATGTTCATTGTATTGATTATAAATAAAAAATCTCCGGTTGTTGCAGGGATTCCAGGCACCTTGTAGCCTAGGGCCTTTTCAAGTTGACCTTCGATCTTCTTCTCCAACAGGGAGTATCTTTTTCCTTCGATTCAAAGATCACATTTCCACTCTGGATGTAGGTTTGCACGCTCCCCAACCCAAAGGATTCAAACATCTTCTTTAGTTGATCCATCTTGATGATCTTGTCCTGCCCACATTGATGGCGCGGAGAAAAGCGACATATTAATTCATGAGAATCCTATTTTGTTAATTGTTTTTCAATACGTCGGTCAGGGATCAGCCACATAATGGCGACGATGACATACAACCCGGCAGCGATCCACGAAGCTACAAATGCAAGAGGAATGGCGGCAGTGTAAATATATAGGGATGTGAGTCCTTTTTTATCCCTGCCAATCGCAGCAGCGAGAACAGAATCTTTGCCATGATATGCCACCAGGGCACGAGCCAGAATATAGTAAGCGATCGCGGAAAACCAGAGTACCCCGCCATAAAATGCAACCGGGATGGTGGAGAAATTATTTTCACCCATCCAGCCTGTGACAAATGGGATCAAGGACAGCCAGAATAGCAAATGCAGATTTGCCCAGAGGATCGACCCATTGACGTGTTTCGCGGCTTGCCACAAGTGGTGGTGGTTATTCCAGTAAATACTGAGGAAGACAAAACTTAGCACGTAACTAAGAAATTTTGGGATCAACGGTCGCAGCGCAGCAAAACTGCCTTCATGTGGAATTTCCAACTCCAGAACCATGATCGTCAGGATGATGGCAAGTACTCCATCGCTAAAAGCTTCGAGTCTTCCTTTGCTCATCTGTAAACTCCTTATGAATTAATAAAACCGGAAGTCCAAGGAATCTTCCGAAACGTTCCGCCGCGTCAGTGATGGCATGTTTTTCAGCCTCTGTCAACTTTGTGATGAGGCTGGTTTCCACAAGGACCTCATCCCTTTTTAGTGTCCGCCTCCAACCGCCGACGATCTGACCATCCATAATGATAATGTGCGCAATGAGGGCAGGATCATCTCCTTTTATCCCGGCCCGTCTCGCTACTTCTCCAATGGCACTGCGATCCTTGAAGCCGATAAAATATTCATCGTAATTGGGCAACAGATATACAATCGGGGACTTCATTTTTACGGGTGATGAATACTCCGGGAACCAATACGTTTGCCCATTTAGTTCTTCATGCCCGAACTGTGACTTGACCATTTCGACGCCCATCTTCGCATCAGCCATTGTCAGCCCGGACCACCATGTAAAATCCTGGAGAGTGGCGGGACCACGAGTTGAAAAATATCGGCTTATGAGTTCTGCCAATGCTTCGTCGCGTTCCATTGGTTTGACTGGATGGACGCGCTCCTCCAGCAGGGCGTAGGTGAACTGCTTTCCCCGTCTGGCGCCGCTACAGATGACTCCATCTAACTCGGCAGACATCATGAAATAGCCCAATCGTTGTCCCTCTGCAACTATGTCTGCCTTCATAAGGGCGGAACCAAGTTCAGCACGTGTTAACTGTTTGTTCCCATGCAAAGTTTTTTCCAATACCGCGTAGCTTTTCTTGATAATGGCTTTGTCCATTTCGGTTTTACGATACATGAACGCGTTTCCAGCCTGGACGCGCGGTCCAGTGAGTTTGAGAAGCCACCGTATATCCGCGGGGGTGACAAAATGCCAGGTAGGCCTCAGCAGGTGTGTGCGCAGGATGGAACCGTCTGCAAATGCCCGGTCAATCGCGGCGTCCGAGGCATCCTTCATGCGTTGTCCAAGCGCCCATTTTGCGCCAGCATAATCCTGTGCCTGAGCGGCGCCAAGCAATCCAACCACATCGCCGGGTTTTTCTAAAGTTGCCTTGAACAGGTGCTGGTTATAAAGGCGTTGTTTATCAATATTTACAAGGGACATTTGTCCAAACTTTATCGTTCCAGGGAAGAACTCTTTTGACTGAGAGTCATTAATTCATTTTTATTCGTCACGAGCATATCGCCGTATTGACTGAGTGCCAGCGCCGCGAGTGTCACACCGTAACGTAAACCGGAGGCCAGATTGTTGTCCAGCCAGCCATGGATTACACCTGCAGCCAGCGCATCGCCTGCACCCAGCCGGTCAATGATCTGTGTCGAGCGGGCTGGTTCATGCGACCATTCCGTCCCATTCCATAACAACGCGCCCTGTTCGCCAAATGTGACTACGACATAATGTGCCTGACTGCGCTCGAGCATGGTTTGTGCGATATCCTGCATTATGCCTTTGCATTTGAATAACCGCGTTGCATCCGCCTCACTACAGAATAATAACTCCACTCCTTGTGTCAGTGGCGTAATGGCTTCAGACGCTTCAGCTTCAGACCATAACCTCATTCGATAGTTCACATCGAAACTGACTGCCACGCCTCGTTCTTTTGCTTTATGAATGGCAATGTCGACGATCTCGCGGCATGATGGGGAGATGGCTGGAGTGATCCCTGTCAGATGAAGCAGGCGTGTGTCAAGCAATGCATCCCAGTCAATTTCATGAGGTTGGAGTTGGGACGCGCATGAATGAGCGCGATCATAAGTAACCTGGATGCCGCGCGGCGGTGCGCCAAATTCGACGTAGTATGTTCCCAGCCGTCCCTTTTCCTGCCAGATGATTCCGTTAGTATCCACACCTGCCATTCGCAAATGGTTGGCCACCAATCGTCCGAGCGGGTTTTCTGGTAGGGCACCAATCCAGCGCGTTTTACGCTCCAGGCGTGCCAGCAAACTGATGACATTCGCCTCGGCCCCGGCAGGATATACATCCAACTGTGTTGCCGTCTCCAATCGCCTGCCCGAAGGAACACTCAATCGCAACATCATCTCGCCAAGGCTGGTTACATCGAATCGGGGGTCAGTCATGTTTCGTTCCCTCCCAGGCCCCGCGCAAGCGTCTGGCGTGGGCAATGAGATCTGAAGTGATGGTATCGGTCATATTTCCCGTTTTCTATCTCACCGTGCCGCGTGCCGCGACCTTCCACGTGACTTCTACCTGATTTGCCCGCGAACCGATGACTTCATCGAAGTTGTTGGTCACCATGCAACAATGATTGGGGATGATGGTGAGACGCTCGCCAATTTCAGGCTTGCGCTTGCATACTGAAAAATCGACATGACCATGCTCTTCTGAAAGATTGTAAATTTTTGCATCAGGATATTCGCAGACATACCCATAGCCTTCCAGGTCATGAAGGTCCATCGAAAGGGATTTGCTTCCCGCATCTATGATGCCTCGTTCAGGTGTTGGCCGGCTGACAACTGTTGTAATGACGCGTAATGCACAGGTATCCAAAGTGACCGCGCCCGATCGGAGCGTAAGTCTGTCGCCATACACGTAAATCCCCGCTCGATGTTCGGTCAGTTCGGGATGCGTATGCGCCTGCCACATGACAGGAGTGCCGCCTCCACTGACCCTTTCGATATTCAAATTATCGCTCGTAAGAAGGGAGCGTGTTTCCCGTACAAATCCATCCAAATTTTCATTGGTGGGAAAGGTCATCAGGCCTCCGAAATGGAGGCCGGGTAGCTTGGCGATCAAACGCGCGAGTTCTGCCGCCTCCTGAGGGGATTGCACACCACAACGATGGGCACCGGTATCGCACTCGATTAAGACTGTTAATGTCAAACCTGCGCGCAGCGTTGCATCGGAAAGCTCGCGCACCACAAACTCTGAATCCGCTGTGACACTGACGGTAATTCGTTTGGCGAGTGTTGTTAACCTTGTGAGCTTGCTTTCACCGATTATGTTGTAGGGGATGAAAATATCCTTGAAACCTGCGTCTGCCATGACCTCTGCTTCGCTGACTTTCTGACAGGTGATCCCGGCAGCTCCCGCGTCCATCTGCATTTTAGCGATGGCTGGGATCTTGTGTGTCTTGATATGCGGGCGATTGGCGATCTTGTGCTCGTCAAGATAAGCCTGCAATCTTGATATATTGGCTTCGAGCCGCTCAATATCTACAACAGGGACAGGTGTCTCCAGTTCATCAACATCCATGAGCTACTCCTTCCCAACGTAAGCGATGGCATCGATCTCAACCAGGATGCCTTTCAGTTGACTGCCCACTGTTGTCCGCGCGGGTTTGGGATCAGGAAAATAGCTGGCGTAGACATGATTGTATCGATCAAAGAGATTCAGATCGCTCAAGTGGGCACTGACCTTGACTACATCTGCAAGCGTCGCGCTGCCTGCGGCAAGGATGGCTTTGATGTTTTCGAGCGTGCGCGCAGTTTGCTCTTCGATTGTTTCACCAATGACTTTGCCGGTGGCTGGGTCAAGTGGTCCCTGCCCGGAGACAAAAACAAAATCGCCCGCGCGCAATCCCTGTGAGTATGCTCCTGCGGGTGGCGCTCCATGTGTTGTTGTGATTTGTTGTTTGGGCATAATGTATCTCCTTACTATATTTGTGTCATGCTGAGCCGCCTGGCATTGTTCCGATCATCCATTTGAATGATTGCGTAGATCATCTGCTGCGAATAATTTTAGTTCAATATCGTCAGCAGAAAGCCTGATCATTTTTTCATATTTGAAACCAAGCTTTTCCAGTACCCGGATCGAGCCCTGATTGTCCGGATCAGTAATGGCTATGATGCGCTTCAATCCAATTACATCTCTTGCGTATGCCATTACAGCCGATGCTGATTCGACTGCATATCCCTTTGACCAAAACTTTGGAAGGAATGCGTATCCAATATCCACATCGTCCAGCGAATCACGCTTGATCAATCCGCACATGCCAATGGACGCGCGCGACTCTTTCAACTGGACCAGATACAGACCGAAACCGAATCGCGCGTAGCTGACAACTGGTCCCCTTTCGATATACATTTCCGCGTCTGACGTGTTTCGCACACCGCGATCGCCAATGTTCTGAATAAAGGACGGCTCATTCAATAGTTCGAATATGAACCCTGCATCATCAGAAGTGAACTGGCGAAGGATCAGTCTTTCTGTTTCAAGAATTCTCATAGGAAAATCATTGTCCATTCTGGACGACAAACATAACCCTAATTCCACAGTCGTTCAACCTGCCACGCGGCGGATGTGACCATCGATCTGTAGCGCTCAAATATTCAGGATTACTGACATTCCACGCGCCGCCTTTGAAAACGCGATAGGTATAGCCACTTACATTCATTTCATCTGATCCCCACGGCGTAATACACCACTCCCATAAATTTCCGATCATATCCATCACACCAAATGGACTTGCACCTTCCGGGTAACTTCCAACCTTTGAAGGTTGTAGACCGACCTGGTTCGCGTAGTTCCCATACCCGTCTTTGAATTCATTCCCCCAGGGATATTTCCAGTCTGTGTCGCCAGTTGCCGCTCTTTGCCATTCCTGCTCAGTGGGGAGGCGGACCGACCATGAAGCAATGTTGCGGATGTCAAATGACCTTATATCCAATTGGACAGACAGCCATGCACAAAAAGCCATGCCGTCAAACCAGCTGACTCTGGTCATTGGTAGATCGTCACCTATGAACGCTGTTGGCATGGGGCTCTTACGATCCTTCCGCCATTGACCTGCCTCTGGCGAAAAAGCCCACCATTCAACATTTGTAAATCCATTTTGCGCATGTAGGAATTTTTGATATTGTGCGTTTGTGATTTGATATCTCCCCATCCCAAATGCGGGGACTTGATACTCACCACCGTTTGTCCCTCCATCTGCTGACGCATCTTGCAAAATTACTTTCCCACCACTTACATAACACCACTCAAACGGTGGACATAAAATAACCTGTGTTGTTTGAGATAAAGCTGAGATATCCATAAGCAGATTATACCCAAGCGTCGCTAAGCATCATAATCTGGAAGGAACCCCTCTTCCCTTGAATTTCCTGCAAATAACAAAATCTCCCGTCACTCGACAGGAGATTTTGTTTTATCGCTGTTTACCAGCTTCGTTTTTGTCCGCCACCGGATCGGTTGTTGCGGCTGCGATCATTGGAATAACCGCCTCCACTGCCACTGCGACGGTTTCCGCCAAACCCACCGCCACTGCGTTCTTCGCGCGGACGGGCAATGCTTACAGAAAGCGCGCGGTCCTGGAAATCCTTGCCGTTGAACATGCTGATGGCGTTCTGCATATCCTGTTGGTTTTCCATTTCGACAAAGGCAAAACCTTTGGAGCGACCCGAATCACGATCCTTGATCAATGCCACGGATTTGACTGCGCCAGCCTGTGCAAACAGAGTCTGCAGGTCGGTTTCGCTGGTTGTGTATGAAAGATTCCCGACATAGAGCTTGTATTCCATTTTATTCTCCTGGAGTTGCGTAACACTGCTGGAAGGGCGGTATTACTGCATGAATGGGCTGCCCGATAAGTTCGATCGGACAGTTGAATTGATTGTGCATGATAAGTAGATCTGCAAACATCCAGGCGTTAGCGTGCGAAGCGTCCTTCCGTTTGTTGGCCCGCCTTTATTCATGCAATTGGTAGGGATTGTATCATATTAAAGTTCCTTGTCTGAAATCACAAATCTTCGATCAAGATAGCGACTTCTCCAAAAGCTTCTGAGCCTGCCTTGATGAGTTGATGGCAGGGGAATGATTTTTAGGGTGTGGGGTTTTTCGTGCCTTCAAGAGTCAAAGTATACTTAACCGGAGTATTCAGGGTATTGCGGACAAGGATCGAATAATTTCCATCCGTTGGGATCGTGTAGTTGACGAGGCGCTCTTCACGTCCGCTTTTTGCATCAACATATTCGCGATCAATACCATCGGGGTCTCTCAGGATGATCAATGCTTCACCAAACGCACTGACGTCGAGAATCAGAGTGATCGTGGCTGGACCCTCATTGAATATCCATACGCCAGCTTCGTCGTAATTTAGAGTCCCGGTAACAGTTTGATTAAGATGGATGTAGTTAACCGTGCTTCCAGTCGCAGTAGGAGTTTCAGAATTTATTGGAAGTGATGTAGGCGCTGCTGATTGTGGATCAGGTTTCCCCCAACTTTCAATGAGTTTGTTGATGGCCGGACTTGCAAAGATCGCCGTAATGACCGTACCGATCAAAGCGATTACAGCGGCGAGAATTGCCGGATCGATCTTTCTCCTGGAGTTACTTTTCTTTTTGTCAGAGAATTTGGACATAACAACTCCTGTTAAATAATATCACTTTTTCTTTTCCCTACGCAAGCCGATTTGAACACCCCATAAACAAAAAACTCCCGTCGCAGACGGGGGATTTAAGGATGACACTTCATTTCAAGTATACAGGTTTCGCGTGAATATATTCTTTGACTACGAATTGTCCAAATGCATTTTTTTGATCTTTTCCCTCCAGAGCTCTAATTGTTTGGCAAGCATGCCAACCCATGGCTTTAAATCGCCGTCATCTGGAGGATCGGGAACAGTATGTTCAAATAAATGGACCATCCCCGGAAAATCATATTTTCCTTCTTCAACCGATTTTCCGGAGTTCCGAATAATTTGCCTCGCCTTCTCCGCACCCTTTTTGTCAAATGCCAGCCAGAAGTCTGCGTATTCGGCATTTACCGATGACGGGTTTGCAATCCTCCCCACATATTTTTTGGGGGTCCCGTTACGGACCATTGCCCTGCACGCGTTGATAAACTCGTCCCTACAGGTATTGTTGCTCGAGACTGGCTTTACGGTAAGATAGGTCATGGTTAATATTGTGGAAGCAGCGACAACGATCTCGCCTCCTCTGGGGTTGCGTTCACTGATAATTGCTATGGTCATGATTGGCAGCATGCTTGTCTTTCTTTTCCTGAATTGGTATGAAATGCGTTAATTCTGTATCCTGACGCCCTCTTCTTTGTTGATATTGTATCACTTGACGTTGTATTTGGATCGAGAGTATGTTACAGCGGAATTAAATATAATACGGGATCGATCCCTGCCGAATCCTACAAACTAAAATCTTCCCTCGCGGGCAGGGGGTAAGAGGATGCTTTATATCCTGCGAAAGCGTCGGTTTCACACTTAGCCCTGATATGCTGACCAGAATCCTTCATGCACCGCACGGGCTTCCACACTGAGTTCCAATGCAGGACCTTCGACCTCGACCTGCCTCTGACTGCGCGCAAATACCTCCCGGCATGGAAGCAACAAATGCTCCGGTGAAGGACCGATAAGATCGTACAAATCAGTCTCACCTAAAGCATACACCACGCGTCTCACATTTCCCCAGTGGATGGCGCCAGCGCACATTGCACAAGGTTCGGTGCTCGTGTAGAGGGTACAGGTCGCCAATTTCTCAAGCGGGAAGTGCTGAGTAGCGAGTCGCATAAGATTTGTTTCGGCGTGACCGGTGCAGTCTCGGCCAGTGACCACAGTGTTTTCCGCTTGTAACAACACTTGATTGTTTTCATCCACCAGCAGGGCCCCAAAAGGATGATTACCATGCTCACGCGCTTGCCTTGCAAGTTCAATTGCAGTTTGAAGATGTTGAAGGTCGGTTGAGTCCATGGATGCTTCCTTTCGAGCCACGGAATATTTACTCCAGTATAAACTCTTCCAGCCTTTAGAAACTTCAGAATTATGGGTTTTAATCAACAATGAAAAGCTTTGCGCCGGTGTTTGTATAGGAGCGATGTGGCTCAGCATTGTCTGCGACCTGATAACTTGTCCCCGGAGTTAAGACAAATTCCCTGCCATCGGCAAGCTCAGTGTGCAGTTCCCCTTCCAGGCATAACAAGATATGACCTTTACTGCACCAATGGTCGGCAAGATAACCCGCGCTATATTCCACCATGCGTGCGCGGATATTTTCAAACTGCTGTGTACGCCAGGTTGCATTTCCCGTTTCACCTTTGTGTTCGGTAGGGACAATTTCTGCCCAATCTGTGATACCAAAAGGGATATTTCTCATTTCCATGATAATCTCCAATCAACTTAGACAATAAAGTTAAATACCCCTTTGAAGTTGGAATACCTTATGCCAGTTTGACTGGCAGATTAAGAAATGTACCATATTGATCTACTACTGAGTTTACGGCTTGTTTCTCGGCTTTTGTCAGTGGAACAAAGGGATTTAATTCTATAACAACTGAACTTTTGTTTATGGTGCGCTTCCACGTGCCTGCGATGTGACCATCCAGCACGATCGTATATTGGGCAAGTTCACTTCCTCGCGCGTCCAGTTTATTCGCATGTGAAACATCAAATATCGCACTGCGGTCTGCAAAGCCGACAGCGTATTCATCATAATCTGGCAGCAGGTATGCCGTTGGAGGTGGAATTCTCGTGGGTGTGGAGTCCGCAAACCAATAAGTTAGTCCGTTTTCTACTTCGTTGATGAGTTTGGATCTTATCGAGTCGAGTCCCTTGCGGGCATCAGTCACTGTCAGCCCTGACCACCACACAAAATCCTGCAACGTTGCGGGCCCGTGACCTGTAAAGTACCGTCTGGCGAGTTCTGTTAATGCCTCGTCCCATTCCAGGGTTTTGACTGGCGGCACGCGCTCATCAGGCAGGGCATAGGTATGCTGCTTACCGCGTCGTGCGCCGCTGCAGACGATCGCATCCAGTTCAGCGCGTATGATCAGATAGGTGAATCGTAATAGGTTACCGGTGGTAATACCGTTTTTCTGAAGCACGGATGTGAGTTCTGCACGGGTTAGTTGTTTACCACCCTGTAGTGCTTTTGTCAGCACGGCGTTACTGCGCTTGAAGATGGCCTGGTCCAAGTCAAGTTGACGATAATATGTGGCATTAAGCGCATGAACACGCGGCGCGGTGAGTGCCAGCATCCAGCGGATATCTTCGGGTTTGACGAAATGCCACGTAGGACGCATGACATGCGTGCGGAGGATCTTTCCTTCGTTGAAAGCCTGTTCAATCGCCGCATCTGTTGTATTCTGGATGCGTTGACCAGGCGCCCATTTCGCCCTTGCATAATCCTGCGCCTGGACAGCACCCAACCATGCCACGACTTGCTCTGGCTGGTTGAATGCTGTTTTTGAAAGTTTTTGATTATAAAGACGTTGGCGAACAATATCGATTGACATGCTTTGATTTTACATGATTCTCTTCTCAAAAACCCGATATGTCTCCACTCATCAACAACTGACCATAGCCCTTGCCCTCGCAAGCATTGACCACAACGCGAGCGCGACTGTTTCCATCCGTTTATCCGCTACAAAGTCCCTTAACAAATCCAATCCCACAATCAAAAATCTCCCGTCGTAGGGCCAGGAGATTTTTGCAACTAATTACTTCTTAATTTTTTCAATTCCTCTTCAGCTCGTTTCCGCAGTTCGGGATCTGCTGAAATTTCAAGAACTTTCTCAAAATCCTTTATTGCATCATTGGTGCGCCCCAAGGCTGCATAGACTGAGGCCCTGCTGTCAAGTATGTAATCTTCGTCCGGGGCAAGTTCAATTGCTTTTTCACAATCTGGCAAGGCAATATCATATTTCCCAATTTCATAATATGACCAACAACGGTTGTTGTAGGCATCGGCGTCGTCTGGGTTGAGTTCGATCACCTTATCGAAATCAGCGAAGGCGCGGTCGTAGTCGCCCATGTCATAATAGGCAAACCCGCGGCCGGAGTAGACTTCGGCGACGTAGTCTGGCTTGAGTTGGATGGCTTTATCGAAATCGGCGATGGCACGGTTATAGTCGCCTTTGTAATAATAGGCAAACCCGCGGTGGTAGTAAGCTTCGGCAAGGTCTGGCTTGAGTTGGATGGACTTGTCGTAATCGGCGATGGCGCGGTCGTAGTCGTCCTTGTTAGAATAGGCATCCCCGCGGAAGAAGTAGCCATCGGCGTCGTTAGGACTTAGTTCAATCATCTTATCATAATCAGCGATGGCGCTATCGTACTCGTTCATAATATTATAGGCCATTCCGCGGAAGAAGTAGGCAGCGGGGTCGTCTGGGTTGAGTTCTATCGCCTTATCATAATCAGCGAAGGCGCGGTCGTAATCGCCTATGGCTTCATAGGCATCCCCGCGGAAGAAGTAGCCAACGGCGTCGTCAGGGCTAAGTTCAATCACCTTATCGTAATCAGCGAGGGCGCGATCGTACTCGCTCCGATCATAATAAATATTGGCGCGATAAAAATAAGCCTCGCTAGGGTTTGTGGAGGCCTGTATGTTTGCATCAACAGCTTGTACCGCGTTGTCGAAGTATGCCAACGCTTCATCGAATTTTTCGTTAGAATATTTATCTATCCCGATAGTAAACATTATGAGATAAGCGGTTTGGCTGGGCAGATCAGTCACAACGCTGAATTCCACCTTGTCTGGGTTTGTCAAACTTATTCTCACTCCCTCTTGACTAGAAACTTTGCCCTGGAGAGTTTTAATGCGCGCTATGCGCGGTGTAATAGTCAGGGCGTCATACCATCCCCAAACCACCAGAGTAGCATTGTAGGTTTTCCCCGCTGATTTCGCGGTGTTGTCATCCACCACTTGGCTCAGACGCTCGACTCTTATGTTTAGATTGTCTTTTTGGATTTGCGCAACTAATTGTTCGTATACATATTGTGCTGGGTCGATACCTGCGTACTTCCCGCCGCTTCGATCATCAAAATCAGCCACAATGATAAGCGACTGATCTTCAGTTGCAGGTGCAAATGCTGTTGGCGTGGGTAGCAATTGTTGTAGCGGTCCCGTATTGAAGATAGCTGCAACAAATAAAAAAGAAATAGACATAATGACGACACCAATAACCCAAGCCCAGGCAGGCAGATGAATAATTGCCTGGATCACATTTTTGATTGTTCCGCCTTCTTTCGCTATGACGGTTTGGTGGGATTTGTCATTATCTGGTGTATTCATGATTATCTCACTTGGTTACTGTTCGCCAGGTGAAGAGCGGTTTACTTTTTGATCTGCTTAACCCCTCTAATGCGGCTGTTGTTATCTGCCTTCACAATCTGTTCGCCACCACCACTCATTTGCTGAGTTACATCATTCACCCAACTTTTGCGGTTGGCTAGTACTTGTTGAACCGCATTTTGTCCACCAAGCAGGTCAAATAATTCCTGCGCTAATTTAGGATCTTCTTTTAATCCAGCCGCTAACGCCGTAGCTAGCATGGTTTGTCTGGTTTCGTCTTCTGGCTTTGCAGATACCATAAGTGTTGCGCCGTTCACGTCTGCGTTGTCACTCATATGGGCTTTTATCTTTTCCCATAATTTCTGAGCCGAATCCCAGGCAGCATCGCCACCCTTTTCATTGATTACTTCCACCAATTTTTTGCCCCCCGCTCTCCCAATTTCAACAAGGAATGGTGTAAACGGCGCCAGTGCCGTAGTTATAGCTGCTGCAATTAATTCAATATTCATGGTCTATTCTCCTCTAAAAAGTTCAAAACCTTCAGGTTGAATTATTGACAACACTTCTCCGAATTATACGCTTATCCTATTTAATAAACAATTAGAATCATCCCTTATAATTGACTCCACACACTAAAAATCATCAAAACGAAATCCTACCTTCCTACCACTCAGCCACGAGACCCCATGACCCAACTCATCGAATGCATCCCCAACTTTTCCGAAGCGCGGCGGCCCGAAGTGATCGATCAGATCGCCGCCGCCATCACCTCCGTCGAAGGCGCGCGATTGCTCGACCGTTCCTCCGACCTCGACCACAACCGCACGGTGCTCACCTTTGCCGGTCCGCCGCTGGCTGTGGAGGAGGCTGCCTTCCGCGCCATCAAGACCGCCTCCGAACTGATTGACCTCAACCAGCACACGGGCGCGCATCCGCGCATCGGCGCGACGGATGTTTGTCCCTTTGTCCCGTTGAGCGGCGTCACCATGAACGATTGCATCGCACTCGCCAAAAGGCTCGGTCAACGCGTCGGGATCGAACTCAGCATCCCGGTCTATTTATACGAAGCGGCGGCAACGCGTCCCCAACGGGCGAATCTCGAAAACATCCGCAAAGGTCAATACGAGGGACTCAAGGCCGAGATTGAATCCGATCCTGAACGCAATCCCGATTATGGCCCCGCGAAACTTGGCACGGCGGGAGCCACCGTCATCGGCGCGCGCAATCCGCTCATTGCCTTCAACGCCTATCTCACCACAGCCGACGTGGATATCGCCAAGAAAATCGCCAAAGCCATTCGACATTCATCGGGCGGGCTTCGTTACGTGAAGGGGCTGGGCTTGCTTGTGGAAGGTCGCGCACAGGTCTCGATGAACCTCACCAACTTTCACGATACGCCGCTTGCGCGCGTGGTCGAAACCGTTCGACGCGAAGCCGCGCGCTATGGCGTTGGCATCCATCACACCGAACTCGTTGGGTTGATCCCACAGGAAGCTTTGGTGGATGCGGCGGTCTGGTACACCCAACTGGATCAGTTCGACAAGGAACAGATTCTTGAAGGCAGACTTTTCTCCTCATTCGCCGCCGATTCAAACCCCCCTCAGCCTGTTTCCTTTATCGAAGAATTAGCCTCCCCCACGCCAACTCCCGGTGGCGGGTCCGCGGGGGCCTACGCGGGCGCAATGGGCGCCGCCCTCGTCGCGATGGTCGCGGGACTTACCATTGGCAAAAAGAAATACGCCGAAGTGGAAGCCTCCATGCAGGCAGTTCGAGTCATGGCTGAGAAGTTACGCAAGGAACTAACTCAAGCTGTGGATGACGACGCCGCATCCTTCGAAGTATTAATGGCTACCTTTAAGTTGCCAAAAGAGACCGACGAACAAAAAGCTGCGCGCTCTGCCGCGATCCTCAAAGCTACGCTCAATGCTGCGAACGTCCCATTGCATGTCGCCGATGATGCAGTCAAAGTGATGGAACTTGCCTTGAAATGTGCGAAGGACGCAAACGTGAATGCGATCAGCGATACCTTGTCTGGCTTTGCCATGGCCAGGGCTGCCCTGACCGCGGCAGGTTACAATGTGCGCATCAACATCAAATCGCTCAGCGATATATCATCACCAGGGGGCAGGATGTTGATGGAGCTGGGAGCGTTGGAAGAGAAAGCCGATAAATTGGAAAAAGAAATTCAAAAAGTCATGAAAGAGCGCGGGGGGATTTAAAACCTTTACCGCAAAGGCCCCTAAGGTCGCGAAGAAAACCATGAAAGAATCTTTGCGCTCTTTGCGGGCTTCGCGGTTAATTTATTTGAGGAGTAAAGTATGGGTCTCAAACCTGATCACTGGATTCGCAAGATGGCGCACGAGCATCGCATGATCGAACCGTTCGAGGAGAAACAAGTCCGCAATGGAGTTGTCTCCTACGGTGTTTCGTCATACGGATACGACGTGCGTGTTGCGGATGAATTCAAGATTTTCACAAATGTCTTTTCCGCCACTGTGGACCCGAAAAACTTCGACACAAAATCCATGGTGGATTACATCGGTGACGTGTGTACCATCCCACCGAACTCGTTTGCACTTGCGCGTACTGTCGAATACTTCCGCATCCCGCGCAAAGTGTTGACGATCTGTCTCGGCAAATCCACGTATGCGCGCTGCGGCATCATCGTCAATGTCACGCCGTTTGAACCGGAATGGGAAGGATTTGTTACGCTCGAAATCTCCAACACGACTCCACTCCCTGCGAAAATCTATGCCAACGAAGGCCTGGCCCAGGTCCTATTCTTTGAAGCAGATGAGGAATGTGAAATCTCTTATGCAGACAAGAAGGGGAAATATCAGAAGCAACAGTCCATTGTTCTGCCCAAACTTTAGGGATTCGACGACTCCTGTCGTTGGAATTCCGAAGTTTGGCCCACAGGGTGCTTCGCGAAGACTTCGGACTCCATTATGATGACTACATTTACCGATCGTGTTACCCATCTCGAAGCTGAAGGCGCGTATGCTGTGCTCGCCCGCGCCCAGGAATTGGAACGTCAGGGACGCGAGATCCTGCATCTCGAATTGGGTCAGCCTGATTTCTCCACGCCTGAAAACATCAAGGAAAAAGGCATGCAAGCCATCCGCGATAATCGGACGCGCTATACCGCGCCATCGGGTATTCACCATTTCCGTGAGTTGATCGCGGAGTTCGCGGGCAAACAACGCGGGATCAATGTAACGCCTGATATGGTCGTAGTGGGTCCGGGTTCGAAGCCTGGGTTGTTTTTCCCGACGATGGCACTCGTCCAGCCGGGTGATGAAGTGATCTATCCAGACCCGGGCTTTCCTACATACTCTGCCATGATCGGTGTGGCGGGTGGGGTGGGGGTACCCATCCCGCTTTCGGAAGAGAATCAATTCTCTTTCGATCTGGATGTCTTTGATAGAAAGATCTCCGACAAAACCAAGCTTATCGTTTTGAACTCACCAGCAAACCCGACCGGTGGCGTGATCCCGTTGGATGATTTGAAGCATATCGCGGAAAAAGTGCAGAAACACAATGCGTGGGTTCTAGCTGATGAAATCTATTCGCGCCTGGTCTACGATGGGATGGGAACCGCCCCAAGCATCGCGTCCATTGATGGGATGCTTGAACGAACGATCATCGCGGATGGGTTCTCGAAGACATTTGCCATGCCAGGTTGGCGATTGGGATATGCCATCGCGCCTCCTAAACTTGCAGAGCGATTGGACTTGCTGGTTACGCACTCCGTCGGTTCAACGGCTGAATTTACCCAATACGCAGGTATGGAAGCCCTCACAGGTCCGCAGGATTTTATCGGGGAGATGCTGTTTGAGTATCAAACGCGGCGCGACAGGCTGGTGGAAATGTTGAACGCGATTCCCGGAGTCCACGCGCGAAAACCGCAGGGCGCGTTTTATGTTTTCCCGAACATCAAATTATTTGGGATCCCGTCAAAGGAGATCCAGCGGCGATTGCTGGAAGAAGCGGGAGTCGCGGTTTTGGCGGGAACAGATTTCGGCGCAGGAGGAAGCGGATATCTCCGATTTGCATATGCCACTTCCATGGATGTCATCGAACGAGCGATGCAAAAAGTGACCAGTTTCTTTTCCCGTTTCTGAAACAAAGACCGAGGTGATTAGCCTCGGTCATTATTTCATGATGACCTGTTACCGATTATTGGTGACGTTGTAACTTTTTACATCGTCCATTGCCTTCTTGACGTTCACGAAGGGTAGAACGATCAAGCCTGCGATGAAGTAGAAAATGAGAGCCAGGATGCCATATCTTAGACTGCCAAACATTTGATTTGCGAGTCCAAAAATCAATGGCCCTGTCCATGAAGTGCCGCGTTCGCTGACTTCGTAGAAAGAATAGAATTCAGCTTCCTTACCAATCGGGATCATTTGTGCAAAGAGGCTGCGGCTGATGGCTTGTGATCCGCCCATCACCAAAGCGATGAATATGCCAAGGATAAAGAACTGAGTGATACGACTGTCGCCCTTTAAACCGCCATAGGCATAGATAACCACACCTGACCAAATAACCAGACTGACAATGATGGATTGCTTTGCGCCGATCCATTTGGCAAGTCTGCCCCAAAACAACGCGCCACCAAATGCCACAAACTGGATCATAAGGATGATAGCAATCAACGTATCTTGTGGCAGTTCGATTCCACCGCGTGCAATGGGAGCCGCGGCAAAGGTGGATGAAACCGCAATCACGGTTTGGATGCCATCATTATAGAGGAAATATGCAAGCAGATATTTGAGTGTTTCCGGGAAGTGTTTGATCTCGCGGAAAGTATGTCCCAATTGCTTGAACCCGACACTTATATAAGTTTCGCCTTCGGGAAGTGAACGAGCTGCATGGCGTGGTCTCAATCGTGACCATGTGATAAGTGCAAATCCCATCCACCAGACGCCTGCGGAGGCAAGATTGATCCGGACGGCCAAATCTCCGGGCACCCCAATGGAATCGCTAAAAATAAAGAAGGCAAGGTTTAAGGCAAGGAGAATTCCACCTCCAAGGTATCCCATCGCCCAGCCATACGATGAAACACCATCGCGTTCCTCCTCATTCGCAATATCAGGCAGATACGCATTGTAGAAAACTATTGCCGCGCCAAATGCAAGATTGGCAATAATGAATAATACACCTCCGAGCCACCATAAACTTCCGGTCACAATGAACATGGCGATCGTTGACAATGCGCCAATGGTGGCGAAGATTTGCATCATACGTTTGCGGAGATGGGAATAATCTGCTATTGCGCCGAGGATGGGCAAAAACAAGACCTGTAGACCAACAGAAAAAGAAATGCAGTAGGGGAGAAAAGAATCCGGGGCAATTGGAATGCCAAGGAAACGAGCCATTCCGTCGGAATTTGCTTCTGCAGCTGTTGCCGCCAGTGATGCGATGTAAGGTCCGAGAAAAACAGTACCTACCGTTGTACTGAAAGCTGAATTAGCCCAGTCATACATTGCCCAGCCAAAGATCTCGCGTCTGTTATTGGTCGTTGCCTGCGATGTGGTCATTGCGCCTCCAGGAAATATTTTGCGATTCTATCAGTCAAAACCCCGTTTATCTCTGCTTGGTTGCGCAAATGCAGGAATGTGATAGAATCCATGCCAGTTATAAACAGGGAAGGGGGTGGAAATTAAGGCTAAAAAACCCTTGCGTATATATAATCCTTCATATATAATTAGGTTTTGCTATCCCGCTAAAACAACGCGGGATGTCTTCGTGTGTTTACCGCTTCCTGCATGATTCTCTAAATTTGAATTGCATCTGTTACTTGGCAAGAACAAAATTTGGGAATTGGATTCGGTACTTCGTAACGGCGCACAGAACCCAGGTCAGGAGTGAACAGAATGTCTTCTTCTTTGCCACGCAAAAGTTATGCGCGCATCCCAGTCAATATCAAACTACCCAATCTGATCGAAGTCCAATTGGATTCGTTTGAGCGCCTCAAGCGCGAAGGACTTGGCGACCTCTTTCATGAAGTATCGCCGATCGAATCCTACAACAAGGGGATGAAATTATATTTCCCCAGTCGCAGCCCAGAATCCAAACAATGGGGACTCAAATATTGGTTTGGTGAACCGAAACATACGATCGAAGAGTGCGTTGAGAGAGACCTTACCTATTCCAGTCCGCTTTATGTTTCCGTGTTGCTGGCCGGACCGGATGTGCCTGAGCCCATCAAGCAGGATATTTTCCTCGGCGATTTCCCCGAGATGACCGACAAGGGCACGTTCATTATTAATGGTACAGAACGTGTTGTTGTCTCACAGTTGATCCGTTCTCCGGGCGTTTACTTCGAAGCACCCACGGATCGCGCGACGGGACGTCCGCTCGCCATGTCCAAACTGATCCCGGACCGCGGCGCATGGATGGAATTTGAGACCCGCAAATCCGATTACATCATCTTGAAGTTCAACCGCAAACGCACTGTTCCAATAACGGTGTTCCTGCGTGCATTGGCGGCAGTCAATGATGGTATCAAGGAGTCTGCTCTAAAAGCCGGGTCTAATGAGGAATTGCTTTCCTTGTTTCAGGATGTTGATAATAACCCTGAGCGCCTCTTCATGGCTTCCACTCTCAAGCAGGAACCCGAGTGGGATCTAGCCGGTGGTCAGACCATCGCCGAAGCTGCGTTGATCGAGTTCTTCAGAAAGATGCGTCCTGGTGATCCTGCCACGCTTGAAAACGCGCGTCAGTTCCTTGAAGAGCAGTTGTTTGACCAACGCCATTATGATCTTGAACGAGTCGGTCGCTATAAGCTCAACCAGAAACTCGACCTGGATATCCCCATTCCCCATCGCACTGTTACTAAAGGCGACGTGATACGACTCCTGCGGCGCATGATCCAGATCAACAACGGAGTCGAACCCCCTGATGATATTGATCATCTTGGTAATCGACGCGTCAAGACAGTGGGTGAGTTGATCCAGAACAAATTGCGAATCGGCCTCCGACGCATGGAACGCGTGATCAAAGAGCGCATGTCCATCCGCGACCAGGAGCAGTTGTCTCCCGTAACATTGGTCAACATCCGCCCGGTTGTAGCCGCGTTGCGCGAGTTCTTTGGTTCGTCCCAGCTTTCCCAATTCATGGATCAGACCAACCCACTCGCCGAGTTGCGCCACAAGCGCACGCTTTCCGCTCTTGGGCCTGGTGGTCTGCGACGCGAACGCGCTGGCTTTGATGTCCGTGATGTGCATCACTCACACTACGGACGCATTTGTCCAATTGAGACGCCTGAAGGTCCGAACATTGGTTTGATCGGTCGCCTGGCTTCATTCGCTCGTGTCAATGAATATGGCTTCATCGAGACTCCCTATCGTAAAGTTTTCAGAACGATGGAAGCCGACGATGAGCGTCTGGAAGGTCGCACCTTGCGGGAAAATGTGGTCGACCCAAAATCAGAAGAAGTATTGTTTAAAGCAGGCGAGACAATTGACGCCCGGATGCTGAAAAGGATTACAAAGACCGGTAACCCCGTTTCGATTGTTCCATATATTACCGATCAGTTTGATTATCTTTCGGCAGACGCTGAAGATAAATATGTGATCGCCCAGGCGAACGCTCCACTCACCGATACTAAGGAATTTGTGCGCGACCGTGTTTCCTGCCGTTATCACTCCGGCTTCATCTTTTCAACACCGGAATCTGTTGATTATATGGATGTCGCTCCTCATCAAGTTGTAGGAATTAGCGCAGCGTTGATCCCATTCCTCGAACATGACGATGCCAACCGCGCGTTGATGGGCTCGAACATGCAAGCGCAAGCCGTTCCCCTGATTCGCCCCGAAATCCCACTTGTCTCCACAGGCATGGAATATCATGCCGCGCTTGACTCTGGTCAGGTCGTGGTGGCAGAAGCTGACGGTGAGGTAACATCTGTTACCGGGAACACAATTACCGTCAAAGAAAGAGGCGGCGGTCGTACATATCAACTGCGCAAATATCAGCGTTCCAATCAGAGCACTTGCATCGATCAGCGTCCTGCTGTTGTGAAAGGACAAAAGATCAAGAAAGGCGATATCATCGCTGATTCTTCATCTACAGAAAGTGGTCAGTTGGCTCTTGGTCAAAACGTGGTTGTCGCTTTCCTTTCGTGGGAAGGCGGAAACTTTGAAGATGCCATCCTGATCTCTGAACGCCTTGTGCAGGAGGATCGTTTTACTTCCGTCCATATCGAAAAGTATGAGGTTGAAGCCCGGGACACCAAATTGGGTCCTGAGGAAATCACACGTGACATCCCCAATGTCGGCGAAGATGCGATCAAGGATCTGGATGAGAATGGAATCATTCGCATCGGCGCTGAGGTTGGGCCGAATGATATTCTGGTTGGAAAGATCACACCAAAAGGTGAAAAAGAACTTACACCGGAAGAGCGCCTTTTGCGAGCGATCTTCGGTGAGAAGTCGCGTGATGTGAAAGATACATCCCTTCGCATGCCTCATGGTGAACGCGGTAAGGTTGTGGATGTAAAAGTCTTTACTCGTGAAGAAAACTCCGACCTTTCCGCAGGTGTGGATATGATGGTGCGCGTCTCTGTCGCTCAACGTCGTAAGCTGACCGCCGGCGATAAAATGGCAGGACGCCATGGAAACAAGGGCGTTGTCTCGAAGGTTGTTCCTGTCGAAGACATGCCTTTCCTTGAAGATGGCATGCCCGTCGACATCATTTTGAATCCCCTCGGTGTTCCGGGTCGTATGAACATTGGTCAGGTATTGGAAGTTCACCTCGGTTGGGCGGCGAAGAGACTTGGATATCGCGCTGTCACCCCTGTGTTTGATGGTGCTTCCGAGGAGGAGATCGAGGCCGAACTCGCTCGCGCGTGGATCGTTGATCAGGCCTGGAAAGAATCAGCTGTCACTGCCTGGGAATGGATCAAACAACAGGAATATGAACCAGAGGCCATTCAGGATGACGATGAAGTGCGACGTCTCTATCTGGAAGAATGGTTAGGCAAACGTAAATATGATGCTTATGGTTTGAATGACGTGGATTATGCACGCTTTGCTGCTGCATCTGAATGGTTGCGAGATCGTGGCTATGATCCTGATACGATTTTCTATCCTGAAGAAGTGGATCCTCGTGCCCGTGAAGAGTATAACAAGGCTGCAATCAGTGCATGTCTGCGTCTATGGGTTGAAAACCATGGTCATACCGGCAGAATTGCCGAGGCCAGAGTAATGGAAGTGGCACAGGAGATCACTAGTGCGACGGGTCAACCACTGCCCACCCTTGGCAAGCAGACATTGCGCGATGGAAAGACCGGTATTCCATACGATCAGCCTGTAACAGTTGGCGTAATGACTGTCTTGAAATTGCACCACCTTGTGGAAGATAAAGTACATGCACGCTCGACGGGCCCTTATAGTTTGGTGACCCAACAACCACTTGGTGGTAAGGCGCAGTTCGGTGGTCAACGTTTCGGTGAAATGGAAGTATGGGCGCTCGAAGCTTACGGCGCAGCTTATACACTTCAGGAGATGTTGACTGTTAAATCGGATGATGTTCAAGGTCGCGTCAATACGTATGAGGCTATTGTTAAGGGCGAACCAATTGAAGAGCCTAGCATTCCCGCATCCTTCCGTGTGTTGGTAAAGGAGTTACAGTCGCTTGGTCTCGCTGTTGAAGCGATCAATGAAGGCGGTGATGTGGTTAAATTTGGCAAAGATGAAGAGAAACAGCACCCTCCAAAATTGAATACAGGTTTGCTTGGTATTGGTGATAACCTAATGACCAAGTAGTAATCTTGACGGTCAATGGAGTGCGTGATAAAATCATCCTCCGTTGCCAAAGAAAAAGCGGCAATAACTCCCGCAAAAGGCATGGCACTACAATGAGGCCATCAGTATTGTTGTGATGGCCTCATTTCTTGCAAAAAATCATTGTGAAGAATTTAGTAATCGGAGGCTGAACGTGCCGACCAATCAATCAAATGGTCCGCAAGGGCCGCAAGAATAAAAAAGTTAAAAGTAAAGCCCCGGCTTTGCAATACACTTTGAATTCTTATAAACAGCGACGTGTACGCCAGGATAAGGGCGCACCACAAAAGCGCGGTGTTTGTACTGTAGTTCGTACGATGACACCCAAGAAGCCTAACTCGGCTTTACGTAAGATCGCTCGTGTCCGTTTAACAAACGGCATCGAAGTGACTGCATATATTCCGGGAGAAGGTCACCAGCTTCAGGAACACTCCGTGGTGTTGGTGCGTGGTGGTCGTGTGAAGGATCTCCCCGGTGTGCGCTATCATATCGTACGTGGTTCACTTGACACCACAGGTGTCGCTAATCGTAAGCAGGGTCGCTCAAAGTACGGCGCGAAGCGTCCTAAGTAATTTGATGGAGTAACTAATAATGCGTAGAGCAAAACCTGAGAAACGGGAAATTCTTCCCGACATTCGTTATAACAGCATTCATGTTCAGACGATGGTCCAACATGTATTAAAGCGCGGCAAAAAGAGTGTTGCCACCGGCTTGATATATGGTGCCATGGATTTGATCAAAGAGCGTACAGAGAAGAATCCCATAGATGTCTTCGAAGGCGCTCTTAAAAACGTCTCTCCTGTGATGGAAGTTCGCCCACGTCGTGTGGGTGGCGCAACATATCAGGTACCAATGGAAGTTTCCGCAGATCGTCGCCTTACGCTGGCGATCCGCTGGATCCTGTCCGCGGCTCATGACCGCTCCGGAAAATCCTTTCCTGATAAATTAGCGGGCGAATTGATCGACGCGTTTAACGAAACGGGTTCTGCGATCCGCAAGCGTGATGAAACGCACAAAATGGCTGAAGCCAACCGTGCCTTCTCCCACTACCGTGTATAGTTTTATTAACTACTGACATTGCCGAAAATAAGGTGTTCTTAAAGAATGGCCCGTGAGTATCCGCTCGATAAGTATCGAAATATTGGGATTATTGCCCACATTGACGCCGGTAAAACTACAACTACCGAGCGTATTATGTTCTATACTGGTAAAACACACCGCATTGGTTCCGTTGATGATGGAACAACTGTTACCGACTGGATGGTTCAGGAACGTGAGCGGGGTATTACAATTGTTTCTGCTGCAGTTTCTGCTGAGTGGAGAGGATATCAATTCAATTTAATTGATACACCGGGCCATATTGATTTTACTGCCGAGGTCCAGCGCTCCCTTCGTGTTTTGGATGGCGGCATTGTAGTGTTTGATGCAGTTCAAGGCGTGGAGCCTCAAAGCGAGACGGTTTGGCGTCAAGCGGATCGCTACGGAGTTCCCCGCATTTGTTTTGTTAATAAGATGGACCGTGTGGGCGCTTCCTACGAGCGGACAATTGAATCCATTAAAGATAGATTGGGCGCCAACCCGATTGCAATGCAAATCCCGATTGGTTTCGAGGCCACTTTCCGAGGGGTGGTGGATTTGCTTACCATGACCGCTACCCAATGGGAAGATGATCTTGGCAAAGATCCAAAAACCATTGACATCCCGGATGATTTGAAAGAGCAGGCCAAGGAAGCCCGCAAACTGATGGTCGAGAAGATTGCCGAGCTTGACGATGAATTGACCATGAAGTTCCTCGAAGCCGCCGAGATCAGTGTCGATGAATTGAAAGCTGCACTTCGCAAAGGCGTTCTTGCCAATAAAGCCTATCCGGTGTTTGCAGGCTCTTCATTAAAGAACAAAGGCGTTCAGGTTTTATTGGACGCGGTCCTTGATTATTTGCCTTCCCCGGCTGATATCCCGGCGATAAAGGCTACTGATCCGAAGAACGATACTATTATTGAACTTCCTGCTGAGGATAATGCTCCTCTAAGCGCATTGGTGTTTAAGATCGTCACTGACCCATACGTAGGTCGGTTGGCTTATGTTCGCATTTATTCCGGTGTTTTAAGCCAGGGGCAAACTGTACAGAATTCAACAAAGGGAAAGAAGGAACGTATCGGCCGCTTGATCCGTATGCATGCCGATCATCGCGAAGATGTGACTGAGGTCCGCGCAGGTGATATTGGTGCAGTCCTCGGTTTCAAGGAGAGTTTTACCGGCGATACTCTCTGTGATACCAGGACACTGGTGCTGGAGAACATCACATTCCCGGAACCCGTTATTTCAATTGCAATTGAGCCTAAGAGTTCTGCTGATCAGGAAAAGATGGGGGAAGCCCTTCGCAAATTGGCAGAAGAGGATCCCACCTTCCGCGTCAATTCTGACGAAACTACAGGGCAAACTATTATTAGGGGTATGGGTGAGCTTCATCTTGATATTATTGTTGATCGGTTGTTGCGCGAATTCAAAGTGCAGGCGAATGTTGGTGCTCCGCGGGTTGCCTACCGTGAGTCCATTACCAAAGCAGTGAAGGAAGTCAATTACAAATACGCCAAGCAATCCGGTGGACATGGTCAATATGGCCACGTGGTCTTCTCCATGGAGCCCGGTGACCGAGGTAGTGGTGTTGTCTTTGAAAATAAAATTGTAGGCGGCTCTATTCCCAAAGAATACATTTCACCGATTGAAAAAGGCGTAAAGGAAGCTGCGGAAAACGGTGTATTGGCTGGATATCCTGTAGTTGACTTAAAAGTAACTTTATTCGATGGTTCTTTTCACGAAGTTGACTCGAGTGAAATGGCGTTCAAGTTGGCGGCATCCATGGGGTTCAAGGAAGGTGTTCAAAGAGGTGCTCCCATTTTGCTTGAACCGATGATGAAGGTTGAGGTTGTTGTTCCCGAAGACTATCTTGGTGATGTAATGGGACAAATTAACAGTCGACGCGGTTTGATTCAGGGAATGGAAGTTCGTCCTGGCAATGCACAGGCAATCCGCGCCATGGTTCCATTGGCTGAGATGTTCGGATATGCAACCCAACTCCGATCAGCTACACAGGGACGTGGTGTGTTCAGCATGGAATTTGATCACTATGCGCCAGTTTCACAAACTGTCGCACAAGAGATTTTGAAATAATATATCTGCTTTTCATTATCAGAAGGAGATTCATCAATGGCGAAGGCAAAATATGATCGAAGCAAGCCGCATTTGAATGTAGGGACCATGGGACACATCGACCATGGCAAGACGACTTTGACCGCGGCGATCACGAAAGTCTCCCAGATGCTGGGCAAGGCAGAATTCCGCGCCTACGAC
>Ga0210377_10000269_pt1 | contig 48774 bp, 50 predicted proteins | sample PLM4_65_b1redo_FD_155480 | JGI IMG/M metagenome (GOLD analysis project Ga0210377, IMG submission 155480) | Groundwater sediment microbial communities from an aquifer in East River, Colorado, USA - PLM4_65_b1 redo | ecosystem: Environmental > Terrestrial > Soil > Riparian zone | place: USA: East...
TTCCCTAGTACGGCATAGAGTTTGCGGCCCTGTTCGAGCGCATACTTCGCGGTGATGAGCGAGCCGCTGTCCTCGGCGGCCTCGATGATCACGGTCCCCCGCGAGAGTCCGCTGATGATCCGGTTCCTCGACGGAAAGTAGCCGGATTCGGGTTGCGTGCCAAAAGGATTCTCGGTCATCACGGCCCCCGTATGGCTGATCTCCTCCATCAGGCCCTTGTTCTCGGGCGGATACGCCACGTCGATGCCGCACCCGAGCACCGCGATCGTCCTGCCTTGTGCCGCGAGCGCACCGCGATGCGCCTGAGTGTCGATACCCCTTGCCATGCCGCTGACGATGATAAAACCCGCCGAAGAAAGTTCCTCCGCGATCCGGCGCGTTACGGTCATCCCGTAGTGCGTGGGCTTGCGAGTGCCCACGATCGCGATCGCGTTCCCGTCTCCTGACTGCAGCGCGCCTTTCACATACAGGTAGACCGGTGCATCGGGCGTGTTACGGAGCATTTCGGGATACTCGGGACTGTCTGCGGTGATTATCGCAACATTCGCATCAGCCGCTTTTGCGATCTCCCGCGTCGCATGCTCCTGCCAGGGGAAGGAACTGATTGCCGCGGCAATTTTGTCGGACAATCCACCGATCTTCCTGAGATCATCAGGGGAAGCGAAGAGCGCCCTCTCCGGTGAACCGAAAAGAGCGACGAGTTTCCTGAACGTGACGCGTCCGACCCCTGGAATGCTGCTGAGTCCTATCCAATAGAGATCCGGAGCAGTAGTGTTTTGCATAAGGCTGTCCGTGTGTGGGCTCTTTCCGCCTTTAAGGTTAGGAATTATACAGGCTCGGAGAAGATAGTCAAGTATTTTTTGTGGTCTGTCGTTGAGTGTGCTATGGTATTACAGAATGCGCGGCAATTTTATGCTGAAGCACTGATCGATGCAAGTGGGTCGAATGGTGATCCTGGAAAAAGGGGAGAGGGTATGAAGTATGAGCTCAAAGCGGTCCTTTTTGATTTCGGCGGAGTGATCGCAGAAGAAGGATTTTGGGAAGGTATTCAGAGCATCGGGCATAAGCATGGGCTCGATCCTGATGCGTTCTTTCAAATGGCAGATGCGCTCATTTACAAAACCGGGTATCTCATCGGCAAAGCGGATGAAGCTGCGTTCTGGAACGAGGTCAGGAAGAATGCCGGCATCAGTTGCACTGACGCTGAGCTCAGGACGGAGATCCTGAAACGGTTCGTTCTCAGGCCGGAGATGATCGCCTCGGTGGACCTTCTGAGGTCAACTGGGCTCATTCTTGCCATGCTGAGCGACCAGACAAACTGGCTTGAGGAGATAGACCTGGATACCGGTCTCTTCCGGCACTTTGACCGGGTCTTCAATTCGTACAGGACCCATAAGAGCAAACGTGATGCGTCGGTCTTCAGGGAGGTATGCACGGAACTTGGCGTAAAGGCGGAAGAAACGCTTTTTATCGATGACAATATCGAACACATCAAGCGGGCGCGAGAGCAGGGGATGAAGACGATTCATTTTACGGATATTGAGGATTACAGGATGAAGATCGGGACTTTTATCGACATCGTGTGAAACTGGTTATGTCGTTCGAAAGTGAATTTATCAGATGAAAGCTCTTACCGGCTGTTAAACAAGGCTATCGGATATTAAAAACGCACCATAAAGGGTGCGGCTACCATGAAACAAATCAATGCATTGGAATTTGGTAGCCGCAGGCTTTAGGCCTGCGAAAATCTGTTATTCAACAGCCTGCTAATGCCTTTCTCGCCAGTTCAACCAGTCCAAAGACCTTGAGATCCACCAGCGTGCCGTTCATCTGCGCGGTGCGGAGAAACTCCTGGACCTTCTGGATCGGGACCTCGGTCACCTCGATGATCTCGTTGTCGTCGCCCCCGTTCTTGCCCACGTGCTTGAGATCCGTGCACAGATAGGCCCGGAGCGCTTCGGTCGAGGCCCCTGTCGAGATCGGGCCTTCAGCGAGAAATTCTATTTTCCCCGCTGACCAGCCGGTTTCCTCGATCAGTTCACGTTTCGCGGCAGCCTCCATGGACTCTCCGGGATCAACGAGCCCCGCGGGGAGCTCAATGACATCCCGACCCATCGGCGGCCGGAACTGCTTTTCAAGAATGACGTTGCCCGAAGGTGTAACAGCGACCATGACCACGATGCCGCCGACGCCCACGCGCTCAAGGGCCTCCCAGGTGCGCACCACTCCCCGGGCATCGCGGTAGGTGATCTCCACCGCGCTCATGAAATTACCCTTCCAGACGGTTTTTTTGCTGATGATTTCCATAGGAAAAAACAGTAGTCAGTAGTCAGTAGTCAGGAGTCAGGAGACAGGAGACAGTAAAAGCATCTAAACTATCTGCCTGGTATTATGCTGAATTCTGGCTCCTGGCTTCTGACTCCTGTAGTTTCACAACCACTTCTTCAAATCCAGCGTCAACGCCGCGGGAATGATGGTGTCAACCTCACGGAGCCGTTTGCGGCCGGCTTTTACGAACATGGCCTTCTGCAATTTCTTTTCTTCTGCATAGTGGTCAAAGATGGGAAAATCGGCTTCAGGAATGTCTTTTGTAAAAAGTCCGCAGCCTTCGAGGTGCACGGCGCGGCGCGGTCCGCGGATGGTTGGCCCGAAGATCCGGCAGATGTGCGGGCGCTGGTCATAGATCATGCATGAGCCGTTCTCGAGCGCAGGGCAGGACATCTTTGCCGATCTGCGGGAGATCGAGTCGATGGCAGGCAGGGTCTTGAGCAGCGGGTCCTTGCGGGAAAAAGCCTTCTTTTTTTCCAGGATATCAAGCTGCTCATTGGCCCTGGCGAGGACCCGTTCCCTGGCAGGCGAGGGGACCTGTTTCAGCGCATTGCGGAGATAGATGGCGTCAAGGAGCGTGATGTCAAAGAACCCGACCGAGCAGCACTCATGACATCCCTGTTTGCATCCGACACCATGTTTTGAAGCGGCCATGGAAAAAACGGTCTTTGATCGTTCGAGGAACTGAGCATACTTCTTTATTATTCGATTCATTACACCATACCTTTCCTGATTGAGTGGCCTGGATTATACTGGTTTGACAGGCTATTTGTCAATATGAAGCATCAGGATGGATCCACGCGATACGCGGAACGGCTGCAGTGAGGTATGGTCCCCGGCGGGATAAATGGGGCAAGGTAATTACTCAGGAATCAATGAAAGGCTACAAAACGAAGACAATATATTTATCCGGCAGTAACGGGCGCAATTGGAGGCAAGACGTTTTTTCTTTTTATGCTTTCGCGGCCATTTGGGCTTTGCGCGAGATGAATTATTCCTTATGTTTTGACCAGTGGGTCGTGAATAAAAGGCGCTAGAAATGAACTCTGTGCAGATAGTACATGGTGGTGCTGTCCAGCGCTTGCCGTCCTGGCACTCCTCTTCGCATTTGACGGACACGGGGTCACCTTCCGCCGTTACCGTCCATTGACTCGGGCACCGCGGATCATGCCACGCATCTCGCGCATGAACTCCTGCTGGAAGATGACGTACCGTCCTTGCTGTTCTATGGTGAGGATTTTTTTCAAGCCGCTCATTTCTTTATACTTCAGATTTTGCAGGGCGTGGTAGTTTTTTTCAAGTTTATCGAGATCGCTCTTGATACGCGACTCTTCAATTTTCGGAGTCGTAAGAGATTTCTGCAATAGTATCAGTGTTCCCGTTTGTTCCCGTTGGATCTCCCTGCGCTGCTGATCCAGGGAGCTGAGAAGCGATGACAGCTTCGCGCTGGTGTTGGCGTCGAGCTTCAGTGCTTCGGTGAGGCGCCATATCCTGACGGTCTCTATCTTTTTTCTTATTTCTGCGCGCTTTTCATCCGACAATGGTTCGCCCCGTCCCGGCCGGCCCAAATTCTCAACACTCCTGTTGTCATTGTACTGACTGCCGGGTTGCATTGACGCGGGACTCTGCTGTCCAAAAGCGGTCATGCCGACCGTGGTAAGCATCAAGACCATGGGTACGATGGTAAGTCCTTTCATAGTCAACCCTCCTTCATTCTTTGATCGATCTTTTGCATAAGTTGTTCAGCTTCCCGTTTATTCAATTCCGGAATCTCTTCAAATACATCGCTGTCCTGGCCGTTTCCAAGAAATTGTTCGGTCTCATGGGCGATGGCAGCGAGTTCAGTTCCGGCCCAGGTGTCGATCGTGGCAAGTTCGTCACGGTCGAGCTCTCCAACATTCACCTGTTCGGAAGGCATGATCTCTTCGGCGAATTCCGATCCCTGTAAGGGGGGCATCTTCGCTTCCTTCTGCACAGGTCTGATGATGAACCACGATATTAAAAGGACAGTCCCCACTATTGCTGTTACCCATGTCCGGCGGGGAAGGGTCATTCGGTCGACAAGCCAGGCAAGTCCGAAGGTTCTCCTCTCGGCCTTCCGCGTCTGTACAGACTGGTATACACGGCCAGGCATCGCGGACCAGAACGTTTCACCGGGATCAGGCACAGTCTCTTCCGTCATCAACCGCAGGAGGGACAGCTCATTGCGGCAGTCCTCACAAGACGCGAGATGGTTCTCGATCATGAGAATCTCCGTCTGGTCAAGCGTCTGCTCGCGATAGGCGGGAAGCAATTCTTTTATGGTTGTATCTTTGCACATGGCAGTTTTCCCGACCTCTGTCTCCTGACTACGGTGTACTGACGTTGTTCTTCTCACCCATCATTGTTTTCAGTTTCCGTACCCCGTGATGGTAATTCGCCTTGGCAGTGCCGAGCGAGCACTGCATGATCTCCGCGATCTCCTCGAATTTACGGCCTTCCTGTATCCTGAGCATGACCGTCATTCGCTGTTTTTCAGGAAGCCCCGCGAGCGCTTGCCGGAGCAGGAGCCTGCTCTCTTTCTGGATAAGGGCTTCGAGCATGCGGGGGTCCCGTCTGATGATCACGTCATCGATCGGGACATGCCGGGCTTTTGACCGGTCTCGGTAGACGTTCTTGGCAAGGTTGATCGCGATCTGATAGAGCCAGGTCTTGAAGGTCGAACGTCGCTCAAAAGAGTCGAGTCCGGTAAAGGCCTTGACAAAGGTTTTTTGCAGCAGGTCCGATGCGTCCTCATGGTTGCTGACCATGCGATAGAGCAGGTAGTAGAGTGGTTTCTGATACTTTAACACCAGCTCATTGAACGCTTCGCGATCGCCCGCTGCGGTCCTGTTGATAAGGTCAAGGTCTTCGTCCATAGGCGCGCTGTGTTCTGGTTAATGAGACCCCATTTAGAGGAAAAGGTTAAATAGAGATGAATTCAACAAAGACCGGTTTCCTGCAAGTGCGAATGGGTAACGTTATGGCTGCCTATGGCCGCAACCAAAGAATAAAACCCTTGATACGAAAAAATCTGATAACGGCTATGATACCAGCGGATATATCATGTCGTTGTAAGAAATTCAGGATTTTCTTTGCGCACGTTACGTCCTTGCGAGAATGATGAAGTTCGTCCATGTTCAGTTTTTTGGCCCCGGCTTTGCCGGTGCCGGCTCCGCGTCCTTAACATCCCGGTGCAGGCAGACGCGATTCCTGCCAGACCGTTTTGCCTGGTACAGCGCATTGTCCGCCATGGTCACCAGGTCGGCCATGTTCTTCGTGTCCTCGGGAATACTGCTGACGCCGATGCTCAGCGTTAGCAGCAGGTCCTGGCCGCCCACCCGGGCCGCCACAGTTTTTTCCATGAGCTTTCGTAACCGTTCCGCCATCTGTTCCGCACCCTTGACATTGGTATCGACCATGCCGATGGCGAACTCTTCGCCCCCGTAGCGCGCCACAAAGTCCGAGCCGCGGCCGGTATCCTTCAGCACCTTTGCCACCGCCTTGAGCGCGATATCTCCCACCGGGTGTCCGTACGTGTCGTTGACGTTCTTGAACTTGTCGATATCCATGAGCAGGATCGAGAAGGGACGCGGGTCTCGGTCGATGCGCCGGTGTTCCTCTGCAAGCTTTTCCATGAACGTCCGGTGGTTCAGGAGCCCGGTGAGGCCGTCGGTCCTTGCCAGGTCTTCGATCTTCCGGTACAGGAGGGAATTGTAGGCCACCATGGAGATCTGGTTCAGGAGCGTGTCGAGCAGGTAGTTGCGGTGATATTCCGTGAACGCGTCGGTCTTGAGCGAGGCGAGAAAGAACGCGCCGATGCAGGCGTCTTTGGCGACCAGCAGTCTTCCGAACAAAGACTTGATCGGTTTTTGAAACTCTTTGAACGGGAATAGCCCGATGTCCCTGCCCCGGTCGCCGAAGTCCTGGGTATAGTAGCTGGTGATGCCGCCGTCCTGCCAGTGCTTCTCCATGTAGGTCACGATGGCGCTGTCCTCGAAAGGGAAGTCCGTATTGATCAGCTTGGCATCATATCCATGGAGCGCGATGAACTGAAGGCGCGTCAAGCCTTCCTCCCCCGTTTTCAGAACGCATGCGCAGAAGTCAAAGGGCACCAGCTGCTGGATCCGGGGAATCACTTTGTCCATGATCTCGCCGAACTTGAGGCTGCTGTTCAGACCGGTGCTGATCTCGTGCAGGGCGCCGAAGTGGTCGGCCCGGGTTTTCAGATTGACCGTCAGCTGGATCTTCTCAATGACCTGGATAAAGAAGGTCTCAAAGTAGCTCAGGGTGTCCTGGTCCTCGAGTGAAAATGCCCCCGCCTCCAGGCTGTCCACTGCAATGACGCCGATCGTGTTCTCGTCCTGCACCACCGGGATGGCGAGGAAGGTCTTGACCGGCACGTTCCGGACATCATGCTGATAGTAGCCGAGGTTGGAGATGGGTGTGCTCATGCCCGAGATATCGGACAGATACTGACGCTGCTTCTGCTCGCCGCAGACGTCGATGTAGGTCTTGCCACGCAGCTCCGTTCCCACCGGCATGATCGCGTGTCTGCTCTCGGTCTTGATCGCCCTCAGCACAAAAACCTCACCGTACTCGCGGCGCTCCTTCAGGAAGAGTGCATAGGTGTGGGCGGGTACGAACCGGGAGATCATGTCGATGAGCCCGTTGAAGGTGGTCTCGCGCTCCCGGGCGGCACTCACGGCGGTCGTCCGCCTGTCCATGAGCGATTCCAGTGTGTTCGTCTCTGCAAGGGGGTCGAGTGCGTCCGCATGGGCGATCAGCCGTTCATGGGCATCCTTGACCTGTGCAGCCTCTTTGCGGGTGCGGTGCAGGATGTGCGCAATGGCAATGGACAGACCGAAAAAAGACACAGCAAATCCGGCATACACGGGCCATCGCTCCGGCTGCCACTGGCCTGACAGCAGGAGATTGGATGCTTCAATGGCGATGATCAGGCAGACCGTTCCATACGTCTGGATCAGCGGAGAGAACGTCGCAACCATGACGGCGAACAGGAAATAGGCCGGCCACAGGGAGGAATGGGAGCCGCCCGTGATCTGGATGAAAAAATTCAACAGGATAATGCCGAGGACGATGAAGGGGAAGTAATTCAGGCGTTCTCTGGAAAAAAAGGAAAAGAAGGACACGGTCAGGGAGAGTATAAGATATCCCGTCAGCCAAAGAATAAGGTGCCAGCCTGACGGGTCCGGTCGAAGAAAAAATCCCAAGCTGGAAGAGAGGGTGTAGAGGACCAGGCCGGGGAAAACAGTTTTTTTCAAACTTTTCTTCTCCTGTTCATCTCTTCTTCCACGTATTTGCGGTAGAGGACATCCCACTCGCGGCTGCCTTCGGGGACCCTGCGCGACAGCGACTGGATCGTGCGGCGAGCCGCCTCGTCCGCTTCGTCCTCGAACTTGAGCTCATCAGCGATGGTCCGCTTGGTCTCGCGGAGGACCCGCTCCTCGGTCTGGAGCACGTCGATGTTCCTGTTCCGGATAAGCATGTCCTGGATCAAGTGTGAGATATGGGATATTCTGTCGTCGCTTAAGCGCATGGTGGTTGATGTCCTCCTGAGAGCGGCATTGCCCCTCACCCTTGCCCTCTCCCCGGAGGGGCGAGGGGGTGTTACAGAACTATTCCGCGTTCCTTCGCGAGCTTCTGCTTGGTCATATCGAACACCTTGCGGTAGTCCATATTTTCCCTGGCGATCTCGTCCGCGTGCGCGGAAAGGATCTTCTCCACGTCCTTGTTCAGCGCTTCTTCCGCCATCATGTCCGCGGTGATCACCTCTGCGATCTTCTCGGCGATAGCGCTTTTGGGCACCTCATACTCCACCAGGCCCTTGTTCTCAAGGTTCGCGGCGATCGCATCGGCGATGTGTTTGATCATTTCTTTGGGAAGACGCATGTGAACTCCTTGTGTTGTGTGGCATTATAACAGAAAAGGGGGGAAAGTGGAGAGGAAAATGGGGATGGAGGCACTGTCAGAAAACATCGGTTAATGAACATATCGGGATCTCACCGAGACATTATACAATGGCAGCTGTCACCGAATTCAGGAGTTGAACTGTTCAGGATCAGTTGCATCAGCACTCTACGATAGTGAAAACTGTCGCGTCAGCGCCCACCAATAATTCTTTTGCAAAAAAAGCATCTCTGTGATAAAGTACGCTTTAAAATATCTGAAAACACGCAGATTTATTGAATAGACGCGCAAAAACGCCTTGATGTGCAGTGTTCTGAATGCCTCGCCTGTACGTGGTCGCCATGCGTACGGGAGAGTGAATGCGGCATAATTTTCATACCCAAATGCCAGGCAAGTTCGTTGGGATGTAAATCGGAGGATAGACAATGGACCCCATTATGTGTCCGTTCTGCGGCGGGACCAACCTTTTTCAGGAGGACGACGTTTCCCTTGAAATGGACTTTGAATACTGGACCATTCACCATTGGGCGTGCCTGGACTGTGCTCAGTCTTTCGATAAGATAGAAATACTGCCCGCATCGAACAAATTCGAGGAGATCAATGAGAGCACCATCCACTGAAAGCGGGCTTCAACGATCAGGTGCGACAACATTCCCGTCGGACCGGCCTACGATCGCAGTGATCGACATGGAGGCGCTTGACCATAATTTCAGGGAAGTCGTCCGTTGCGCCGAGGGTCAGCAGGTGTTGGCCGTTGTCAAGGCCAGGGCCTATGGCCATGGGGCCGTGGAGATGTCAAAGCGCCTCTTGAGGCTTGGCGCGGACATGCTTGGCGTTGCTCTGGTCGAAGAGGGCAGGGAACTTCGCGAGGCAGGCATCGATGCGCCGGTCCTGGTCATGGGAGCGACATTTCCGGAGCAGGCCGAAGAAATGGTGTCGCTGAAGCTGACTCCGGCGATCTTCGGTCTTTCTGTTGCGCAAGCGCTGTCAGAGGCGGCCTACAAGCGCAGAACAACGATCAATGTCCACGTCAAGATCGATACGGGCATGGGCAGGATCGGCATTGCTCCCGAGGACGTTCCTGAACTTATTGCCGCGCTCCAGAAACTCCGCAACATTTCAGTGCAGGGGCTGATGACGCACTTTGCCGATGCGGACTTGCGGGACAAACAGTTCGCTTCAAAACAGATGGACCGTTTCGAGTCCCTCCTTAAGGCACTCGAGGCAAAGAAGATCAAGGTGCCTGTGCGCCACGCGGCGAACAGCGCTGCGGTGCTGGACTTTCATCGCGCGTTCTTCACCATGGTCAGGCCCGGGTTGATGCTGTACGGCTATAACCCCCTTGAAGAGGGGGCGCTTGGCGCAGACCTGCGGCCTGTGCTGTCGCTCGTAACGCGCATTGCGTTCATCAAGAAGGTCCCGACAGGCGTGCCGATCAGTTACGGCCGCACGTTTACGACGAAACGGGAAAGCGCCATCGCGACCCTGCCGATAGGATATGCCGACGGGTACGGCCGCGGCCTTTCGAACAAGGGAGAGGCGCTGGTCCGCGGCATGCGTGTTCCCGTGGTCGGCAGGGTATGCATGGACATGTGCATGATCGATGTCACGGACGTCCCTGCTGCGCGCGAGGGCGACGACGTCGTGCTGATCGGCAGTCAGGGCAGCGAACGGATCACGGCGGACGATATCGCCGCGAAGATCGGAACAATAGCATACGAGGTACTCTGTGGAATCAGCAGCCGCGTCCCCCGGATATATCAATAGGGTCCTTGAGTTGGTGGGCCGCAGGACCTCGCACTTTCTCGCCGAGGTCGGCAGCGTGCTCATCTTCCTCATTCAGACGCTCCGCTGGACCTTCAGCCGTCCTTTTTACGCGAAGAGCGTGCTGAAACAGATGGAACTGATCGGGTTCAACTCCGTGCCGGTGGTGATCACTACGGCGCTCTCGACCGGGATGGTGCTTGCGCTCCAGAGCTATACGGGGTTCAAGCGTTTCGGCGCGGAGACGCTCATCGGCACTGTTGTTTCACTGTCCATGACCAGGGAACTCGGGCCGGTGCTCACCGGCCTCATGGTGGCGGGCAGGGCGGGAGCTTCCATGGCCGCGGAACTCGGCACCATGCGGGTCACTGAGCAGATCGACGCCCTGTCGACGCTGGCCACGAACCCGATGAAGTACCTGGTGGTGCCGCGGTTCATTGCAAGCACGGTGATGATGTTCTTCCTCACGATCCTCGGCATGATCATCGGCATCACGGGCGGTTATTTCGTAGGCGTGAAAGTGCTCGGGACGAACCCCGTCACCTATATAAACAACAGCATAGACTTCGCCGAGGTCACGGACATCTGGTACGGGTTGATCAAGGCGCTGGTGTTCGGGGCCGTGGTCGGGCTGATCGGCTGTTATAAAGGATTTCATACCGAAGGCGGAGCAGAAGGGGTAGGAAAGGCGACCACCGGAGCTGTCGTTGTCTCGTGTATGCTGATCCTTATTCTTGATTATTTCCTTTCCGCGCTGTTATGGTGATGCCATGGCGATGATCGAGATCATCGACGTGCATAAGAGCTTCGGCAGTCTTGCCGTGCTCCGCGGGGTGAATCTCACCATCGAAAAGGGAGAGAGTGTGACCGTGATCGGCGGCAGCGGCAGCGGCAAGAGCGTGCTGATCAAGCATGTCATCGGACTGCTGCACCCGGACAGGGGCAGGATTATCGTAGACGGCCAGGTAATGAACGATCTCGATGAGTTCGGCTTGAACGAACTGAGGAAGAAATTCGGGATGTTGTTTCAGATGGCGGCGCTGTTCGATTCGCTCACGGTCTGGGAGAACGTGGGGTTTTCTCTCAAGCAGCATACGAAGCTCTCCGACAAGGAGATCCGGGAGATCGCGACGCAAAAGCTTGACCTCGTAGGTCTGAAGGATGTCGAGGACAAGATGCCGTCAGAGCTTTCCGGAGGCATGAAAAAGAGGGTGGGGCTTGCCCGGGCGATCGCCATGGACCCGGCCATCATCCTGTATGATGAGCCCACGACCGGTCTGGATCCGATCGCAGCCGACGCGATCAACGACCTGATCGTAGACCTCAGGAAAAAGCTCGGTGTGACGTCCGTGGCCATTACGCATGATATGCACAGCGCCTACAAGATCTCGGACCGGATCGCAATGCTGTACAAGGGCGAGATCCTGGAGACCGGTACGCCGGACCAGATCAGGAACACAGCGAACCCCATAGTGCATCAGTTCATCACCGGCAGCGCGGTGGGGCCGATAACTGCGGAATAATTCCAATGCGGAATGCGGAATGCGGAGTGCGGAATGCGGAATAAAAAACATTATAAAAAAATGAATTGTCCTTGCCTCTTTAACTCCGCGCTAAAAAAGGGGTTCTTATGGCTAATTTGAGCGCAGAGGCAAAGGTGGGTTTACTGGTGCTTGTGGGATCGGTACTACTTCTGTATATGACCTTTGCCGTAGGCAAATACCAGTTCGGCGAAAAAGAAGGATACACCCTGCAGGCGGCGTTTGACTCCGTGGCGGGACTTGACACTAAATCAGCGGTAAGAATGGCCGGTGTAAAGATCGGTTTGGTGGAGAAAGTGGAACTCGAGGACAGTCGCGCCAAAGTGACGGTGCGGATCTATCCGGACGTAAAGATAGCGCGTGGAAGCGAAGCCATGATCAAGACCATGGGCCTCCTTGGCGAGAAGTACGTGGAATTTGTACCCGTCAAGCAAGGCAAACCACAGCAGCCTTCGGCTTCCGGAGAGTCCACGTATCATGACGGCGAGCGGGTACAGGCAACGGTATCGCCGAGCGATATAGACAAACTCATCAACCAGGTTTCGTCGATCTCCGATGACATCAAAAAGGTGACGGAGTCTCTCAGCCAGGTCCTCGGCACCGAGCGGGGCGCACGGTCCCTGGAGGATATCCTGGGCAACCTGCGTCAGACCACGGCGAATATCAAGGATTTTTCCATTACGCTCCAGGGCGATGGCAGTGAAATGGTCACGCGGCTGAACGAACTGGTGGCCAGCTTGAACGGCGTCGTGGGCGAGAACAGGGACAACTTGCAGGTAACCATGGAAAATATCAAGGAAGCCTCGAAAACCGCGGAGATGGCCCTGGCCTCCATCGAGAACGCGACCCGGAAGATCGACCGCGGAGAGGGCACGATCGGCAAGCTGGTGAATGACGAGAGCGTGTACAACAACATCGACAGCGCGGCGAAGGGCATCAGTGATTATACCACGCGGATCGAGCGGATGAAGACGATTATCGCATTCCGGAGCGAATATATGTTCCCCGAGGCCAAGAGCTACGCAACGCTCGAACTCAAACCCAGGATGGACCAATATTATATCTTTGAAATACTTTCAGATCCCTTCTCGAACTATAACCGGACGACGACAACGACCACGCCGGGCAATACGGTCGTGACGGAGACCTACGAAGACAAGTTCAAGTTCAGTCTCGAATTTGCCAAGCGCTGGGGGAACCTTGCGGTCCGTCTCGGTCTGATAGAGACCACGGGCGGGGCAGGCGTGGATTATTATGCCTTTGATGACCGGATCAAATTCAGCGTAGATACCTGGAACTATGGAAGCAAGGAGCCTGACAATAATAAGGCGCACGTGAAGGCGACTGCCACTGTCGGACTCGGCAAGACGGTCTTCATGAATGCCGGATATGACAACGCCTTGAACTCCCGTCGGGCATCGGCCTTCGTCGGGCTTGGACTGCGGTTTGACGATACTGACCTGAAATATCTCATGGGAAGCGTGCCCATACCGAAGTGACGGAATTCGCAAAGTGCAGAGCGCAGAGTGCGCGGGGTTTTACGCTTTGCTCTATGCCCTAAGCGCTCCACTTATTCCCGTCTTTTCTTGACATTTGCCGGATAGTTACTTAGAATTACGCTGAGAATGAGGATGGTATGGTGAGTAAGACAATTACGAAAGCTGTTTTTCCTGCTGCCGGACTGGGGACCAGGTTTTTACCGGCGACCAAGGCCTCTCCAAAGGAGATGATGCCGCTTGTGGACAAGCCGCTCATCCAGTATGTGGTGGAAGAGGCCGTGGCGTCGGGCATCGAAGAAGTGGTGATGATCACCGGCAGGGGCAAGAGGTCCATTGAAGACCATTTTGATGTGGCCTTCGAACTAGAAGAGGACCTCAAGGCAAAGGGCAAGCACAAGCTGCTTTCCGAAGTGCAGCTGATAGCTGATCTGGTGACGTTCTGCTATATTCGGCAGAAAAAGGCGCTTGGCCTCGGCCACGCCGTGCTGACAGCCAAGAGGATCATAGGCGATGAACCCTTCGCAGTACTGCTCGGCGATGACATCATCGATGCCAGGGTTCCGGCGCTAAAACAGATGATGAAGGTCTACAAACGGTACCCGTCCACGATCCTGGCGATCCAGAAAATACCGAGGTCTCAGACGCGGAACTACGGTATCATTGATGGGAAAAGGATCGAGAACGGGATATACCTCGTGAACGATCTTGTGGAGAAGCCTTCCCCGAGCGACGCCCCCTCCAATCTCGCGATCATCGGCCGTTATATCCTCACTCCGGAGATTTTCACCACTCTTGAACATACAAAGCCCGGAAAAGGCGGCGAGATCCAGCTCACGGACGGGATCAGGCTGCTTATGGAAAAACAGCCGGTCTACGCCTATGAGTTTGACGGCGTACGGCACGATGCCGGCGATAAGCTGGGATTTTTGAAGGCCACGGTTGAGTTTGGGCTGAAGAACCATGAGTTCGGCCAGAAGTTCAGGAGTTATCTTCAGAAGCTGAAGCTGTGAAGAGAAAGCGACGAGGGACGAAGGGCGTGAGACGCAGGACGTGGGAAGTAGGTTGTAGGAAGTAGGAAGTGGGAAGTGCGTCTTACTTCCAAGTGAGCGCAGCGAACGGACACCCCACATCCTACATGTTTTATACGAGCATTCGTCCATCTTCCATCGGAGATTAAATACAGGAGGCCAGTTTGGCAAAGACCGAAACAAAAACCATAGATCTCCAGCAATCAATAGAGATCCCCAAAAAAATTCCCTTGCTCCCGATAAGGGATATCGTGGTCTTCCCGTACATGGTGCTCCCGCTTTTTGTGGGAAGAGAGATGTCCATCAAGGCGATCGAAGTTGCGCTTGAGGGCAACCGCATGATCTTCCTGACCTCGCAGAAGGACATCAATGTAGAGAACCCTTCGCCGTCGGACCTCTATTCCGTCGGGACGGTCGGTGTGATCATGCGTATGCTGAAGCTGCCGGATGGGCGCATCAAGATACTTGTCCAGGGCGTTGCACGGGCAAAGACGGTAAAGTTCCTCCAGAAGGAGCCCTTTTACCAGGTTGAGATCAAGACGTTCCCCGATATTCCCGTGGTGGTGAATATCGAGATCGAGGCATTGATGCGGAACGTCAAGGAGCAGATCGAGCGGCTGGTGTCCTTCGGCAAGGTGATCCTCCCCGATATCATGGTGGTCATCGAGAACGTGGACGATCCCGGCAAGCTTGCCGACCTTGCCATCGCGAACATGGGTCTGAAGGTAGAGCAGGCCCAGGAGATCCTTGAGATCACCGATCCCCTGCAACGGATCAAGCGCATCAACGAGGCGCTCGGCAAGGAGATCGAGCTTCTCTCGATGCAGCAGAAGATCCAGGCCGATGTTCGCGGCGAGATCGACAAGACCCAGCGCGAATACTTTCTGAGGGAGCAGCTGAAGGCGATCCAGCGCGAGCTCGGCGAGACGGACGACCGGTCCGAGGACATCAAAGAGTTGCGCGAGAAGATCAAAGAGGCCAAGATGCCGGAGAAGGCCGCGAAAGAGGCCGAGAAGCAGCTCCGGAGGCTTGAGCGCATGCATCCTGATGCTGCCGAGGCGTCCATGACCCGCACCTACATCGAATGGCTTGCGGAACTTCCCTGGAGCAAGTCAACAAAGGACAACCTCGACCTCAAAGCGGCGCATAAAGTGCTCGAAGAAGACCACTATGATCTTGAGAAGGTAAAGGAACGCATCATTGAATACCTCGCCGTGCGCAAACTAAAAGAGAAGATGAAGGGCCCGATCCTGTGTTTCGTCGGACCGCCGGGCGTGGGCAAGACCTCGCTCGGGAAATCGATCGCCCGTGCCCTTGGCCGCGAGTTCGTGCGCATTTCGCTCGGCGGAGTTCGCGACGAAGCCGAGATCCGCGGCCATCGCAGGACATACGTCGGCGCGCTTCCCGGCAGGATCATACAGGGTATCAAGACCGCGGGCAACAACAATCCGGTCTTCATGCTCGATGAGATCGACAAGATCGGAGCCGACTTCCGGGGCGATCCGTCGGCGGCCCTGCTGGAAGTGCTCGACCCCGAGCAGAACAACTCGTTCAGCGACCACTATATCGGCATACCCTTTGATCTGTCGCGCGTAATGTTCATCACTACCGCGAACATGACCGATCCGATTCCGGGTCCGCTCAAGGACAGAATGGAGATCATCCGCCTTTCAGGTTACACGGAGCAGGAAAAGCTCGGCATCGCAAAGAGCTACCTGGTCCCGAGACAACTGGCGGAGCACGGCATCACGGACAAACAGATCAGTATTCCGGACAAGACGATGATCGAGGTGATCGCTCAGTACACGCGCGAAGCCGGGGTGCGGAACCTGGAACGTGAGATAGGGCATCTTTGCCGCAAGGTGGCCCGGAAGGTCGCAGAGGGCGAAGTTGAACTGTTCACGATCACCCCTCAGAACCTGCATACGTATCTCGGTGTGCAGAAGTTCATGCCCGAGGTTGAGCGCGAACAGGACGAGATCGGCGTGGTGACCGGTCTGGCCTGGACCGAGACGGGAGGCGATATCCTCTATATTGAAGCAACGACCATGCGGGGGAAGGGACAGCTCACGCTCACCGGGCATTTGGGAGATGTGATGAAGGAGTCGGCCCATGCGGCGCTCACGTATGTGCGCTCCCGCGCCGAGAAACTCGGCATCAATCCCGATGTGTTCGCCAAGACGGATGTCCATATCCATGTGCCGGCAGGCGCGATCCCCAAGGACGGCCCGTCAGCCGGCGTGACCATGGCCACGGCACTGGCGTCGGTCTTTACGAATTCGCCTGTGCGGAGGGACATTGCCATGACCGGTGAGGTCACGCTTCGCGGCCGTGTCATGCCGATCGGCGGACTCAAGGAAAAGACGCTCGCAGCACGCAGGGCCGGGATCAAGACCGTGATCCTCCCGAAGGAGAACGAGAAGGACCTCGAAGACCTGCCAAAGTACCTGCGCAAGGACATGCATTTTATCTTTGCCACGATCGTGGACGATGTGCTCGCCGCGGCGCTCCGCAAGAAGCTGCCCCGTACGATCGTGAAGAAAAAAGTGTCCGCAAGGTCCCGCGCGAAGCGTTGAGAGGATGGGGGGCAGGCGAGGGACGTGGGAAGTGGGACGTGGGACGAAGGACGTAGGACGTTACATCCTACACCCCAGCGAAGCGGACATCCCACGGTTCTATCGGCTCTATCCAGTGGACATCCCACATCCCACATGTTTTACGCGAAAGGTCTCACATCCTCCATCGGAGCTCAAACTCCGTACCTCTGTGGCAGAATGATAACATGAAACTATCAAATATCGGCGAGTTCGGCCTGATCCGTGCCATTCAGAAGTTGTCTTCCCAGAGCTCGCCTGACACGATGATAGGCATCGGGGACGATGCTGCTGTTCTGAAGATTGCTCCCGCGACGCTGCTTCTGGCAACGACCGATATGCTGATAGAGGGCGTTCATTTTGACCTCACCTATACGGATTTATTTTCGCTGGGATGGAAATCAGCAGCAATAAATCTGAGCGACATAGCGGCGATGGGGGGTAAGCCCAGGTTTTGTCTCACCTCGCTCGCTATCCCGGCGTACATTCCCGTTGAGTCGGTGAAGGAGTATTACCGGGGGTTTACTTCGCTCGTACGGGCGCATAAGACAATTCTTGTGGGTGGAGATACCTGCTCCTCTAACGACGGTCTTGTGATCAGCGTTACCGTACTCGGCGAGGCAAAAAAAAGAATGGCTGTCCCTCGAACCGGGGCGAAGCAGGGAGACCGGATCTTCGTTACCGGAACGCTTGGGGATTCGGGGGCAGGGCTGGAACTTCTGAAGTCAGGGGTCAGGGGTCGGGAGTCAGGAGTCAGAAGTCAGAAGTCAGAAATCAGGAGTAAAGACTTTAACTCCGCACTTATTAAGCGCCATCTTCGTCCCGTGCCGCGTGTAGAGTGGGGGATGCAGATCGCGCTTTCCGGGTGCGCGAGTTCGATGATCGATGTCAGTGACGGCCTTTCGTCCGATCTGTTCCACCTCTGCGAGGAGAGCGGCGTAGGCGCTGTCCTTCTTTCAGATGCACTGCCCATTTCCAGATCGCTCCTGAAATCAGCGGACCAGCTTCACCAACCCCCTCTGCACTATGTCTTGTCAGGGGGGGAGGACTACGAGCTCTTGTTCACGGTGCCGTTGGCGCGGATGAAGAGATTGGAGGCGTTGCATATTCCTGTAACAGAGATCGGGAGGATCACGGCCGGAAATGAAATGTTTTTAATGAACACAGCCGGAAGAACAACCGCATTGCGGCCGACGGGATATAATCATTTCAAAAGGACCAGGAATTGCGCGAAACACTCAACATAACCCCTCAGCGCAGCATGCTCGAATGATATCTATCAGGGACCGCATCAGAAGTCTTTTCCAGTTGAATGAATCGCCGAATGAGCTTGCTTTTGCTTTTGCTTTGGGCGTGTTTATTGCGTTTACTCCGACCATTGGATTGCATACGCTCAGCTGTCTTATTTTTGCATGGATGTTCCGCTTAAACAAGCTTGTCGTCTTCACAGCGGCATTCTTGAATAATCCCTGGACCATGGTTCCCCTGTATGGTTTTTGCCTGTGGTTCGGCATTAAACTGACCGGTCTCAGCGTTGATACACCAAACATCGCATGGCGGGCGCTCACCTTTTCCAACGCGTACGACATTTTGAGGCCCTATCTTTGGCCATTCGTTGCTGGGACGGTGTCGGTGGGGGTTGTTGCGGCAGTTTTTTCTTATATCTTCATCTACTGGGCGGTGCTCCGGTATCGTCGGGCAAGGGATAGTGAATAGCCCTGTTGAACGATTGAAGCCCGCTCTCCGTTGCAAGGTTGTGATGCGCATGCCGTCTGTTGCCGATGCCATGGGTTGACTGCCAGGCATCGATGGATTATGATCAGCAAAGCATATTCATGCCATTCTCACATACGATAGAAAAAGATCAAGTTTCTTTGACGCCCGTACTCATCTCGGTGGTCATTGTTAATTGGAATGGGAAGCATCACCTGGGAGAGTGTCTTGATTCGCTGCTTGCGCAGAGCGTCGGCGGGGTCGAGATCATCCTGGTTGACAACGGTTCACAGGATGGTTCGGCGGAGTACGTACGGGAGCGGTACCGTGCCGTCAGGGTGGTCAGCCTGCCGGAGAACATTGGTTTTGCCGGGGGCAACAACGCCGGTATCCGGATTGCTTCGGGCAAGTACATTGCGCTTCTGAATAATGATACCAGGGTTGATCCTGAATGGATGCCAAGCCTGTTGAAGGAAGCGGAATCAAGTTCTCCTGTCGTCGGCATGTGGGCATCCAAGATACTTTCCTATGACAATCCCGATATCATTGATAACGTCGGGCTCCTCATGTATCCGGACGGATTGGGGAGGGGAAAGGGGAGGCTGGAGAAAGACGAAGGGCAGTATGACCAAACGGCAGAGGCGTTCTTTCCAAGCGGATGCGCGGGCCTCTACCGGAAGGAGATGCTTGACAAGATCGGTCTGTTCGACGAAGAGTTCTTTGCCTATGCCGATGACGTCGATCTCGGTCTCCGCGCGAGACTGGCAGGGTGGCACTGCATCTACGTGCCTTCCGCAAAAGTGTACCACAAGTACTCCGCCTCATCATCAGCCCATTCACCGTTCAAGGCTTTTCTGGTTGAGCGAAACCGGATATGGGTGCTGCTGAAATATTATCCTTTGGAAATGGTTTTGGTCAGCCCCTTCTGGACGCTGACGCGACTTCTCGTCCATCTGTACGGCGCATTGACCGGCAAAGGGGCAAGCGGCAGATTTTCCGAGCAACATTCAGTTCTTCACGCAATGGCGATCCTGCTCAAGGCCTGGTCTTCGGCGCTCTCGGCGCTGTCGGGCATTGTCAGGCAGCGGCGGGCGTTTTCCAAACTAAGACGGATCGGGCGCCGCGAACTCTACCGATTGTTCTGCGAATATCGGATCTCGGCATACGAGATAGCTTTGAAAGAATAACAGGACTTATCAGGTTGCAGGGTTAAGTCTACCAAGGATTTAATCAAAAGCAAATTTTCGCGCAAAGCCGCAAAGCCGCAAAGGAAAGCACAACAAGTCTTGACCTTGGTTTGAAACAGGAAAAAGAATTTAGTTCATTGGTTTCTTTGCGCGCTTTGCGGCTTTGCGCGAGACGGCCGGTCGTTATGTATACCTTATGAAAATACTGATCATCATACCTGCATACAATGAAGAGGCAAGCCTTCCCGGAGTGATCCAGGACCTCAGGGAGCACATCCCCGCTGCGGATGTGCTCGTGGTCAACGATGGTTCATTAGACGATACAGCGCAGATCGCGCGCAACATTGATGTCAAGGTATTGGATCTGCCGTTCAACCTCGGGATAGGTGGTGCAGTGCAGTCAGGGTATCTGTACGCGGAACGGAACGGCTATGATATCGCGGTGCAATTCGATGGCGATGGGCAACACCTTGGCAGCGAGATTAAAAAATTGCTTGAGCCGCTTGAGGCGCAGCAGGTAGATCTCGTTGTCGGATCAAGATTCCTGGCCATTGGGGGTTACAAAGCCCCTATCTTCAGAAAGATAGGGATCGGGATATTCTCATTCGTTATCTCTCGTATTCTGGGAACAACGGTGACGGACAGCACATCCGGTTTCCGGGCCGCGAATCGGCGGGTAATTGAGTTCTTTGCATATACCTATCCCGATGACTATCCTGAGGTTGAGTCCCTTGTCCTTCTGCATAAGGTTGGCCTGCGGATGACGGAGGTATCCGTTACCATGAGGGAACGCACCAGCGGCAAGTCGTCGATAACGCCTGTTCGCTCTATCTATTACATGACAAAAGTGCTCATGGCAATTTTTATCGATTTGATGAAGAAAGTGAGGTAACCTATGAACGTATTGAAAATAATAGCTATCGTGGTTTGCGGGATTGGTTTAATGGTAATCGTTGAACTGATCAGGAGAGGACGGCTAAAAGAAAAATATTCACTGCTCTGGCTCTTTGCCGGAATTATTCTGCTGATCTTTTCCTTGTCAAGAGGCCTGCTGGAATATGTATCATCTCTGCTCGGCATCTATTACCCGCCTTCACTTCTCTTCCTTCTCGCTTTTATGTTCCTGTTGCTGATCACACTGCACTTTTCCGTTGTTATTTCCGGATTGTCCGATAAGAACAAAAAACTGGCGCAGGAACTGGCACTATTACATCAGCAGATGCAGGAAGACATGGGCCGGTCTTCGGACAAGCATGTTGCAAAGGATTAATGCAGGGAAATATTCTTTACTTTGACCATTATCCGTGCTAAATAGTTATATCATAGTAAGCGGAACAGGGAGGAACATGGCAGCTATGCAGGCGTTGACTGAAAAACTGAACAAGGTGTTCGCAAGCAGGAGATTCAATCTTATTGCCTTTGTTATCATCGCGGGTCTGGTCCTGATCGCTTATTCCAATACCTTCACCGCAAGTTTCCATTTTGACGACAACCCGTCCATCGTTGAAAACGCATCGATCAAACGGATGACTTTGGATAATATCATCGGTATTGTTACCGGCATTCGGCCTGTTGTCTATCTGAGCTTGATGTTCAATTATCAGTTGGGTGGGCTGAATGTGGTCGGATATCATATTTTCAATATCGGAGTGCATATCGCGAATAGCATGTTCGTTTATCTGCTTATGCTCTGGACACTGAATCTGCCGGCATTAGAAGCGAAATATCGGGGAAAGGCCACAAGGATGGCCTTGTTCGGTGCCCTCCTGTTTGCCGTGCATCCCATTCAGACCGAGGCGGTAACCTATATCATTACCCGTACTGAACTGCTTGCAACCTTCTTTTACCTCGGAACATTTCTCCTGTTCATTAAAGGTGCGAGGACCAATAGGTCCTCCTACTATGTCGGTGCATTCTTCACCGCGGCCCTCTCCATGGGATCGAAGGAATGGGCGGTGACCCTGCCGGCGCTCCTGATGATCTATGATTATCTGTTCATTGCCGAAGGGAAGGTCCGCGTCGTCGCCTCCAGATGGATGGCATATGCAGCGGTGACCATCCCCTGGGTGATCGTCTTTCGTAATCTTGACCTTTTTGCCGGCACGGGCTCGGGCGCCGGGATAGGATTTAATGTGTCAACAACCTCGGGCATCACGGCGAACACCTTTTGGCTCACCTCCCTTAACGTTATCTGGACCTACATCAGACTCCTGTTCCTTCCCATCAAACAGAACCTTGATTATGAATATCCCATTGCCAAGACATTATTCGAGTTCCCGACACTCCTCTCATTCATAGGTCATATTATTGTTGTGAGTGCGGCATTCTGGCTCTATAAAAAGAAGGGATGGCTTTTGATACCCTTTGGCGTAGCGTGGTTCTACATCGGCCTGTCGCCTGTCCAGAGCATTGTGCCGATCATCGATGTTATCTTCGAACATCGCGCATATATGCCGTCGATTGGATTTTTCCTAGTGTTTGTCGTTGCGTACGAGGGGCTTTTCGAATGGTGGGAGGCTAGGCAACTTCTTAGTAAAAAATCGGCGGTGTGAAAAAGATGTGAAGAATTTAAAACTACCCCGCAGTTTATTTGCGGGGCATGTTCGTGCTTAAAAAAGCCAATGTTTTGCTTGCGGTCCTTTCCCAGGTAAATGTCTTTGCCCTCAGAATGCCTGCCTCAATGAGCTTCAACCGTAAGATATTGTCCCTGAAAACAGATAAGATCCCCCTCGCTATATCAGATTGATCGTAGGGGTCCACCAAGAGTGCTGCTTCTCCCGCAATCTCCACAAGTGGTTCTATCCGAGAACACACGACAGGTACACCGCTGGCCATTGCCTCCAGAATGGGAAGGCCAAACCCTTCGTGAAGAGATGGGTATATAAACATCTCTGCTCCTCGATACAGAGAAGGAATGTCCTCAAATGGGATCCAGCCAAGCATGATGACGTCTTTTTGCAAGCCAGACGCTGAGATCAAGCTGGCTATCGTATCTTGTCCCTTGTCCCATGCTCCGGTCAATACCAGTTTTGTTCCAGGTATTTCCGCTATTATTTCTTTGAATGCCTGTAACAGCCTCGCGTGGTTTTTATGGGGCAGCAATGCAGCGGCATAGAGGAAATAACTTTCCGGTAAATCATACTTTGTCCTGATAGATGACAGGTTATCGCTGCTCATAGGGAAGAACAAATCATGGTTGACAGCCAGGTGTGCGACGGTTAATTTCTCGGCCCCGATCTTATAGTATTTGATGATATCCTTTTTTACATGCTCGGAGATCGTTATGATCCCATCTGAAGTTTTAGCGCTTAGATAGATGATGGTCTTGAGAAAGAAGAGATAAAGACAGGAGAAATTCTGCGGCTGATTGACATGCTGAAGGTCATAAATAACGAGAACTGAAGGCACAGGGCAGAAGAAGGGGGACGTCATTCCCGCGGACAGGAGCACATCAATCTTATGACGCCGGACCTGGAACGGTAATATGAGTTGCTCCCAGAGAATTCGTATTGGACGATTGGTTGCCTGTATGGGACAGAGGACGACCTTGACATTGGGAGCTGTTTCTTGAAATATCCCTTTGCTTTCCTTATTGATGAAGATGACGTAGGTGTTGTCCCTGTCTACTTCCAACAGGCCCCGCACCAGGCTCCTGATGTAGATTTCAGAACCACCGACCTTGCCCGGCAGCAGATACAGCGCATTTATACCTATTCTCACAGCGTTATCACTCCTGATCCGGACTAGTATGGACATTCAATAGTTCGTCATTCCTGAGTGCTTCCAACAAAAACCAGGGCTTCATTAAAAAAGGCTAGATTCCCGATCAGAATCACTGCGGGGATGACTCAGCATCTCTTACGGCAACTTTTCCAACTCTCCAAACTTTCCCTGAAAATAGTGCATAGCACCGAGGCATATTTGCTTCGTTCCCGTGGTTTTCGGCAGATCGTTCGTAAAGAGACTCAAGAACGCAGCAATGAAAACCAGGACGTATCTCACCTGCCGCAGAATAAAAGGCAGTGGTCTGTTTGCATCAAGGCAGAGGAACATGTTCCTGACAAAATAATAGAGAGACCGGCCGCTCCTGCTGCCGCCCATTGATTTGGATACTTTATGCCATACTCTGGAGGCAGGAACATACGTGATCTTATAGCCTGCGTTTTGAGCACGCATGCCCCAGTCAACATCTTCGCAATAACAGAAATACTTATCACCAAGCAGGCCGATCTGCTCGCATAGTCTTCTGCTCACCATCAATGAACAGCCAGTCGGCCGCTCTGTTTCTTCTACCGTGTCGAATTGTCCTTCATCGCGTACATTGTAACCTCTGTGGCGGCCCCAGCCGAGCCAGGGATAAAAGGACGCTCCAGCATACCAGAGGATGTCAGGCCTGTCATAGAAATATATCTTCGAGCACAACATACCCGCGGTTTTGTCTGCTTCCGCGACAGTGACCAGTTCAGTTACAAAGTCCTTGTCCACGATCGTATCATTGTTCAATAAGATGATATAATCCGCGCCGTTGTCCAATGCATGCCGCATTCCGATATTGTTTCCACCGGTAAAGCCGAGATTATGCCCGGTCTGGATAAGGTCAATATCAGGAAATCGTTCGCGTAATAATGTTTCGGAGCCGTCCGTAGATCCGTTATCCACAAGAACTTTGCGGTAATTTGGATACGTAATAGCCTTGAGGGAGTTGACGCACTCCACGGTGTCCTGGTATCCGTTCCAGTTCAAGACGATGATGGAGACCTTGGGGCTCATGAAAGCAGCCCCCGGTAATCGTTTTCGGTTTGCTGCACGATCTTGTCCCATTCGAAGTGTTCATGGACGAAAGCCATGCCGTTTTTGGACAGCGTCCCGTGAAGTTCCCGGTCCTTCATGAGGCGAAGAACGTTTTGTGCAAATTCGTCGGGGGTGTCTGCGATCATCAGGTCCGTTCCGGGCTTTGCGTCAACGCCCTCGTTGCCGATGGACGACGTAACCACCGGCAAGCCGGCAGCCATGGCGTCCAGGATTTTCGTAATGATGCCGCCCCCGACGAAGAGGGGCGCAACAAAAACGGTCGCTTTGAGAAAATACGGTTTGACGTCTTCGACAAATCCCGTAACAACGATGCTCCGATCATTGTTCCCGAAAGCTTTGATCTCATCGGAAGGCCTGTTCCCGACGATGTACAATTGCACACCGGGAATTTCTTTTCTTATCAGAGGCAACACCAGAGTAATGAAATACGTTGCAGCCTGGATATTGAGGGGACGGTCCATCGCACCGACGAAAAGAATGGTTTTCGATTCACGGGGTGTCTCGCTGTCTTTAAAGTCGATTAATTTGACATAGGGTGCGGTCCGGGCAACATTCAGGTCGTTTTTATAGGACAGCAGAAATTTCCTGTCAAATTCTGAAAGCGTATAGACCAGATCGAATTTCTGGTAAAGAGATATCTCTTTGGTCATTAATCTCTTGTACGTCATATGCTTCATGACTTTCGCCAAGCCTTTTGCTGATCGATACTCCCTCAACGCAGGTTTTAAAAGAACATCGATGGCGGTAATTACCATCGGTACGTTGTCCGGCTTTACAATATAGTCTCCAAGGGAGGTATGCTCGACCTGAATGATATCAAAGTCGATCTTTTTTGAGGATCTGTCTACGGACAATGCCGCCTGCTTCCTAAAGGTCAGTCCCTTGCGGAAGCCGCGCACTATCCATTGTACTATAGCCTTGACGATTGCGCCCCTTGTCCACGGGACGTCGATCGCATCAAGAACGGTGCAGAAGGAATTAACTTCCCCGAGATGTTCCCGCTCTCCCGGTCGCACGCCTGTTATCAAAAACAGCTCATGCCCTCGGGCGGCAAGCTGTTCCATGAGCTTGAAGGTGGTCAGTTCCCCTGCGTAGGGCACATTGGGGTAGCTTAGGCTTGGCGTGACGAAGAGTATTTTCATAAGTTATATCGATCGCTAAGCATCTTACTGCGTCATCCCCTCATTCGCCATGGACTTTACGGCGGTGAAAACCAGCGTGCCCGGTCCGATTATGCCGTATCGAATCAGGTAAGGTCTTTGAACAGAACATCCCAAACCCGCTGCGCGCGCCATTTCCAGCATATCCCAACCGAACAGAGTGAACACTAATATTCCTTCCGGCCTCAACGGATCCCCGTGGTATTGTGGTTCCTTCAGGAGCACAACCTCGCCTTTTTCATCTTCTCTGGCCCTGCGGTCACTTTTCTCCTGATCTTCAAGAAAGGGGACCGTGAAGATGAATATACCAGCAGGCTTGAGAATCCTCTTTATTTCAATGAATGCATCTTCCGGTTTTGGTATATGCTCTAGGACATCGCTGGATAAAACGAAGTCAAAATGATCAGAGGGAAATGACGTCTTGAGCACATCCTCGTGGCGAACACCTTGTTTAATTGTGCCGGACTTAATGCCTTTGCCGAGATAGGCAGAATAGACATATTTATCGCCATAGGTCTTGAGAAGCATTTTATGAAGACTTCCGGAATTTTCCATGTTCCATATTCTGATGTCTTCAGATTTCTTTTGCAAGGAAAATAAATGGTACATTTGCCGCGCGCGGTTGAACGATCTGCAGAAAATGCAGATCACATTTTCTCTGAGATTTGCATCGGTTATCACAAAAAGTGTCGGATGCCCGCATATATTACAGAAGCCGGGATATGCGACGATTTTGATAACATTGACAACAGCGCGAAAAAAAGAGTCAACCGTTTCAGCGTACTTCGGGCGGCTCATTATTGTTTGCGGGCTGGACCACGTATCTTTGCTATTGATAGAGATTCTCCTTTACGAATATTATACTTTCATCATGAATGGCCACTCATTTGACCAAAGCGGAAGCGATAAAAATCAAAAAGACCGATGAGAGCCGCGCGTGCAACAGTGAAACGTTTATGAGAAAGAAGATATGTAATGTCCATCAGCTTTCCCAAGGTAACCGTAGGTATATATATTGGTTTGTGCTTGAGCGTAAAAAGGAGCGAATTGCGAATAAGATAATAATAATAAGCCGGAGAATCTGCGCCGATGCTCACTGAAACTTTGTGCCATACTTTGGAAAGGGGGACGTAAAGGATTTTATATCCCTGTTCCTTAGCGCGCTGGTTCCAATCAGCCTCTTCGAATAGCAGAAAGAACCGCTCATCCATGAGGCCGACTTTTGCCACTACTTCATGTTTGATCAATAAACTGCAGCCCGTTATATAATCAACTTCTGATATCTCATTGTATTGGCCTTCATCTCTTTCAAGCTGGCCTCTGTGAACGCTGGTCCCTCTGGAATATCGAATAAATCCGCCGGCAAACCAGATGACGTCTGGTTTGCTGAAAAAATAGATTTTAGACCCAACGATGCCAACAGCATCACTTACCTTAGCGGCATTAACCAGTTCGGCCAGTGCTGTGGGATCAACGATCGTATCGTTGTTCAAGAGCCAGACATAATCAGCGCCCTGTTCAAGAGCATGACGTATTCCGACATTATTGCCACCTGCGAACCCGAGGTTCATACCTGCTTGCAGAATGTCAATATCTGAAAATCGTTCGTGCAATTTTACTTCAGAACCATCAGTAGATCCGTTATCAACGATCAGTATTCGGTATCGTGGATACGTGAGCTTTAAGCATGACTCTATGCACTCTATAGTGTCCTGCCATCCGTTCCAGTTAAGGACGATGATATATACGAGAGGCGGTGTCGTCATTAAGACTTCCTTGCAAAAAAAAGTATTGCTTCTGCGTTATTCCGGAGTAACGCGAAGGTGTTTATCATGAAGAACAAAATACTGTCCGGCCGCATCCAATTAAGACGATGATTTTCTTTGGCCTCGAAATATACTTCTGAAAAACCGGATTTCATGAGTACACGCAAGAGCGATTCGTGGGTGAATTGCCAGATGTGCTGGTCCGGCTGGAGTGACGCCCATTTCCCTTTCTTGATAGATGCCATGTAGGAGCCGAAATTAGGAACTCCGATCACAAGGAGGCCATCGTCCTTTAATATCCGTTTTACTTCTAGAAGAATGTCGACCGGCTTTGGGAGATGCTCCAGCACGTGGTTGAGAACGACGACATCAAAGCTCTTTTCAGGATATGCTGCTTCGATGAGCCCACCGGTCATGACGTCGAAGCCTTTCTGTCTGGCAAATTCCGACGCCCATGTGGATACTTCCACGCCTTTGACATCGAAGCCGTTTTTGAGGGCAACATCGAGAAATATCCCAACACTGCAACCGACGTCGAGTAAACGCCCCTGCGGTTTGAATTTAATGATCTTATCGACTATTTTCTGAAAGAGATATGAAAATTCCTCCCAACGGTTTATGTAATCATTCCGCTCGGCAAAATAATCCTTTTCATTATATTTATCCTTAATGACGTTAAGATCTATGCCCTTTACGTATACCTGACCGCAACTGATGCAACTGCAAACCGAATACGACTCAGCAGTAAATAATACTGTGCTGTTGGTTTCGGCGCATATGCAGCGGTTAATTTCCTTGGACTTCATTTGCATGGTCCCCTAACAAAACGATACTTATGTAATTAAATCAACTATGAAAATCTGTCTGTAACATTCGCCAAAGTTCAACCTCTTTCTTGCGATACAAAAAAACGGTGATAACAGGTTGAAAAGAAGAGCGCTTTTCGGCATGATCCAAAGTTTCATGTAGCAAGAGCGGACACGCAAATTGACATTCGGCATTACTGAAAGTGATATTGAACGGCCTTGCTGCGATGCCGTTTCGTTAATAAAGGATTGCAGCTCTTCCTTATCAGGGAGCCCATTTTCAACATGTTCTCGAAGGTAATCATATCTCTCGCCTTTCCAGCGAAAATAAAGATCATCCATATTCTTATCATGGATTTCTGCCGGCTTCCCGCATGGTACGGCAATAAAAATTCGTTTATCCGCGACACGAAGCATTTCAGAGATAACATCGAAGCGTTGGGCTGGGGGAACATGTTCAAGCATGTCAACGGATATAACATAATCAAACGATCTGTCAGGGAAGGGTAGCTTTGAACTTGAATGGACAACTGGCTTCAGGTTCTTGGCAACAGCGCCATTAAAAGCGATGTCCAAACCTGTGACAGAATAGGGGACATACGGAGTTATCCCTTTCGCGCCTGAACCTATCTCAAGAATACCCGGCTCCGTGACCTTACCCGTGAGGATTGCATCAGAGATGGGCAGATAGCGTAACCCCTCGTCTGCGTTGTCGATCCCCCTTCGTCCGCCAAAAAAAATGAATTCAAGTGGGGCCAATATGAGCCTCATGAAAACTTGTATGACCATATCCTCTCTATGTATCCTTTGAATATTCCTTCACGATATTATTTTTTAATTCGGCATATTTAAGCTCGACTGAAGTGTCTTTGTTTTGCCATTTCTCCCAGAGTTTCATATAGGAGAGAGCGCGGTAGAAGGCCATCATTACGCTGAGAAAAAAGCCACGGTAACCATCTTTGTAACCCCTGTAAAGAAAGTACCTGAAAATAAATTCTCTGCAGGACTGTGTAAACATTTTATAAATAGAAAAGCTTGTCTTATTTTCATAAAGATGCTGAGCTTCAATGGTCGTGTATCGATTTAGTTTTGTGATAAAGTGAGTGCTATCATAATAGGCAAAATGTTCTATAGCGTTAACTTCCTCTCGCGAAAGGTGGATCTTTTTTGCGGAATCCTTTACTCTCATGAAAGCGTGGACTGTTTCGACAAACTCGATCGATCCTCGTTTAAAAAACCGAGGGTGATAATCAGGCCACCAGCCCGTATGTGTTATCCAGACCCCCATGATATACGTTTTAAAAGGCATGTATGCAACATCAGTATCGCCACTCCTGGCAATCTCTCTAAGTTTATCAGATAATGATTTTGGTACGAGTTCATCTGCATCAATGAGCAGTATCCAGTCACCAGTTGCTTTTTCCACAGCAAACTTTCTTGCGACATCAAAAGCGAGCACTTTTTCGTGAGTGAATATCTTGGTGGTGTACTCTCCAGCTATGGCAGTGGTTTTATCTTCACTTTCCATATCAACAACGATGATCTCATCACACCATTTAACCGATTCAAGACAATATCGGATATTGGCCTCTTCGTTGCGGGTATTTATGACAGCGGATATTGTTGGCATGAGTATTTTACTCCTCGACTTTTACTGCATACAGTTCTATCAGACCGCCCATTCGCTTACGCCACCAGAGTCTTTGGGTTAGCAGCACAGTAATTGTAAGGAATTTTGTTACTCGATTCATTAGAAACAATACTTTACCGAGAAAAGAGTTCATGTTGTTGAAATTGGAAAGTAGGTTATTGCTGAATTCTTCCGCCGGCTCCCAGGTATTCAATAGTCTGATATCAAAGCCGTGTTCTTTTAATAATAGCCCCAATGTTGCGGGAGTAAAATGGTACAAATGGTCAGGTGGGGTCAACCAGTTCCAATTCGACTTTGTTAGTCTTGCCATTAGACTCAGAATGTTCGGTGACTGAATCACCAATACACCGTCTTTTTTTAAAATCCTTTTTACTTCAGACAGGAAATCATGGATATCCCGAACATGCTCGAGAACATCGAACAACGTGACGACATCAATACTTTGATCGGGAAAAGCTATATTTTCGAGAGAGTCGGAGCGAATATCGAGCTTGAAGTTATTCCTTCCATATTGAGCACATTCTTTATTAAGCTCCACGCCAATGACGGAAAAACCTTCTTCCCTGGCCACATTTAGAAACAGACCGATGTTGCAGCCCACGTCGAGAAGCTTGCCCTCATGTTTAAAACGCTTTATGTTGGTTATGTTGTCCCGATAGCGTTTCTCAAAATAACTCCTGCGGGAAAGATACGTCTTTATTCTTTGCTCCACCTGATAGATTTCCTGGTTTGCTTCGGCCAGTTTTTTTTCAGTTGGAAAGGGAGCAGTTATGCCAAGTCCGCATTTTTTGCAAATTAATATGGAATATTTCCCAACCTTGCCCCATTCATCATAGTCGGCTTTTTTGCAAAGAGGACAGTTCATTTTATCATCCCCTTGAGCGTCTTGTAAGCTCTTATAATTATATTTTGATAACCAACGACTTGTTTCCTCATCTTATCGAGCTGATCAAGGGAATATTCCATGGTATAGATCTTATAAGGTTCGTCAGTCAGCCAGAAATTATCATCGATAAATCCTTTCTTTTTGCAATCCCGGAACAGTTTGGTCCCCGGCAGTATCCAAAGGCCGCCGACGCACCCGATTTCGTCCGGCTGAGTTTTCTTCAAGAAATTCACCGTTTCCCGGACCGTTTCCCGAGTCTCTCCCACGTTCCCGATGATCATAAGCGCGGTCACGAATATTTCCGCTTCTTTTGCAAGTTTTATGGCCCTTACCGATGTTTCCACATCGTTATTCTTGCCCATCTTTTCGAGCAAGAGCGGAGAGCCGGTCTCGATACCGAAAGCGATCTTGTAACATCCGGCTTCTTTCATCTTTTTGAGAACCACCTCATCCACACAATCCGTTCTCGTTGTGGCATGAAATACGATGTTAAGCTCTCTACCGATGATCTCATCACAAAGATCGATCGTAGCCTGGCGGTTGACCGTCATGGCATCATCGGCGAAGCAGAAATGTCGTATGCCATGTTCCTTATAAAGCAATTCAATTTCATCGACCATGTTCTTCGCCGACCGATGTCGCCACCCTTTCCATATCCACCAAGTTGAACAAAAATCACAATGCCCGGTGCAGCCTCGCGAGAATATGACGGAAATGCGAGGAACTTTTCTGAGATCAATGCCACGGTAAACGCCCTTATCGATAGCGGGGTACTTTTGCAAGTCAAGGAGATGCCATGCCGGAAAGGAGATATCGTCAAGATTTTCTATGTTCTTTCGGGCAGGAGTCTTTACTATGTGCCCTTTGTCTCTATACACGATGCCGTTTATCTGTGACGGTTCCTTATTCTGCGCTAGTTCGAGGCAGGATTCTTCTCCTTCGCCGATGACAATGTAATCAATTGAAGGATAATTCTCCATGATCTGCTGATGCATGATCGTTGGGTGAGCTCCTCCGATAACAACTTTTATATTGGAATCGAACTGTTTGACCATATAGGCTATTTCAATGGCCTTTTTGCGCCCGGGTGTCAGCGAAGAGATCCCGACCAACTGAGGGTGAAATTTTTCTATCGCGTTCTGGACCGCCGTCTTACCTTCGAGACAGCCGTCAACAACACGTACATCGAAACCGTGTTTCAACAATATTCCTGCGAGATAAAGCAAGCCAATCGGCGGGTTAGTAAATCCCGATTGTTCTGTTTCATGGGGATTAACCAGTAGGACTTTTCTCATAATTGATCTGTCTGCCCCCAATGATTTGTTTGAGGTATTGTCCAACCTCGATCAGCGTTTCCTTCTTTATTAAATAGATAATCAAAATATAAAGGATACTGCCTGCCACAAACGATGCAGTTATCGTAATGATGCTGGCTATGAGCATTGATATCATGATTTTTACAACTATTCCGGATAGAACAGCGGCCATGAACTGTGAATATACATTTTTGATTACTGCAACGCGTATCATATCTTCTGCGAGAATGTGCCTATAAACAAAGTAGAATATAACCGCGATAATCGGCTGGCTGAATGAGATCCCATTGTAACCGAATGTCAGAACAAAAGGGACGCCCAAACCCCATTCAAGGACGAGAAGAAGTGATGCCATTTTTAGCAGAAGATTGGACTTACCGAGTGACAAGATCGCACTATATAATGGAAGCATGATGCCTATGATAAATGGTGACGTGCAATAAAAATAAAATGCCAATAAACCGGGCCTCCACTTGTCGGTAAAAATTACATGCGTTATTTCGGGTCCCAAGGCAAAGAGCATGGTTGTTATTGGGAACATGATAAGCGTCATCATGCGAATGGACCGTTCAACCGCATCCTGAAGGATTATGTTGTCATGCTGGAGCCTGGCATATGCGGGAAAAGCAACTCTACCGAAACTTTGTGAAAGCATTAAAGGAGCAAAGGCAAGATTGCGTGCCCAGTTGACATAACCGACCGCCGATGCCCCGGCATATGCGCCGACGAACAGGGGAGTGACCGCGTCTTTTATAAAACTTAAAATAGTATTCCCCTGATAGGGAAGGCCGAAGCCGATGAGACTTCGCGCAGAATTGAAATTATACTGAAATGAAGGGCGCCACGTTGAAAGGGAATAGATGAGAATTACTCCGAGGACACTCTGAATCAGCGCAGCCACTATAAAGCTCCAAACGCCGAATCCTGCTAATGCAAGGGATATTGCGGTCACCTGAAATGCCGCGCTTTCTGAAATATCTACCCATGCCACTTTATTAAAATCGATAGCCCGCTCCATCAGGATGGCGGGTACTGTTTTCAACGACGTAAAGAGAAAGCTCAGCGCCATCACTCGAATGAACCAGACGCTCTCCGGCGGCATTGTAGTATATATTCGCAATACAAGCGGTGCCGCGAGAAACACCAGAATGACGACGATGAATACCATCATCTGCTGAAGCCAGAATAACGTAGAAAGCTCTTCGTTGTTTAGTTTCTCCTTTTTTTGGATCAGCGCCGCGCCTATGCCGACATCGCTGAATGTTGAAAAAAACTGAACCACGAAAGAAACGATAGCGTATATGCCGAACAACTGGGGGACGAGGATCCGGGCCAAAACAATATTCCCCAGGAAGAAGAAACCGTAGACAAATATCTGACGACGAAGCAGCGAACCTATTCCTGCCAGCGATTTGCTCTTCAGGTCCTGAAAATTGTCTGGATCGTTGGGTGCGTGTGTATTCTTGTCAATCATTATTGGTTTTTCCAATGCTCCTCTTCTTCTTTATGGGAATTCATTTCATAAAGGGAAGATCACTTTTACATCGGCTTTTTATCAATCCTAGCTTCAATAGGCTGCGATAAATTGGTTCTCGCTTGAGATACGTGGTGACCACCATGGAGTCATATGGCATATCTTTAACAGCGGATAGGGGTTGTATGTTCTTACCGAAGAATTTATCAGTCGTTATCACGCTGTCAACGATGCCGATAAGTTCCAGGTTGGTTTCCTGAAGAGTAATATAGGCGATCTCGGCGACCTCATCTGCGCTGGCAAAGACGATTCCGTCGCATGCCGTGTTCATTAATCCTGAAATAGCGGCTAGAATTTGTTCGGTAAAAACCCCTATGTGACTCTACTTTCGCAAAAAGGATTCTCCAGAAAATCCCGGTAGGTCCTGCCAGCCCATCCAGAACATCGATGGAGTCTTGAAACATCGCTATCCATTCTGTGCGGCCTCCGGGGACAGCTGCGCGGTATCGTTTACGAGTTCCTTGTTTGCAGCCGCAGCGGAATCCAGTTTCTTTGGTCTGCAAACCATCTTGAAAAAAACGGTTTCCCGACAGAGCCATTCGGGAATGACGAAAAAGGTTCGTGGTAGTTCTATTTCATTTTCCTGAATGTATCATTTTGAAGGACAAGGGTATCGCTTCCTTCAAGACTTCCCTCCGCCGTTGCCGGAGCAGGGTCTCCCGGCACAGTCACCTCAACCCTGAACTGCTTATCGCCCAGCACCGTCCACTTGAATGCAAGATCAGCGGGAATATCGGCCTGCGTTCTTTGATGGATGACGCCGGTCTTGTCGCTGTTAAATTCCATGCTGCTCGATGTTTTTTCATTGATCCAGGTGCCGACTAATTTGGATTCCGGTTTACTGCAAGCAAAAACGGACAGGCAAAGCAGTATTGCAAGGCTGGTAATGGCTGATCTCATGGTTTTTCCCTCTCTCAAGATAAAAATTATATAAGCGGCCATACGGCCGCGAACAAGGACTAAAAATCTTCATCTGCAAGTTTCCGGAAGAGCCGCATATTTTTTTCCCGTTATCTTCTGCTCCCACCGCCAGGCATCGGCCACGATCGTCCTGAGATCGTCATAGCGTGGCGTCCATCCCAGCACGTGCCGGATGCGGTCCGCTTTTGCTATCAGGCTGGGTGGGTCCCCGGGCCGCTTGGCTGTCTCCCGGACGGGAAATTTCACTCCGGTCACGGTGTGGGCGATCTCGATGACTTCCTTTACGCTGAATCCTCTGCCATACCCGACGTTCAAGGTCGTCGATTTTCCCTTTACGTCGAGATAGTTGAGCGCTTCGAGATGGGCGGCGGCCAGGTCTTCCACATGGATGTAATCCCGGATCCCGGTGCCGTCGGGTGTATTATAATCAGTGCCGAATATACAGACTTCTTTCCGCAGTCCCAGGGCCGCCTCGCAACAGACCTTGATGAGATGGGTTGCTTCGGGTGTGCGCTGTCCCATGCGCGCCTGGGGGTCGGCGCCTGCTACATTGAAATACCGGAGAGCCACATACCGCAGGTCATGAGCGTGCGCGACGTCCCTCAGGACCTGTTCGACCATCAGCTTCGAGGACCCGTAGGGGTTGATCGGGAGCGTTGGGGAATCCTCGCCCGCGATCCCGTTCTGCGGAATGCCGTAGACCGCCGCGGTACTCGAGAAAATAAACCGCTCCACTCCGGTCCGGATGCAGGCATCGAGCAGGTTCACGGTGTTCGCCGTGTTGTTCCTGTAGTATTTGAGCGGAACGGTAACGGATTCGGGGGCTACGATGGACGCGGCAAAGTGCATGACCGTCTTTATCCCGAGACGTGCGAGGGCCGTTTCGATTGCCGCCTGGTCCGCCAGATCGGCCCTGATCAGCTCCTCGTTGCGGATGAGCGCGTCGGCGAATCCCGTGGAAAGATTGTCGAAGACCACTACCCGGTAGCCCGCTTCGCTCAATTGCCGGACCACGTGGCTGCCGATGTAGCCTGCGCCGCCGGTCACCAGGACCGCTCCGTGCTTCCTGTTATCGTCGAGTGACATGGTGCAGGTTCTCCCACCGTTCACGAGAAGACCGACCGGATCGATCCCTTGTCGACGCCGGCGTCCGTGAGCTGTTTGAATAGTTGCTGGTGTTTCAAATAGGATGTGACGACAACAACGTCATAGCGCAAGTCCTGAATGGCCGGGACCGGCCGTACCGGCCTGCCGAAGAAGTCATTTCCCACCAGGTCCCCGTCGACGACATCGACGAGCTCGATGTGGGTCTCCTGCAAGGTGATGTAGGCGATCTCTGCGGTCTCATCGGCGCCGGCAAAGATAACGGTTTTCATGCCGCTGGCTTCTAATTCATGGAAGAGCTGCTTGAAGTTTCTACGTGCCTCGCGGTAAACTCGGGTGTAGTCATGGAGAAGGTCGTAGGTGAGCCGCGTCTTTTCCGAGAATCCCTTTGGAGTCAGGTAATAGGCATAGCGTTTCGATGGTATCGTTTTTATCGTTATGAACCCTTTTTTTATGAGGTTCTTGATGTAGGAGTTTACGAGTCCGAGGGCGATGCCGAGACGTCTGCTGAGGTCTCGCTGGGTGAGGGAGTCATTATTGGAAAGCTCGTCCAATATCTGGAGAGAACGGTACGGCTCAGTTCCGAATGGGGATGGTCGTTCGGCGTTCATAACGTGAACATACCATGAACCCCTTGTTTAGTCAATATATAATTTAAAAATATTCTTTACTCTCCTCCGGTATGATGCTATCATTGCGCACGGGATATCAGCGATACCGATACTGTCTTGCGCGGGAGCGTCCGATCTATGGAACCGAAGATTTGTCTGGCATTGGGCGGAGGAGCGGCGAGGGGCCTGGCCCACCTCGGCGTGCTCAAGGTGTTCGAAGACGCACAGGTTCCCATCCACATGATCGCCGGCACCAGCCTCGGAGCGATGATGGGGGGGCTCTACGCCACCAAGCCCGATGCATCCTACTGGATGGAACGGGTGGAGCAGTTCCTGCGCAGTTTCGTTTCCCGCAAAACGCGTATTGAGTTCATCCGAAAGCTTGAACAACCGAACAACCACAACCGCGGTTTCTTCAGCGACATGTCTTTCCTGATACGCAAGGGATTTTTCTGGGGCGTTACCGCAACGCAGTCGGCATTTATCGCTGAACAGGAATACCGCGACCTCATCTATCCCCTGATCCCCGATATCACTATTGAACAGACCAAGATCCCCTTTGCCTGCGTGGCCACGGACATCCGGAACGGCAAGCGCGTTATGTATACGACCGGGTCGCTCCGCACCGCCGTCAGCGCGAGTTGCGCGCTTCCCGGCATCTTCCCGCCTGTAAAGGACAACGGTATGCTGCTCGTGGACGGCGGCTGGGTGGAGCGCGTTCCCGTGATCTGCGCAAGGGACATGGGCGCCGACATCGTCATTGCCGTGGACGTGTCGAGTGATGTCGCAGTGTTTGAAGAAAAATCCGGTCTTGACGTTGTCATGCGCGCTGACGCGGTGACGCGGATCTATTTGAACGAAATCCTGGTTCGGGATGCCGATATCGTCATCCACCCCGCAGTGGGCGGTACGCATTGGGCCGACTTCAGTAACCCGAAGATGTTGTACAAACAGGGCGAGACAGCCGCGCTGGAAAAGCTCGTGAGCGTACGAGGGCTCATTCACCGCACAGTAGTGCCGCGGAAGAAGCTGGCGGACCATATCAGGACGATCACGGACAAGATCGTTGAGACGGTCACGGGCGAGAAACAGTAGGAGTCAGGAGTCAGGAGTCAGGGGTCAGGAGTCAGGAGTCAGGAGTCAGGAGTCAGGAGTCAGGAGATCTCCCACTAACAGCTGAACTTTACAAATCCGAATTTATTTGTGGCTAATTGCATTTTTGCTATACTATCATCATGCCCATTCCCCTTGTGATCGCCCACCGCGGAGATTCTTCCAACGCCCTTGAAAATTCCCTTGAATCCATTCGCCGCGCCCTGTCCCTGTCCGTAGATATGATCGAGATCGACATTCGCAGGAGCCGCGACAACGGTCTTTACGTGATGCACGACAAATTGACCGGCAGGACGGCCGGAAAGAACATCGACATCGAACGGGCAACCTCCGATAAGATCTCCAAGGTCCGGCTCAGGAACGGAGAGCCGGTTCCCACGCTCGCCGACGTGCTCGGGCTGGTTGCCGGCAAGTGCGGCCTGAACCTTGAGATCAAGAGCAACAGTTCGGGAGCATTGATTGCGCAATACCTTTTTTCATCGCGATATCAAGGGCGGATTCTTGTGTCGTCGTTTAAAGAAGACGAGGTCGCAGCCGCGCGCCAGACAATGCCGCTTTTGCAGACGTCCATGATCTTTGATGTCTTCGCGGCCCACAACGTTCCATCCTACAAAATGCGAGGCTACGACGTGATCAGCCTGCGCGCAAAGACGGTGAATGAGAGGCTTGTTGACGCGTGCCATGAACAGGGTATTCAGATATATGTCTGGAGCGTTGATGATAGGGAAGAGATGAAGAAGTTCATCACCTGGGGCGTGGACGGGATCTATTCCAACAAACCCGCGGTTTTAAAAAATCTTCTTGAGGGGCATGGTTAGGGGGCATGGTTAGGGGTCAGGGGTCAGGAGAAAGATGTCTCATGCGTTTCAAATGAATTCCGAACGCTTTTTCGATCTCATCGTCATCGGCGGCGGCATCACCGGCGCAGGTGTGGCGCGTGATGCGTCGCTGCGGGGGCTGTCGTGCCTGTTGCTCGAAAAAGGAGACTTCGCGTCCGGGGTGACTTCCAAGTCCACCCGCCTGATCCACGGCGGACTTCGGTATCTTGCCAACTTCGAGATGGACCTGGTGGCCGAGTCCCTTCGCGAGCGCGCAATTCTTCGCAAACAGGCTCCCTACCTTATTCACCCCATGCCGATCCTCATTCCCATCTACCAGGGAGACCCGCACGGAAGGGCGGTGCTCTCCCTGGGTATTCATCTCTATGATCTTCTGTCACATGAAAAGGACATCCCGCATTATTTCACCTCCAACAGGGAAAAGACCCTTGGATTTGAACCGCGTTTGAACCAGGAAGGGCTCATTGGAAGCGCATTGTTCTACGACCACCAGATCATCATGCCCGAGCGGCTGGTGATCGAGAACATCATCTCCGCGCGTGCGGCAGGGGCCAGGCTTTTGAACTATGCCCGGGCTGAAAAGATCGAGGAGACGATCAACGGCATTATCGTTACCGCGAAGGACACACTCACGGGAACGATTGCCACGTACCGATCCAAGGTCCTGATCAATGCCGCGGGCCCCTGGATCGACACGGTGAGGCAGGCAGGGGATATTGATCACACAAAGATCATTTTTCCGACAAAAGGGACCCATCTCGTGCTGCCGAAGCTCTCGGACCAGGCGCTTTTCGTCACCTCGCGCGATGGAAGGATGTTCTTCATTATTCCATTCGGTGCCTGCTCGCTTATCGGGACCACCGATACGAAATATTCCGGCGATCTTGACGAGGTGCATGCCGACCAGGATGACGTGGATTACCTGCTCACCGAGAGCAGACGTATCCTGCCGAAGATGAACCTGACGAAAGAGTCTATCCTCTATACCTACGCGGGCATTCGGCCGCTCGCGTTCTCGGGTGGGAGCGAATACAAAATATCGCGCAAGCACCGGGTCATTCAAGAGGGACGGAACAACAGGATCATCACGATCGCCGGCGGCAAGCTTACCACCTATCGCAATATGGCCAAGGACGTGGTGGATGCGGCCTGCAGGGTGCTGGGGAACAGGACACGATGCGTTACGGACAAAAACTCCCTTCCCGGCGGCCTGCCTATGGACTATGAAGAGTATCTCCGCGAAGCACTGCCTGAAATGGCGGCACGCCACAAGGTTGCGCCCGCGATGGTGCGCCATCTCATCAGTTTTTACGGCGCAAGCGCGGAGAAAGTTTTGGGACTTGCGGAGATGGAGCCGGTCCTGGGCGAGTCGATCTCATCAGAAAGCGGCGATATCTATGCCCAGGTCCTGTACAGCGTGATGGAGGAAGGGGCGCGGACGCTTTCCGATATCGTCCTCCGCAGAATACAACTTGGTACCACGGCTTCTCGTGGTCTGAAACAAGCGGGGAAGATCGCTGATATCGCGGGCAGTGAGCTCAAATGGAGCGATGAGGAGAAGCTGCATCAGATCAATGAATTTAAGATCGAGTTGAATAAAGAAACAGCCTGCTTGTGCGGGCCGGAGGTGCTGTCAAAACTTTCATGAAAAAAACAGACAAGGCCTGAAACCACAGAGTGCACTGAGGAATGCTCAGGGCAAACCTGAACGCATTGAGCCTTTCTTTCAACATGATACACAGTGTTCTCATGGTTGAAGAGTCAAGAGGATGATAAAAGTCGTAAGAAAGAGGAGAATCACAGAGGGGGCGGCGATGCCAAGGACGTTTATATCCCTTAGATTCAAGCAGTTCTCAGAGAACTCTGTGGTTCGATTTTGACATTACGTTGTATGAAAGCGGGGGGTAAATAATGAAACCTCAAAAAGGCAAACCACAGAGTACGCTGAGGAATGCCTGGGGAACGCCTGAATACTTTGAGTTTATTTATGAATGATATGCTCTATGTCCTCATAATTTAAAGGACAATAAAAAACAAAGGATGCAGTCAGTAAAAAGGCGCGGCGGGGAATGGAGGCCACAGAGGGACTAACTCCATTCATTCAAGACCTTCCCTGTGCGCTCTGTGGTTAGGTTTTTATATTTCGGTCCACAAAGCAAGGGGAATGTATGGTAAACAGAGCGCATGTCCATCTCATGGTCAATCATTTCCCGGAGATCGGCATTTTATTCATTATCATGCTCTTTCTGTACGGCTTGGCCGGAAGGAGCGAAGAGGTCAAAAAGACCGGCCTTGGGGCTTTTGTCCTGCTTGCGATCATGACAATACTGGTATATCTTACCGGCGAGGGTGCCGAGAAAGTCGTGAAGAACCTGCCTGGCGTAACAGAGGCGTTCATCGGCAGACACGAGGAAATGGCCGGCCTGTCACTTGTCTTGATTGTGACCCTCGGCATCGCGTGTTGCGCTGGTTTGATTTTCTTCCGTCGTTCTGCTACTATCCCGAAATGGTTCATGGCCGTGGTGCTCGTGTTATCGTTCGGCGCGGCGGTTGTTGTGGGCCTCACCGCGAACCTTGGCGGACAGATCAGGCATACGGAGATTCGGGGCGTGGTCGCTTCTCCGGCTGCTCCGACTAATTAGAAGGTTGTTGAAAAACGATTTTCGCAGGCTAAAGCCCGCGGCTACCAAAACGGAAAGAATAGATTTTGCACACGGTAGCCGCACCCTTTAGGGTGCGTTTGTGTTGGATCGAGCCCTTTTTCAACAGCCTGTTAGTACGAAACAAAAAATAACGTGTTTTCATAATGCATGAAAAATCGCGTAAATGCATTGCAATCAATCTTCCGGAGGTCCTATGGCGCAGCTGATGCAGGGAGGAGAGCTTTCTTCAAAAATCATCTCAGCAGTCAAGGAGGAGACGGCCAGGCTTGCGAAGCACGGTATTCGCGCCGGACTTGCCCTCCTTCTCGTGGGCGAGGACAAGTCCTCATTCATGTACTACCAGGCCATCCAGAGCGCAGCGGTCCGCGCGGGGATCGATATTTTCAACCACACCCTGCCTGCCTCCGCGTCCCTGAATGAAATACTGAACCTCATCAAGACGCTGAACAACGATGAGCGGGCAAATGGTATTCTGGTCTTCATGCCGCTGCCGCTCCATATCGATACCCGGAAGGTCGTGAACGCTATCGTGCCGGAGAAAGATGTGGACGGTCAGGGCGCTATTTCCGTTGGCAGGCTGTCAGCCGATGAATCAACGTCACAGCTGTTCGAGCCGAAATTCAACCTCTCGGTCAGGTCCACGTTTCTACCCTGTACTCCCTATGGTGTGATGCGGATGCTGGAGCACTACGGTATCGATCCGAAGGGAAAGAAGGTGGTGATCGTAGGCAAAAGTCTTGCGGTTGGCAAGCCGCTTGCCATGATGATGCTGGTCAAGGAGGCAACGGTCACGGTCTGCCACCGCGTAACACGCGACCTAGGTAGCGAGACCCGGCAGGCCGATATCCTCTGCACGGCCACGGGGAAGCCGGGCCTGATCAAGGCGGAGATGGTGAACGAGGGCGCGATCGTCGTGGACATCGGCATCAACGTCATGCCTGACGGCGCAACAGTAGGAGACGTTGATTTTGACGCTGTTTCAAGAAAGGCATCTTTAATTACGCCGGTCCCCGGCGGCGTAGGACCAGTGACTATCGCTATTCTGCTCAAGAATACCGTGATCTCGGCAAAGAGAATGGTCGGGGTGGGGTGAAAAGTTCGGAGTGCGGAGTGTGGAGTTCGGAGTTTTGTGTACGGGCGGCGGGATTATCCGGGTCAGGACTGTTTCCGGAGGATTATTGTGCTGATCTCATTAAGAAGATTTTTTATGGTCGGCATGGATGATGGCATCACCTTGTCAGGGATGTGCTTATGGTGCGGAAATGAGGTGGTTTCCGGATGATGCGGGGCGTTATCGTAGCGAAAGATCATTTGACCATCGGCGCTCATATACTGAAATCGGTATTTATCAATATCGATACCATTCAAGGCCTCGCTCGTAAAAAGCGCAATCTCCAGAACTGAGGAATCGATAAACCTCAACGCACCCCTGAGATAGAGTGTTGTTCCGTCCGGGCCGAACTGTTTTTCGATATGGGAAGAGAGAACGACGGGGTTGGAGTTAACGGTATTCTCGAACTGTTCAACGAATTTCCGCATTAACGAATGGCTGCCCGTATGGCCGATTGCGCCTGCTGCCACTCTGAGAGAAGCTTTGCAAAGGCATACCAGTCGAAGTAGTCGGAATCATCTCCAAGTTTGCCGGACGCAAACTGTTTCAGAAACACACGCGTACTGAGACGGTGCTTTTGCTCCAGCTCCCGGATAGCTTTCTTATAGAAAGCTATGGCATTTGTGTAGAGCGTATATTCCCTCTTGAGTGAGGTTTTTGCTTCCTGCGTCATGCGCATATATTATTTATAAAGCAAGAGGTGTGACAAGTCAAGGTGATTTTGGCATGGACGGCCGAGTGATGCAACCACATCATTATGAAACGCCAAGCCGGATTTGGGGCGTTTAGAGAACACCAAAGGGGCATCTTATAGTATCCCTAAGACCGCAGAAAAGAAAGTAAACAGACGTTATAAATAAGATGTCAGAAGAAATGCATGACTCGTTGGTCGTCTTCCGCATGCCGGCTCCTGTCTTCCTGACTTCTGACACTTGTTGTATCAGCTATTTCTGAGTCACCTTCAGCTCCAGCGCGTTTGCCGTCGAGCTCATTACTTCCACGGAGAAGGCGCCGAAGTTCCTGAGGAGGATCTCATCCGAGAGCGTCTGCGCGCTGTTCTTCGAGTCCACGGAAATCTTTGCCGTTGTCCCGTTGAAGCTCCTTTCATGCAGTTCTTTGATGCCGCGGACCTGGTTCATGAGCGCGTCCTTGAATTGTGCGAACTGGTTCTTGTTCAGGCCGGTGATGGTGATATTAACGGACCGGGTGCCCCCGGCTTCCTTTGAATAGACCGCAAGGATCTTTTCGATCATTTCATCAGCGGCCTGGTTCGAGGCTTTCCTGAGGGCGTCGGTCCCGGCAGCGATCTCCGAGATATGCACCGCAGCGGCATGGGTCGTTGCCGTGGCAATGACCTGGCCCGTATCAATGCGCACGGCCCTGGTGGAAAGGTCCGCCTCTACCGATTTCATCCCGCCGCCGATCTCACCATAGAGCCTGGCAACAGCCTTACCGATGATCACGACCTCGGCGTGCGCCTGGGCGGCAAGCGTCTTGGCCTGGGCAACGGAAAGGTCCTGGACCCGGTAGGCCCCGGTCACCTTGATCTCCTTTGCCGCGATCTCGTGGTCGATGAACTCAAATCCCTTTTCAGTGAATTTATCCATGAAGGTGTTCTCGACCACGCTGATGTCGGTCTGCTCACCAGGCGCTCCCAGCCACCAGACAGTGACGCCATGCCCGATATTTTGCTCCGCCACCATGACTATGGTTCGGGGTTTGTGCATTCGGCCGAGGAGGATGCCGATGCCCGAGAGGTCGTCGCTCAGCCGGCCGAGGGCGACTTCCGCGTTGATGCGGACGCGCAGCAAACCGCTGTCAACCGTCTCACGGGTGACCTTGTAGCGCTTGATGTATCCCTTGGTGTGTGACAGGATCTTGTCGCTGATGAGCTGGTAGTTCTCGACCTGGGTCTGTGAGTCGATCAGGATGCCTATCGCCTGTTCCACGGCCCGCTTCTGGGCATCCTCGAGCGCGGCGTCGCGGGCAATGTCACGGGCGTCGCCCTGGATCGCGGCCACGCCTTCGGAGGTAACGGTCCTTGATTCCTCGGCGATCACCGGGGGTGCCAATGCCGCAGCGAGGAGAACCACCATGCACAACGATGTCGCGAGACGAATCATGCTGTCCACCTCAGGGGATTTTATCGATAAGCAAATATACCAGAGGCGCGGGTGAGGGTCAAGGTTCCAATCCAACGCCTTCGCATGCTCGAACGGTCCTGTTGCAAACAAATGTTCTGGATATTTGAATGGAGAGATGATAGAATCAAACCACAAGGGATCTCATTCACAAGGGATCTCATTCAGGAGGTAGTGCCGCGTGCCCAGACTGTCCGTAAACATTGACCACATTGCCACGATCCGTCAGGCACGACGAGGCAGCGAACCAGATCCGGTTGCAGCGGCTGTGCTCGCGGAACTGGCAGGAGCGGATGGCATCATCGCGCACTTGCGTGAAGACCGGCGGCACATTCAGGACCGGGACCTGCGGCTGCTGCGCGAGACCGTGCAGACGAAACTGAACCTTGAGATGGCGGCGACCGAGGAGATGCAGCGCATCGCGCTCGAGGTCAAGCCGGAAATTACCACGCTGGTGCCGGAGAAGCGGGAAGAGCTTACGACCGAAGGCGGTCTTGAGGTGGCGTCACGGACCGATTTTATGAAATCCTATATAAGCCGGCTCCAGAAGGTCGGCATTGTGGTCAGTCTCTTTATCGATCCCGACGATAACCAGATCGCGGCGGCAAGGAAGTCCGGCGCGGACTGGGTAGAGATCCACACGGGCGCGTATGCGAACGCGAAGACAGAAGAAGACCGCAGGCGTGAGTTTGAGAAGATCACCGAGGCAGCGAAGCTCGCCGGGAGCCTGGGGCTCCGCGTGGGCGCGGGACACGGTCTGAACTATGTGAACGTACGGAAGATAGCGCGCATACCCGAGGTGGAAGAACTGAACATCGGCCACAGCATCATCTCACGGGCCGCGCTCGTCGGGATGGAACGGGCGGTGAGGGAAATGAAGACATTGATTGAAAATTGAAAATTAGTGAAAAAAGAGGGGCAAAAAAGATAACCACAGAGGACACTGAGGAGTGCCTGGGGAAAACTCAAAGACGTTGAGTTTAGTTATCAATAAGATGCTCTGTGTTCTCGTGGTTTAAAGGACAAAAAATAAACGTTATTGGTAACGGTAATAAAAGGGCGCAGAGGGGGAGGGAGGCCACAGAGATGGTTCCTCCATATTCAATTTCTTCTCTGTGCGCTCTGTGGTAAATCTTGACATTAAGTCGCGGCAGTACGGGGGAAACATGATTGTCGGCATCGGAACTGACCTGGTGAAGATCGACCGCATTGACAAGGCAGGGAAGGACCATCCCGGTTTTCTCGAGCGGGTATTTACGGAACGCGAGCGGGATTACTGCGCGCGCCAGAAATATCCTGCCCAGCACTACGCGGGCAGGTTCGCTGCCAAGGAAGCGGTACTCAAGGCCATCGGTACCGGATGGAGCGCGGGCGTAAAGTGGACGGACATAGAGGTGCTCCATGGCGAAGGCGGCGGCCCGATCGTGAACCTCTCCGGCAGGGTGAAAGACCTCATGGACCTCAGGGGAGTGAAACAGGTGTTCCTCAGCTACTCGCACGATGAAGGATACGCTGTAGCGCAGGTGGTGCTTGAGGGAGCGACGTTCTCCGGCACCGGCGAAAATGTCTGATCGTAACGTTGGTGTAAACCTTCTATGAAAATTGTCACCGCACAACAAATAAAGAACATCGACCGCAGGGCGATCAGGGCATTCGGCATCCCCGGCACGGTCCTGATGGAGAACGCGGCAGCAGCCGTCATGACCGCCATGGAGAAGTTCTTCGACGGCCTTGAAGGAGTGAGGGTCGGCATTCTCTGCGGCAAGGGGAATAACGGCGGTGATGGCCTGGCGCTCGCGCGGCGGCTCAGGATCAGCGGCGTACCGGTGCGGGTGGCGCTGCTGGCATCCTTCGGCGCGGTCAAAGGTGAAGCAAAGGTCAATCTCTCCATTCTCCGCAAGATGGATGTTGAGATCGTGCAGAATGCGTCTCCCCGTTCTCTTGCCGATGTTATTGCCTGGTCGGATGTCCTTGTCGACGCTCTGCTTGGTGTTGGGTTGTCATCTCCCCTGAAAGGCGCGTATGCGCGGGCAGTGGAGATGATCAATACTTCAGGCAACCCTGTTGTCGCCATCGACGTTCCTACGGGAATCGATGTGGATACCGGCGCGGTCATGGGCACCGCTGTCAGGGCCGATCTTACGGTGACCATGGCGTTCCTGAAGCGCGGACTCGTGCTCTATCCCGGTGCAGGGTACGCGGGAACTGTGCGGGTTGCGGACATCGGCATTCCATCGGAGGTCTCGGAAAAAGAACATATATCAGTGAGCCTGCTGGACAGGGATTCGGTCTGGGGCGTCATCAGCAGCAGATTGCCCGATGCGCACAAAGGGGACTTCGGCCACCTCATGGTCGTCGCCGGATCGCCGGGCAAGGCCGGGGCTGCAATCATGGCCGCCAGAGGAGCGCTCAGAACAGGCGCGGGACTTGTGAGCGTGGCAACACCGAACAATCTTGTCCCGATCATCCAGGCGCAGGTCGCAGAGGCCATGTGCGTACCGTCAGTGGAAAGCATCGAAGGGACACTGGGGATCGGGTCAGAAGAAGAACTGCTCAAGGCCATGGGAACCATGAGCGCCTGCGTGATCGGTCCGGGGCTTTCGACCCATTACGAAACAGTCCAGGCCGTGCGGAATCTTATTCAACGACTGACGATCCCCGCGGTCATCGACGCGGACGGGTTGAATGCGCTTGCCGGCTTTACGCATATTCTCAAAAAGGTAAAGGTGCCTGTTGTCCTGACCCCGCACCCCGGTGAAATGGGGAGGCTGCTGGGAATATCATCCGATGACATACAGAAGGACAGGATCGCTATCGCATCAGAATTTGCCAGGAAGTATAACGTTACGGTCGTACTCAAGGGCGCGGCCACGGTGGTCGCGACTCCGCATGGATGGGTGTTCATCAATTCCACGGGTAATCCCGGCATGGCATCAGGCGGGACCGGTGATGTACTCACCGGCATGATCGGCAGCTTCCTTGCCCAGGGATACAGCGCAAGTCAGGCTGCGTGCCTCGGCGTGTATCTGCACGGGCTGGCAGGGGACCTTGCGGCCCAGGAAAAGGGAGAAACAGCAATGATCGCCGGGGACCTGATAGAAAAAATCCCACAAGCGTTTAAAGAAACGACTGAGTAGCTATGGATGAACGCGCCAACCTGTTCAGCCATTAAAACGAAGACAGCATCGGGCCTTGGATGTACCCGGATAAATTCTGATAAAAGAGTTACAGGTAAAAAATCCAAATTCGTTCGTTTCGTCTTCATCCGTGTCCACAAGACATGCTTTTCTCCGTGTTATCTGTGAACTCTATGGCAAATCGCTTTTAAGGGGGATCTTATGCTTACCGCGAAAGACATCATGACCAAAGACGTAATAACCGTCAGGCCCGATACTTCTATCGAGGCGCTCTCTTCGCTCCTCGTGAAGTACGAGATCAGCGGCGTGCCTGTGGTTGACGACTCGGGTGCACTCTATGGCATCGTGACCGATAACGACCTTATCAGCCGGAACAAGCGGCTCCACATTCCAACCGTGGTTAGTTTTCTGGACGCCGCGATCTATCTTGAAAGCTCAAAAAAGTTCGAGCAGGAAGTGAAACGCCTGACGGCTACGCGGGTGGGGGACATCTGCGTCCGCAAGGTGGTCACGATCGAAGAAGACACCACGGTCGTGGACATCGCCACGATCATGTCGGAAAAAAAGGTGCATCTGCTGCCGGTGATAAAGGCAGGCAAGCTCGCAGGCATCGTGGGCAAACGTGATATGGTAAAGGCCGTCGCACGGCAGGAAGAGTAATGTTCAACGTGATCGCGTCCAGCCCGGAGGAGACCTGGCAGATAGGACAGCTGCTTGGGGAACTGCTGGATGCTGGCGATACGGTCTGTCTGTACGGGGACCTTGGCGCCGGGAAGACAAATTTCATCTTTGGCATTGCCCAGGGGCTGGACGTGCAGGAGCAGTACATCACGAGCCCTACCTTTACGTTCGTGAACGAGTACCAGGGGCGCGTGCCGCTCTATCATATAGACCTCTATCGGCTCAAAGATCCCGATGAACTGGAGAATATCGGGTTCGAGGAATACTTTGAATCCGATGGGGTGACGGTGATAGAATGGGCGGAACGGGCTGAGGATGAATTGCCCGTGGAGGGTTTGAGCGTCTACCTTGCCTACGTTGATGAACACAGCCGTGAGATCGGGTTCATCGCGGAAGGGGAACGGTACGAGAAGCTGGTGGAGGAATTGAAGCAGGAGTTGGATCGAACAAAGCCATTGACAGGATCCCGGGATTGACTTTCAACAAAGGCCCGTTATCCGGTCGTATCCCGTAGATACCGTCAAACAGATATATGGTTCCGGCTTGCAGGGGAGTAGGAATTGTATGAAGAAGATCGGCATTATAGCCAAGGATATTCCCGCAGCGCAGAAGGCGGCAAAGAAGCTGGCCTCGTGGCTTGAGGCGCGGGGCAAGAAGGTCTTCATCGACAACAAGACGGCCATGGCCATCAAAATGGAGGGCTATGAACCGTCTGCAATCCCGGCGCACGTCGAGATGATCATCGTGCTCGGAGGCGATGGGACACTTCTGTCCGCGGCCCACTTTGTCGCCGATGCTCACACTGATGTGCCTATCTTCGGCGTGAACCTCGGCAGCCTCGGCTTCATGGCGGAACTTTCCTTTGATGAATTGTACGACAACCTCGAAAAAGCGATAGCCGGCAAGCTTGAGACCGAGG
>Ga0210377_10000270_pt1 | contig 48740 bp, 38 predicted proteins | sample PLM4_65_b1redo_FD_155480 | JGI IMG/M metagenome (GOLD analysis project Ga0210377, IMG submission 155480) | Groundwater sediment microbial communities from an aquifer in East River, Colorado, USA - PLM4_65_b1 redo | ecosystem: Environmental > Terrestrial > Soil > Riparian zone | place: USA: East...
GCAGGCGCAGGCCGCTGCCGCCGCGCTTGGTGGTGATGAAGAAGTCGAACACATCGAGACCGGGATCGATGCCGACACCGGTGTCCGACACGCGCAGCACCGGCGCCCCCTCGACCGTGTCGCTCTGGACCGTCAGGGTGCCGCCCTCGGGCATCGCCTCGATGGCGTTGCGCACCAGGTTCATGAGGACCTGCCTGATCTTCTCGCGGTCGAGCTGCACCGCAGGCAGGCAGCCCGTCAGCGCATCGCGGACGGCGATGCCGCGCTCGCGCGCCACCGGCCCCATGAGAGTCATCACTTCGCGCGCGACCTCCTCGGGATACCCGATCTCGAGCCGCACCCGATCGATCGACGACAACTGCAGGAACTCCTCGACGAGCTGATCGAGGCGGACGATCTCGTGCCGGCTGCTCTCGACGAGACCGGTCAGCTCCTCGCGCAGCCCTTCGTCGACGCGCGACAGGCGGCGTGTCAGGAGGACCAATTGAAGGCTGATGGCGTTGAGCGGGTTGCGGATCTCATGCGCCAGGCTGGAGGCCAGAGTGCCGGCGGCCGCCAGGCGCTCGGCGCGCATCATGCCATACTGCGCCTCCTGCAGCTTCAGGAGGGTCGTCTGCGCCTGCTCGAACAGCCGGGCGTTCTCGATGGCGAGCGCCACCTGCCCGGCGAGGGCGTCGGCGAGATCGACCTCCTCGGGCCGCCAGTCGCCGGGGAGCGGCCGCGACGCAATCAGCAGCCCCTCGAGCGTGTCGTGCCCGACGAGCGGCACCAGGATGGCCGAGCCGATCGACCAGCGTTTCGCAAGGTCGGCCTCGCAGAAGGGATCGTCCCCGGCATCGCGGATCACCAGCGTCCGCCGCTGCCGCAGCGCCTCGAGCGGCGCCTTCGAACCGATCGCCCGGAAGTCGGCGGGTGCCCCGACCGTCAGCCCGTCCATCGGCTCGCCGGTCAGGAAGGCGAACTTCAGCCCCTCGGGCGCGTCACCCAGAAAAATTGCGCAGCGCTCGACGCTGAGCAGGTCGCGGGCATAGTTGCCGGCGGCGCTGAGGACGGTGTCGAGATGCAGGCTGCCGCCGATGGCGCGCGCCAGCGACACCAGCGCCCGCGCCTCGGCGTTGCGGCGCGCCTCGGCGCGCGCCGCCTGCGCGCGGTCGACGGCGAGGCAGACGTGCCGCCCGACGGTCTCGAGGAACTGCAGCTCGTCGGCGGTGAACAGCCGCCCCGGCAGGGCGGCGATGTTCAGCACGCCGAGGATGCCGCGCTCGAACTTGAGCGGCACGCAGGCGTGCGTCATGGTGCCGAGCCCGGCCACCAGGTGCGGCAGACGCGGACAATCCAGGGTGTTGCGCGCCTGCATCCGCTGGCCGGTGGCATAGACGTCCTTGCACAGGCACTCGCCGATCCCCGACTCGCGCGCCTGGCGGAGGAACTCCTCGGTCACCCCGCGCGACGCCGCCAGCATAAGGCGCCCTTTGCTGTCGGCGTCCCAGAAGATCCAGCCGGAGCGCAGGGCCAGCTTCTCGAGGATGAGGTCGAGGGCCGACTGCAGCATGCCGGGATCGTCGCGCTGGTCGCGCAGCCGGCGGGTCAGGTCGCGCAGGATCTCCAGCTCGATGTTGCGCCGCTCGAGCCGCTCGCCCTGGTGGCGCAGGTCGTCGAGCATGCGGGCGGCGCCGAGCGAACCGGCGACGGCGCGGGTCGCGTCGAGCGCGAAGGAGCGGGCGGTCTGGTTCCATGCCCGCGGGCGGTGCAGCACCACGGCCCCGAGGCGGGAGCCGTTCGACAGCAGCGGGATCACCACGCGCCCGCCGTCGCCGGGCGCCGTCGACTCGCTCAGATCGTTCCCCTCGAGCGGCAGGCGGGCGCGCCGGACCTCGTCCTGGAGATCACCCGAATCGCCATACGCCGCCGCCACCCGGTCGAGGGCGCCGTCGCTGATGACCAGGAGCGCGCCGTCGGACCCGAGCGTGCGCGCCATCAGCGCCAGCACCTCGGCGCCGATGGCCTCGGGGGCCGCGGGCGCGGAGGTGAGACGCACCACCTCCCCGAGAAGGCGCAGCCCATCCGCGTGCTCGAAGCGATCGTCGGCCATCGGCCTGAGCCTATGGAGGTCGGCGCTCGTCGTCAAGCCTCGGGCCTCCGCATCACACGGATTGCGGCCGGCGCCCGGCGCGCCTCGGCGAGGCGGCGCAGCAGCGCCGGGTGGGCGGGTGTCCCCTCCAGGCTGAGCAGCACCCGCCGTGTCGTGCCCCAATCCGTCCAGCCCGACCCCTCCAGGCGGACGACCCCCAGGTCGCCGGTGCGTTCGAGTATCGACCGGCTGAAATTGGCCGGCCTCATCAGGCGGTAGATCAGGTCGCGGACCGCCGCTTCGCGCGGCCCGCCGATCTCGGCCGCGTAGGCCGTGAACATCGCCACATGGTCCGGCAGCAGATGGCGGGCCAGGTTCCAGTACGCCGGCACCGTCCCCACCATGACGAAGGTGTTCCACAACGCCCCCGTCGCGTAGAGGCGGTGGGCCAGCTCCTCCGGCGGCTTCTCGACGAACGCCAGGACCCGCCGCACCTCGTCCGGTTCGTCGTCGTCGACCTTGGGGTCGGGCACGATCCAGCCGTATTCGACCTCCGGCCCCGACGGCGCCGCACCCAGGAGGAAGACGCGCATCGGGTGACGGCGCGCCGCGCCGGCGGCCCGCCGCACCGCGGCCAGGAAGGGCGCCGCATCCTCGACATGATGGTCGGAGGGAAAGATCGCCAGGAGCGCCTCGGGGTCGTGCGCCAGCACCTGCGCCAGGGGCAGCAGCACGCCCGGGCCGGTGTCCCTGTCCAGAGGCTGGGCGACGATTTCGATCCCGTCGAAGGCCGCCGCCTGCCGGCGCGCCAGCGCCTCGTACTCGGTGCGCACGACGACCACGGTGCGCGACGGCGGGACGATCGGCCCGATGCGCTCGAGGGTCTCCTGGAGCAGGGAGCGGCGGCCGTCGATGACGGCGAACTGCTTCGGCAGATCCTCGCCGTAGATTGCGCGGGTCAACTCGAGCAGCCGGCGCCCTTCGCCGCCGGCGAGCACGATGCCCCACAGCGTCTCTTCGAGGTCCGGCGTCATGCCCCGCACACAGCAAAGGCCGTGCCTCGAACGGGCAGGATCGGCGGGGTCCGCCGGCATGAATCAACCGCCCGGCGCGGCTTCCGGCGGCCCACCGGCGCAGGGGTTGCGCCGCTCCCGCCGGAGCGCCTGGCGCGCCCGCAATTTTTTGCCCCGGCACGGCCCGGCGCCGGACCGTGCGGGCGGTCGGTTCACGCCCGACGGCGGTTATCGGCGTGGCACACGGTTTGATGTTCCGCACTGGCACGGAGGAGTCCTTGAACATCCTGGTTCTCAATTGCGGCACGGCGAGCGTCAAGTTCCAGGTCGCCGCCGTCGACCCGGAGCGGCTGGCGATCGACGGCCATCACAGCCTGGCGCGCGGCGCCGTCGGGCCGGTCGGTGGCGAGGCCGAGCTTCTGGTCAATCTGCCCGGCCGGCCGGTCGAGCACAAGACCGTATGGCCCTCAACCCACGAGGCGGCCGTGCGCCGGATCATCGAGTGGTGCCATGACGCCGGGCTCTTCTTCGACGCCGTCGGCCACCGGCTGCTGCACGGCGGCGAACGGTTCACCCGGCCGACCCTCATCGACGAATCGGTCATCGCCTCCCTCGAGATCCTCCAGGAGCTGTCGCCGCTGCACAGCGGCCCCGGTCTCGCCGGCGTGCGGGTGGCCCGCGCGGCGTTCAACAGCGACATCCCGATGGTGGCGGTCTTCGACACCGCCTTCCACGTCACCATGCCCGAGCGCGCCTGCCTGTACCCGCTGCCGCGCGACCTCGGCCGCCGCCTCGGCCTCCGGCGCTTCGGCTCGCACGGCATCTCGTACCGCTGGCTCGTGTCGCGTTACAGCCATCTCGCCGGCATCCCCGAGAGCCGGGCGACCTTCGTCGCCTTCCATCTCGGCGAGGGGTGCTCGGCGGCCGCGATCGCCGGCGGCAAGTCGATCGACACCTCGATGGGGCTGACGCCGCAGGACGGCCTCGTGATGGGAACCCGCAGCGGCGATGTCGATGCCTCGGTCCTGACCTACCTCGCACGCACCCAGGGGCTCACGCCGGAGGAGATCGATCACCTGCTCAACGAGGAATCGGGGCTCAAGGGGTTGTCGGGTCTCAGCCACGACATGCGCGAGCTCTTGGGCCGCGCCAAGGATCATCCCGGGGCGCGGCTCGCCGTCGACACCTTCTGCTACCGGGCCCGCAAGTACCTGGGCGCCTACATCGCCGCCCTGGGGGGCGCCGACGCGGTGGTATTCAGCGGCGGCATCGGCGAGAACCTGCCCGCCGTCCGTGCTCGCATCTGCGAGGGGATGGAGTGGTGCGGTCTCGAGATCGACCCCGAGGCCAACCGCCGCACCGTCGGAACCGAGGGGGAGATCGGCGCCCGCCGGGCCCGCCTGCGCGCGTTCGTCATCCCGACCGACGAGGAGGCGGTGATCGCCCGCGAGACCGCCGCCTGCCTCCTGCAGATGACGGGCTATGGCCGGTCGTCCCTGCGCACCGCGCGTCTCTAAATGACCGCCCGCCGCCCCCTGCCCCTCGCCCGGGTCACCGGGCTTTTTGATCCCGGGCGCGGCCTCGACCCCTCCGAGGTCGAGGAGCGCCGCCGCCGGCACGGCCACAACGACATCGCCGAGGCGCCGACGCGCGCCTGGCTTGATCTCCTGCGCGACACCATCTCCGACCCGATGATCGCCTTCCTGGCCGCCACCGGAACGCTCTATGCCGTTCTCGGCCAGGTCACCGAGGCGGTCACCCTCCTGCTGGCGATTGTGCCGCTCGCCGGCATGGACGCCTTCCTGCACCGGCGCACCCGCGCCTCCCTCGAGGGGCTGCGCCGCCATCTCGCCAGCAGCGCCACCGTGATCCGCGACGGCGGCGCCCTCGAGGTGCCGCTGCGCGACGTAGTCCCGGGAGATCTCGCCGTGGTCCGCGAAGGAGATTGGTTCCCGGCCGACGGCGTCGTTCTCGCCGGCGACGGGCTGCAGACCGACGAGTCGTCGCTGACCGGCGAGTCGTTTCCAGCCCCCAAGCGCCGGCTGGCGGCGCCACCCGAGGCCGGCGACGAACCGGCGGTGGATGGCGAGCATTGGGTCCATGCCGGCACGCGCCTGCTCACCGGCACGGCGCGGATGCGCGTCGTCTACACCGGCGCCGAGACGATCTACGGCGGCATTGTGCAGTCGGCGGTCGCCGGCCGCCGCGCCCCGACACCGCTGCAGGCGGCGATGGGCCGGCTGCTGCGCTGGCTTCTCGGCGGGGCGGTCGCCATCTGCATCCTGGTGGCGGGGGTGCGGCTGGCGCAGGGACACGGCTGGGTCGATGCGGTGGTGAGCGCCGTGAGTCTCGCCACCGCGGCGCTCCCCGAGGAGTACCCCGTCGTTTTCACGTTCTTTCTCGGTGTCGGTGTGTACCGTCTGGCGCGCCGCAAGGCCCTGGTCCGGCGGGCGGTGTCGGTGGAAAACATCGGCCGGATCACCTGCATCTGCTCGGACAAGACCGGGACGATCACCGAAGGAAGGCTGCGTCTCGCCCGGGTCGTGCCCGCGGCCGGACTCGACGAGCGCGGCGTCATTGAAGTGGCGGCGCTGGCCTCGCGCCCCGGTTCCGGCGATCCGCTCGACACCGCGATCTTCACCGCGCGCGCGGGCGGCGCCGGCGCCGCCGGGGCGGCCGACCTGCCGGAGCGACTGGCGACCTTCCCGTTCACCGAGCACAGGCGGCGCGAGACCGGCCTGTTCCGGCGCGCCGATGGCACCGTCGTGGCGGCCACGAAGGGAGCGTACGAAGCGATTCTCGACGCCGTCACCACCGATGCCGCCGGCCGCGCCCAATGGGACGCTGCGGTGATCGCGCTCTCTGAATCGGGCTACAAGGTGATCGCCTGCGCCGCGCGCGAGGGACCGATCGACGAGCGCCCAAGGGTTGACGGGGCTGCGCGGAGCGACGGGGCCGCCGCCGAGCCGTCGGGCGGGTTCCTCATCGCCGGCCTGCTGGCGTTCGAGGATCCGGTCCGCCCCGGCGTCGCCGAGGCGATCGACCTCTGCCGCCGGGCGGGCATCCGCCCCATCATGGTGACCGGCGATCACCCGGCGACGGCGCGCGCCGTCGCCCGGGCCATCGGTCTCGGCGGCGGTGAGCCACGCGTGCTCTGCGGCGAGGATCTCGAAACCGGAGGGGCCGGCGGCCCGGCGGGCGCTGCCCTGTTCGACCCACCGCCGGACGTCATCGCCCGGGCCACGCCGGCGCAGAAGCTCCTCCTCGTCCGCGGACTGCAGCAGCGCGGCGAGCATGTGGCGGTCACCGGCGACGGCGTCAACGACGTGCCGGCGCTCACGGCCGCCGACGTCGGCATCGCCATGGGGGAGCGCGGCACCCGCAGCGCCCGCGAGGCGGCGGCGATCGTCCTGATGGACGACAACTTCGGCACCATCGTGCGGGCGGTGGCCGAAGGGCGGCAGCTGTTCGCGAACCTGCGCCTGGCCTTCGACTATTTGCTGACGATCCACATCCCGCTGGTGCTGTCGGCGGCGCTCATCCCGCTGGCGGGGTATCCCCTGCTCTTCCTGCCGATCCACATCGTCTGGCTCGAGCTGCTGATCCACCCGACGGCGCTCCTGGTGTTCCAGGAGATGCCGGCCGGCGAGCCGCGCCCGCGCCGCCGGACCGGGCACTTCTTCTCGAGCATCGAGACCGCGCGCATCGTCGCCACCGGTCTCGCGGTGACGGCGCTGGTGGTCGGCGGGTTCGTGCGCGGGCTTCAGGAAGGCGGGGCGGAGCATGGCCGCGCCGTGGCGCTGGCGGCCCTGACCACCTCGGGGACCGCGGTGATGCTGGCGCTGACCCGGCTGCGGACCCGTCCGGCGCGGGTCATGGCGGCGCTCGGGACCCTGCTGTCGGTGGCCCTGATCCAGGTTCCGTGGGCCGCCGAACGGCTGCATCTGCTGCCACTCGACCCGGCGGATTGGATGATCGCGGTCACCGGCAGCGCCGCAGCGGTGGGGCTGCCCTTCATCGCCGCCGCTGTCGCCCTCCGGCTGTCCCGGGCGCCGGGCTCTACGGGTGCGGCTTCTTGATGATCTCGACGTTGCAGGGGGCGTGGGTCACGAGCGCGTGACTGACGCTGCCCAGGAAGAAGCGTTCGATCGCGGTCGCCCCGTGCGATCCCGCCACCACCAGATCGGCGCCGAAGGCCTTGATGGCATCGAGCAGGCTGCGGTTGACCGCCCCGTCGCGCAACTCGACCCCGAGCTTGAGATCGGAACGAGTGGCGAACTTCGCCGCCGCCTTGTCGAGCGCCGCCTGCATCGCCTGGCGCTGCGACAGCCGGATTTTCTCGAGGACCGGGCCGTAGAGCTCGACACCGATCTCCGGGGGCACCGGCGCCGCCTGCTCGAGGACCGTGACCAGCCGGACCTCGGTCCCCGCCGGCCAGGGGCGCTTCACCACCTCGTCGACCGCATGGTCCGCCGAGGGCGAGCCGTCATAGGCAATGAGGATTCTCATGGCGCGACCCTCCTGTCTCAAAGGGTACTCCAATCTGGGGTAGAATCGGCCGCCGGAGAGGTACCGAAGTGGTCGCAACGGGCCCGCCTCGAAAGCGACGGTCCCCACCCCACGCCCCCCCGCATCCCTCAAGGCTCTCAGCGAGATCCATGATCGGGCGGTTAGCCCAGGTAGCCGATTTTGCCGCATGACTGCTCCCCCAACTGCTCCCCGAACGCTGGCGACTTAGCACGTCGTGCCACCCCCATCACCGCCGCGTTGGCCGCACGCCACCGGCCTGTGGAATCGGAGTTAACTCCTCAGTTCTTATGCCGTAATGTCGCGGCATTCACGGTGTAGCACTCGATCGCCTAGCAGCGTGGCGGCCGTTGGGAGGGTCGATGAAACATACATCGTGGCTCCCTGCGGCCCGCACCACAGCACGGCTGTCGCAGTCAGATCTGGCCGCCCGCGTACCCTGCCATCAGGCCACAGTTTCCCTACATGAATCCGGCCACCTGACCGCCACCCCCGAGTTCGAACGCGCGCTCGTGAAGGGGCTAGCGCAGGGCCCCGCCGTCGCCTACGTGGACAGCGACGACCTGAAGCGCCTGCCCGCCGAGTTGCTGGCCGAGATCGCCGCCTGCGACCAGGCCTTAAAGGTGATCGGCGCGGCCGTTGGCCGGGGCGAGGGCGATCGCGACACCCTTCTGGCCTTGGCCGAGGGCGTGGCGGCCCGCATGCGCATAATCTCGCGCGCCGTGGACCTGCGCCATGGGGCCCGGGGCGAATTCATGACCATGGCGCGCAGGCCGCGCGCAGGTGGGCGGCCAGCGGCATCGCCTGTGCCCCAGATGCGCACCGCCACATGGGTGGCCGCACGGCTGGGCGGCGTGTCCCGGGTGTGGGTGCATAAGCTCCATGCCGAGGGCCGCCTTACCGGATTCATCATCGGTCGCAAGCCGGGCGACGAGCGTGGCGGGCGGCTGCTGTTCCGGGCAGCAAGACCAGCCGCGCCCCGGGGGCTTCGATCACCCTCCACGGCGGCGGGCCTACGGGGCGGGTGCCGGTGCCACAGCACGAGTGCCCGCCCCCACGGCGTGGTGATGGCGTGGTGCCCTACAGCAGATCAGTTGGACAGGTACAGCCACGCTTCCAAGGTGGCGTTGCCCTGCGGCCCGCTCGGTGTGGTGATCCTCAAAGTGATCTCGGGGCCGCGCACCGGCACGATCAGTACGTTGGTGCGAATGGTCCCAGCGCCCGAGTAGCAAGTCGAGGTGTCGCTCACGTTCAGGAAGTGGAAGTCGTCTCCACCAAACAAGACATCTGCGATCAGGCAGAAGTTCGTGCCGAAGACCGTTTCGCTGATTCCAGTCATGCGCAGGTAGACCTCGGCGGTCCGCCAGCCCCCGGTCTGAACGGGACCGATCACGTACTGATCGCCATCGGTGAGGTTTAGCCCGTCCACGAGCTTGGTGAACCGGAACGCGGGGCCCGACGCCGCGCCCGCAACGCGGAGGTTGCCGTCGCCATCGAGCGGCAGGTTGGTCACCTGCACCGAGCCCGCCACCGACTGCACGGCTGGCAGGTTGCCCACGTTCACCGAGCCGCCCACGGCCTGCACCGCCGGGAAGTTGGTCACCTCCACTTGCGTTGTCGTCCGGGTTGGCGCATCGGGCGACAGCGCCACGCGCTGAACCGGGATCGCTGCGCCAGCCACAAGCACCAGCGCGCAGGAGACCACCACACCCGCCATCACCGTCCGCCGCATTCCCCACCTCCTTGTCGGTGCCGAACGAGACAACATCGGTATGCAATGCATAGCCGGAGGCGCATCCGGTACAGCCAGCCCAACGGTCACCTACCGCTACAGTCTGCTAGCGGACGGTCTACGCCTTGCGTCCACGATGACGATTTCAGGAGCACGTTCACCCGCCCTCACGCGTTGGGAGCGAAGCCGTCGCAATTGCCTAATTCGTTCATCCGCGTTGGTTGTCCTAATTATCAGGTAGATGCTGCTGGTCGAGCGCTCAGCCCGGTTGTATTCAGGCAACTGGGTCTGGTACCCGCGCACCAACTTCGAGTTGTGGCTGTACTTCAATTCGACTGTCACACGCGCCCGATACCCAGCGCTGATCTTGAAGTCCACCGGGCCACGTCCAGCGTTGGGCTCTCGGCTCAACTCAAGGTCATTTGCGCGGCAATGCGCATCCGCGACCGCAAAGAAGAGCAACTGCGGGAATTTCTCGTGGCGCGGTGTGCCATTGTCGTTGTAGAGGGTTCCGTCCAGTCCGTTCTCCTCCACCAATCGCTTGAAGTTCTCACACAGTTCCATGACAAGGATATGGAGGTTCTCTGCCGTTACAGGCCGAAAACGCCTGAGGTCGGAAGGAAAGTCACGAGCCGCAGTCTGCGCAAGGTCATACCACGTAAACTCGCCTGCCGGGTCGCGCTCGAAATCGTAGGGCTCGGCGTCCTTCGAACGGTACTGGGCGATCAGATCGGCCAAGGCAGCCGGGTACTGGAGAAGAGCGGCCCGCAGTTCCCGTTTAGAAACCCGGCGCGTAGCCTTACGCCACGTGTCACCGATCAACGCGTTGAGGCGTCGCCGCAGCACTGCGTTATCCCGACACACGCGGTCCACGTCCGACCAGTCATTCGCTACGGGGAGGTCGCGCAGCATTGCCTTCGGGACCAAGACGATAGGTCGCCGGCTTCCGGGACCCTGCGCCACTTGGTATTCCTCGTCCCGATACCTAAGTGTCCGACTCGGAAGCCCGAGGTTCCTTACCACCCGTTGAGTGAATTGGTACAAGTGCGGTCGGATCAGTTGCACCGTCATGTCGCTGATGCGATCTGCCCCCACCCCAACCTCGAAGAGCCCGACCAACTCGAATATCTCAGGATCTTCGATCCCTGCCCTGATGATCTCCGAGGCGGTCTGCGCGATCCGCTCGGCCAGCCCGGCTCCGATACCGCTCCCCCGTGTACCGTCACTGGCGTACCCGAGGCCGACAAACGCTGGCTCGGGAAAGGTCAGTCGAACGACAGCGGCCCGATAGAGTGCATCGTCTTGACGATGCGAGCGCGACAGCAACCGAACGATATCGATGAAGTGATTTCTGAACCCCTGATAGGCACCTCGGAGTTCTGGGATTCTCGGTCTGCGAAGCAGGAATGGGTCAACGTGGAGGAGCGAGTCGATATCGATGAATCGATCAAACGCTCCTTGGTCGGCGAGAGCCTCGCGGGTTACACCGAATACATCGCTGATTCGTCGCGGCACGCCCCCCCCACAGGGCTCAACTCCTGCCCGATCTCGGATGACGTTTAGTATCTCATACGCAACTCGCAGCACGACCCGTAGGTCTAGGGAATGGCACGACGGTGTGGAGCCCAACCGGCGACACTGGCCCGGGAGTGTTTTAAGGACCATACGACCGCAGAACCGGGTTCGGTGAACTTGACTCCTGGCCTATCGTGTGGCCTAATACGCCCATGGCCTACCTGAAACACAAACGGATCGGCGGCGGCACCTACCTCTACGTGGTGCGGTCCTACCGCGTCGGGTCCAAGGTGCGTGAAGAGCTCCTCCAGTACCTCGGTAGCGATAAGAAGGTGTCCAAGGCCGACGCCAACGCGGCGGTGGCGCACTGGCAAAAGTGGTCCAAGACCCGCAAGGAGAGGAGGGGCTGATGGCGTGCTTGCTGTCGCTGGCGTGGCTGGGACGGATGGGGCTACTGCTGGATGTGATCGGCGCGTGCTACTTGTGGCGTGGTGGGACGCCGCTGATCTACAGACCACGGTATGCCGTGTGGGCCCCCAGAGACTACGACCCGCAGAAGGAGGAGCGGGAGTGTCAGGCGTGGGACTTGAAATTGAAGCAGCGGAATCTGATCGGGGTGGCGCTGCTGGTGGCGGGCTTCACCCTGCAACTGATCGGCACATGGGCGAGCAGGTAACGCCCCACGCGGGCGGGAGGGGTTGATGGTGCGGCTGATCGCCGTTGCTGCGGGTGTCCTGTTGGTGATCATCGCGGTCGGGTTCGTGGACTGCGCTGTCCAATCGGCAACCTGCACCAAAGACCCGTGTTGGAGCCTGTGGCTGGGCTGCGCGGTTGGGACGATCAACAGTCGCCTCGTGGTGGCGCTGATCGCTGCGGGGATCGCTGCTTGGTTGACCTATCAATACCAGCGACGTGGGAAGATTTGGGAGTTCAAGTTCAGCGTGTACCGCGAAGCCGCCCCTGCCTATCTCGCGCTGCGCGATGCAGGACGAAAGCATGTTCAGACCACGATTGACTGGCTTGTCATGGGGGAGAACGCACAAACCCCGGAAGCATATGACGTCGCCGACAAGGCCCACGTGAGGGCCGAGGTGGAGTTTGAGGTCGCGATCCGTCATGCGCGGAGTCTGGTTCCAAGCATCGCGCATCTTTTCGGTCCGGTGATCGCTGCACATTGGCGCGAGAGCGCTGACTTCGGTCACCGCACCCGTGTCGTGTTCGATCCAGTCGTCAAGTGGGAGGAACTGAAGGGCGCCGAGGGCGCATGGAGCGCGTTTATCAAGGGCGCTGCCGAGGAACTGCATCTCCCCTTTGCCGAAACCGCCGCCGACATGCAGGCTCCGAGCGCAGGAACGGAGCCTGACCAGATCGAATACAGCGTGAAGTTGTACCAGAGCTGGATCGAGGGGCAACGGAACCGGAACGAGTCTCTACGACAACTGGGGAAGCCGGAATCGAAGGAAACGATTGGTGGGAAGACGAACCGAGGCAAAGAGCCGGTGGATGAATAGCTCCCATGGCCAACCTGTTCAGGCGCGGCGGGCGGTGGTACTACAGGCTCCTCCGCAACGTGCAGCGCTACAGGGGCACATCGCCCCCGCGTGCTACCGAGGAAATGGCGCGTGCGATGACAGCCGGTGCCTTCTTAGGTCTTGGCCGGTGTAATCCGTGGCTGAAAACCGATGACCGCGCTCTGGGATACGTCGCCATCCTCGATTCGGGTCAGGACGATCTGGACGTTGGTGTGCGCAACCAGCAGTCGAACATCCCGGCCCTTCTGATCTTCACCACCGATCAGGAGCATGTTGGGGTTGAGGTAGCCGAACCAAGTGGGACGAATGCGCTGCCCATCGTTGAGAACGACAACGACATCCATCTGTTCGCCAGGCTGAAGGTTGGCGCGGAAGTCCGCGACCTCCTGTTCGATGCGCTCGTGGTACCAGTCGGCCATGTCGTAATCTCGCGGCAAGACCATCTCGGCCGAGGACAGCAACGGGATCTGGGCTTCGTTCATTCGGGGCTCCTTGTGGGAGATCTGGTACGCGCCATTGTAGGTGAACACGCGAGGGAGCGAAACCGATGAGCACGGAGAAGAAGTGGATCAAGGGCAAGCGCGACATGTACACCAAGGTGCCGACGCGGGGCGCGCGGGCGGGCAAGACATGCTACTGGGCCCGCGTGTGGATCAAGTCGCGGCAGGAGTTCGCCCACTTCTACCTTGGGTTGAAGCCGAAGGCGGCGCAGGAGCGGCTCGATCAGATGCTCGGCAACCCGGAGGCCGCGCTGGCCGAGCGCCAGCAAGACCGGACTGTGGTGCTCACCTTCGAGCAGGCGCTTGCCCTGTTCCTTGCCAACTACATACCGCGTGGAGGGACGACCGTTTACTACCGCGAGAACCTGTCAGGGCCACGGAAGTTCTTTCGTGAGTGCCTGCTGACCGACATTACCAGCGCGGCGCTGGACGAGTACGTCAAGGACCGGCGGGCCCTCGTGCGCCAGAAGGACGGGCAACGCCGGGTGGGCGACAGCACCTCCGCAAGCACCTGATCGCGCTGGGCACCATGTTCAAGTGGGCCAAGCGGCGCGGGCTGGTGCAGGTGAACCCCGCCGACGCCGAGAGCGCTCCGCGCCCCAAGGAAACCCACGACCCGCACGATACTCGCTGGCACACCGACGACAACCTGAAAGCCCTGTACGCCGTGACGCCGCCGTGGCTACGCAACGTCGTGGAGTGGGCCGCCGAGACGACGATGGACAAGGGCAAGGTGCTGCGGCTGCGTTGGGCGGAACTGGATCTGGAGCGCGTCGACGGGCGGATTGTCGCGGGCCGGTTCGCCATGCTGCGGGGCAAGACGGGGAAACCGATCCGGCTGGTGCTCTCCGAGCACGCCATCGAGGTGCTCAACCGGGCAGGCAAGGTGCGGCACTCCAGCGGGGTCATTTTCCTGAACGAGGACGCACAGTCCATCGAGGAGAAGGCACTCGACTGGGCGCTTGGCTGCGCCTACAAGGCGGCCAAGATCACCGGCTGCAACTTCCGAACGTTCAGGCATACGTTCGCCACCCGGGCGCTGCGGCGCGGTGTGCCGGTCCCTGTGGTGGCCAAGATGATGGGGCACTCGACCGTGTTCATCACCGAGCGGTACATGCACGTCGCCGACGATCATCTGGAGGCGGTGGCCAAGGCCATGAGCGGTCCCGAGCGGCTGACTGGCAACGATCAGGCCGAGCCGGGCCGTGGTAGGATCCCACCCGTCCCGGGCGAGGCACTAGCAGGTGCTCCCCAAACTGTTCCCCCAGAAGTCGCTGCCGAGGCCGGGATCGCGTAAGTTGTTGCAGGACAATGCGGAGAGGTACCGAAGTGGTCGCAACGGGCCCGCCTCGAAAGCGGGTTGGGGGGCAACCTCCACGTGGGTTCGAATCCCACCCTCTCCGCCAATTCCCGTCCGCCAATTCCCGCCTGGAGGAGCGCCCACCATGACCCGCTGGTTCGCCTGGATGGCACTCGCGACGACGCTGCTCGCCTCCTGCGCGACGACCCAGGCGCCGCCGAAGGCTTCACCGGGTCTCGCCGGGACCTCGTGGCAGCTGGTGAAGTTCCAGGGCGGCGACGACACGACGCTGACCCCTGACGACCGGACAAAGTACACCATCGAGTTCGGCGCCGACGGCGTGGTGAGCACGCGTCTCGACTGCAATCGTGGTCGCGGCGGCTGGACGTCGGCCGCACCCGGTCAGCTCCAGCTCGACCCGCTCGCCCTCACCCGCGCCATGTGCCCGCCCGGATCGATGGACAATCAGATCGCCAGGAACTGGGGCTACATCCGGTCGTACGTGATCAAGAACGGCCACCTCTTTCTCTCGTTGATGGCCGACGGCGGCATCTACGAGTTCGAGCCGCCCGCCGCCGCACCCGCGACCACCTCGTCGAGCGCGGCGTCGAAACCGGGCGCGACCCGCTCCCAGAGATAGCGCTCCATCGCCGCGGCGAGGCGGAACTCGACGCTGCGCGCCCGAACCGGGTCGAGCGGCGCAGCGAAGGCCAGCGGGTTCTTGTCGAGCTCCCAGCGGTGGTCCCAGACGACGAGGGCCGGCAGGGCCGGGTCAAGCGCGGGCGGAGATCGGGCTCTCCCGCCGGCAGGTCGAAGCCGGGGTGCAGGACAGAGTCGCGGGCGCGGATCACCTCGACGACTGACTTCGCCCGCGGGTCGTCTCTGGTCGCGGGGCCTATGGGGCCATCTCGTGCTCGAGCGCAGGAACGGCGGAGACGATTGACGACCTCAAGAGGTCGGGCCTAGAATGCCGCTTCACGGGGCCATCAACTCTCGCACGTGCCACAAGCTGGGTAACCGCCGCTGTTGTCAGAAGTTGGCGACCGTCTGCTGGGCATATAGTTCGGTCAGTGAACGCACTTGGCAGTCCCGCTCGACCGCCGCGGGCTATCGCGATGTCACTTTTAGACCAATACACCACGCGCCTCAGTGAGCTCGAGGGAGTCGACTTTGAGCGCGCGGTGGTAGCACGGTTGCTGCGCGTTCTCGACGGCTTTCAGCCGGTACCGGCCAATCCTCACGGGGACGGCGGCTTGGATGGCCTCTCGCATCGGCAGACCCAGGGCTATTGCTGCTTCGGGATGGAGCACGCCACGGCTGGCACTTTTAGGCAACGTGGCAAGCGAGTGGTCGACAAGTTCTCCGCGGACCTGCGACGGCTCTTTGAGATTGAGGCGAGCGGGAAGTCCAAGTTCACTCACAACGACAACGACACACTCGCGAAGATTATGGCAACCGGAACACGGTTGCACCGAGTCACCCTGATCTCGAACTGGTTCGAGAGCAACACTGTCATCGGCTCGATTCAAGAGAGCGTTGCAAGATATGCGGCGAACAGCAAGTGTCGCTTTGTGGAACCAACGGTTGAGGTTGTCGTTCGCGGCCCAAGCGAGTTCGCCGACCAATTTGGCGCAGACGAGTCCACACTCCTCAGCCTGCATCGTGGCCCGTTCTTCAAGAGCCTCGAGACTCGCGCAGCCGACGTCACGCTCCCCGAAGGCCCAACCCTGGAGCGGAAGTTGAAGGCGCTGGCAGCCGCATCGCCACCGGCCCAACTGGCGCACATCACGACGCTGGGTGACCACCTAAGGGAGTCGTGCCGAAAAGCGCTGGTATTCGAGGGTGACCTCGGCGATGCGCTGCCCTCCATGCATCGGGCCTTGGAACAAGCGAAGGCCGACCTGACCTACAGCGTGACCCTTATGGGCCAGCTCGAACCATCAGCATTGCTCACACGAGCGCAATCGGCTGCTGAAGCTATCCTAAGCAATGATTTCAGAGGTGCCTATGGAGACGCCTTCGTACGGACCCTCGCGACAGGACAGGTTGCGCTCCTGGTAGGCCAGTGTCCCATCGGCTGGGATTGGGCAAGAGGCTCCGATGGGCACTGACGACCCTATTGGCGACCTCGCCAAGCTGTTGGCAGCCTCCGGAGCCAGAATGGTGATTGCTCCGGAACGGCTGGCACCGTCGGCGATTTACGATGTCGACTATCGCGCAGCGGTCGTCGCTTGTGCTTTTCAACTTCATGCGATGCCGTACGGGCAAGACCGCGCTCGCATTTCGGTACCACGCCTGAAGCTCCTTCAATTCATGGCGATCCGGCCATGGCTGCTTCCCGTGCTACGCCTATGGGCCGCGAGTCGGGCACAACCCCAGCTTAACTCCCTAGCGGAGAAACGCATGCGGCGTGGCTTCATGAGCGACCACCTTCACGACGATGTCGTGGATTTTTTCAACGCTGCGAACATCTTCCTGCGCGAAGGCGACCACATCGTTTCTGGTCCGGAAATAGGGAGAGCACGACAGTTATACGACGACGCTTGCGAACAGGAGCTCTTCATCGGTGAGCGGAAAGCCCTTGAGGTACTCAAGGGCATTCGAGTCACTCACGCGATGCTGGAGGGCTGGTGATCCACCTCACCGCAATCGAGATCGAAGGACAGTCGGAAGCGGGGCGTTTTGGCGGAAGGATGACGTTCGCGCCAGGACTTCAAGTCATTTCAGGCCCAAACGCATTTGGCAAGTCTCTCGCAGCTAAAGCAGTTGCGTGGTGCCTTGGACTAGAGCCGATGTTCGGTCGGCCCGATAATGACCCGACCTTCCTACCGTTGTCCCTACGGGAGGTCATTGACTTCCCAGACCAACTCGGGGTCCGTGTCATTTCATCCGAATGTCGTCTCATCCTAACCCGACACGACGGCGCAGTGATCGACCTCGCTCGCTCCGCGACGCACGATCGGGCATTCGTCTCCGTAACGGAGCACACAAGCGAGGGTCCCCGCCACTCGAAGCTGCTCGCACGCAAGGACACAATGCGCGACGAACACGCGGGACTGCAGCGATTCCTGTTTGAGTGGTTCGGTTGGCCGCGGAAAGGAGTCATGACATTCGACGGTCGAGAGGTTGATATATACCTCGAGAATCTCGTGCCGCTTTTCTACATCGAACAGGATGAGGGCTGGACCGATTTACAGGCGCGCCAGATCGGTCGGTACGGTCAACAGCAGGTCCGGGAAATGACCTTCGAGTACCTGTTGGGCGCTCTGACAGCAGTTGATGCAAGGCTCGACCGACAACGGAATAGTGTCCGTGAAACGGGGCTAAAGGTTGAGGCTCGCGGGATCGCGAGCCGCATCGACCTCGTACTCCGAAGGAGCGGATGGGCGCTCGAATGGTCCGCCAATGGGTCATTACGTGAGATTGAGGCAAGGTGGTCCAGCAAGACACTCAAGCAAGCCCTGCTCAGCGGCGGTCATGTAGACCTCGCGAAGGAACGAGTGGCCCTGACGAAGATGACCGAGTCACTCCGCGAGGCGTTGACCAAGGGAACGCTCGATCCATCGAACATGTCAGCGCCGGTAACTGTCTCACAGCGCGTCGTCGATCTGAAGAGCCGACGCCATGAACTGAACTCGGACCTGCGAACTCTGACTCAGCAGAGAGAAGCGACCGAGCAACTTCTCGACAGCCTGGAGCACCGGCTCCTTTCCGCGACAGACGTACATCGGTGGAAGGCCACCGGAGTAGGGCGCTTGTCACATGTTGAGTGCCCCACATGTCATCGTGACCTAGATCTTGCGAGCTTCAAGCTCTCTGCGCACTCGGTTGATGAGGTAGCCGCACACGTCGAGGCACTCAAGCGGGATCGCGCCATGATGCGGCGTAGTATAGAACCGCTGCTGAATGCGGTTGCGGCAACGGAAGCGGCTTTGTTGAACGTAGACATCGAGCTTCGGGAGGCAGAGCGAGCGCTCGCGACAGTAACTGCAGCTGTCGGTCCTATCAGAGAGCAGCTTGCTAGAACGGCCGCGAACCTGAGTGCATATGAAAGACGCCTCGACAGGCTCACAGATACCGTTCAAGAGATTGATGAGATTCAGGCTGCAATCGAGCGGTGGCTGAACGCCGCTCGCACTGCGACGGCTATACCTCCAGCCGCTGACGATCTAAAAAGTCGGGTAGAGGAGTTTCGACGGGCATTGGAGCGCTACTTGCGGGCTTTTGGGCATAGTGCGATTCTCGACGCTGGAGTTGGGTCTCTACGCATTGCCGACCCCCAGTACGAGCCCTATCTCATGGACCGAAGGCTCCGCACGCTTGGATCGGCCAGCGATCCCCCTCGCGTTGTCGCTGCCTACACCTTGGCACTAGCGGAGGCTTCAAAACTGACAGGGGGATTGCACCCGGGCTTCTTGGTCTTGGATGAGCCGATGCAGCAGAACCCGGACATGCCCCATCGCTCGCTATTCACAGGGTTCTTGTGCTCACAGCCGCGTGACACCGGGTTTCAAGCAGTAATCTTTACCTCCCTACTCCCACCCGAGATCGCGCGGCTGACGGACGCGGGCGTAGACGTCAAGGTGCTGGAAGGCAGTCACTTCCTCAGCCTCAACCCTTCGCTGCCAAACTAGAATCGACACTCGGTGTCGCAAGATAACGCCCGTGAGCGTCGGATAAGTCCAGAGAAGCCATATTGGCCAGCCACGGCGATTTCAGCGCCGCGTCCCCCCGTCCACTTCCGCCGCCACCTCGTCGAGCGCGGCGTCGAAGCCGGGCGCAACCCGCTCCCAGAGATAGCGCTCCATCGCCGCCGCCAGCCGCCGGCGCAGGCCGTCGTCCGGCCGCGGCCGCGTCAGTATCGCCGCCAGCCGCTCGACCAGGTCGGCGTGGTCGCGATACAGGCAGTCACCATGGAACTCGCGCGGGATCACCTCCGGGTATGACAGCCGGTCCGGCAGGAGGGGATGGCAGCCGAGACGCGCCGACTCGACCACCGCCATGCCGAAGTTCTCCTGGTCGGCGGTGCTGACGGCGACGGTCCCCTGCCGCAGCCAGTCGAGGTAGTCGGCGCGCGATTCGGCGAAGCCGTACTGCACGACGCGGTCGCCATAGCGCTCGCGCGCCGCCAGGAACTCCTTCGGCACCACCTGGAAGTTCTCGCCGAGCAGCGCCAGACGGAATTCCACGCCGCGCGCCCGCACGGCGTCGAGCGCGGCGAAGAAGGCGGGCGGGTTCTTGTCGAACTCCCAGCGGTGGTTCCAGACGACGAGGGGTGGCAGCGCCGCGTCGAGCGGCCGGAGATCGGGCTCTCCCGCCGGCAGATCGACCCCGGGGTGCAGGACACCGGCGCGGGCGCGGATCGCCTCGACGACCCACTTCGGGCGGCACTCCGGCATCATGCCGATGAAGCCCGGCAGGCTGGCGAAGAAGGCGTCGTGCTGGAACCGCGAGTTGAACAGCACGCGCCGCGCCGCCAGCGTCGTCGTGATGTCGGTGAAGCCGAACTGGTAGTCCATCGACTCGCCCGGCGGCAGCGGGTACGATAGCTGGTTCTCGTGGAAATAGGCCAGCGCCGGCGGGCAGGCTGGGCCCCACAGCGCCTTGAGGTCGGACAGCGACATCAGGTCGGTGACCACGAGGAGGTCGAAGCCGTCGGGGTCGGCGACCTTGCGGGCGAAGTGGAGCGCGGCGCCGCGCATGCGCCACTTCCAGAAGCGCGCCGGCATCGTCACCAGGGTGAACGAGTGCCGCGAGTGGCGCGCCCACCCTTCGGCGAAGGCGCGGTGCGACCCGCCGTGGAAGGGATTCAGGAGCAGGACCTTCATCGCTGCGCCGCCCGCCGCCACGAGCCCCCTACGGCTTGACCCGCACCGGCGGCGCCGGCTCGCGCAGCAACTTCACCGGGTTCTTCTCGAGCAGACGCAGCGCCTCGGCGACGGCGCGCTCGAGTTGCGGGTCCTTGCCGGCCGCCATGTCTTTCGGGGTGATCTCGACCGCGATGTCGGGCGGGGTGCCCTTGTTCTCGACGTCCCACTCGCCGTCGAGGTTGAAGAAGCCGCCGCGCGGCACGGTGATGACGCCGCCGTCGATGAGGATCGGGTAGTCCCAGATGCCGATGAGACCGCCCCACGTGGTCGCGCCGACCAGCGGCCCCACCTGCTCCTGCCGGAACAGGTACGGCATCATGTCGCCGCCCGATCCGGCGAATTCGTTGATGACCATCACCTTGGGGCCCCAGATCCCGGAGAGCGGTTCGGTCCAGGGGACGCGATCGCCGACCGGGTTGTTGAAGTAGCCGCGCAGCCGCCGGGCGACGATGTCGATGATGTAGTCGGCGATGAAGCCGCCCTGGTTGAAGCGCTCGTCGAGGATGGCGCCCTGCCGATCCTGCTGGGCGAAGTAGTAGCGGTTGAAATAGTTGTAGCCGCCGTCGCCGGTGTCGGGCAGCCAGACATAGGCCAGCCGGCCGCCCGAGAGGCGGTCGACCTCGCGGCGGTTGTCCTCGACCCAGGCGCGGCTGCGCAGCGCCCGTTCGTTGGCCACCGGGACCACGGTGACGGTGCGCGCCCCATCCATGGTCGGCTTCGCGTTCACGGTGATCTTCGTCTGCCGGCCGGCGGTGCCCTCGAGCGCCTGGTAGGGGCTCGCCGGCGGCTTCAACTCACGGCCGTCGATCGCCAGCAGATAGTCGCCTTCGTGCACGTCGATGCCGGGCGCCGACAGCGGCGCCTGCAGGTCGGGGTTCCAGTTCTCACCGGTGTCGATGTGCGCGATCCGGTAGCGGCCCGCGTCGATGGCGAGGTCGGCGCCGAGAAGCCCGACCGGGGTGCCCGGCGGCCGCGGGGTGTCGCCGCCGGTCACGAAGTGGTGCCCGACGCCGTGCTCGCCGCCCATCAGGTTGATGAGGTAGCTCAGGTCGGTGCGGTGCCGGACGTCCGGCACCCAGGCGGCATAGCGCTCGCCGACCGCCTTCCAGTCGGCGCCGTGGTGGTTCGGAACGTAGAAGAAGTCGCGCTCGAACCGCCAGGCCTCGCGGTAGATCTGGGCCCACTCCGCCGGCGGATCGATCGGCATCCGCAGTTCCATCTTCAGAGCGCCGTCGCCCGGCTTCGGGTCACCGTCGGCGGGGACGATCCCCCAGCCCGCAGCCGACTGGTACAGCACCTTCTTGCCGTCGCCCGAGACCTCGAACCGCTGGAGGTCGGCAAGGAACGGCGCCGACTTGCGCTTGGCGAGATCCCAGCGGTGCAGGGTGAAGGTCGGCCGCGGGTTGGCCGGATCGGGGAACGGCAGCGGCGCCTCGGCGACGAAGACGAGGCCCTCGGCTCCGGCCGCGAGCGCCACGTAGTTGCGCACGGGGAGGGGCAGCGCCAGGATGCGCTGGCCGATGCCGTCGAAGTCGATCGTCACCGGCGGCGCCGCGGCCTTCTTCGCGTCGGCGTCCTTGTCGCCGGTCTTGTCACCGCCTTTCGCGCCACTCTTGCCCGCGTCTTTGTCCGCGGCCTTGTCGGCATCCTTGCCGGCGCCCTTGCCATCGTCGGCCGCCGGCTTCTCGTCGTCGCTCTCGGGCAGCAGCGGCGACGGCAGGTCGCGCGCCAGCACCGCGAAGTAGACGCCGCGGCGGAACGGGCGCTCGAGCGACGACAGGTCGAGCCAGCCGGTGTTGAGCGCCAGGTCGGTGCTGGCCATGAAGTAGAGGTACTTGCCGCTCCTGTCCCACGCCGGCGCCACCGCGTCGGACATGCCGTCGGTCACCTGGCGGGCGCGGCTCTCTTCGAGGCTGTAGATCATGATGCCGCGATACTGGTTGGGGAGCTGGCGCGCGTAAGCGATGAAGCGCGAATCGGGCGACCAGACCGGCGCCATCGATCGCTCGGGGTGCGCCATGCGGTCGGTGTCGATCACCGTCGCCTTGCCGCTGGCGACGTCGACGACGTACATGCTGCGGCCGGCGTCGGTGAAGGCGACCTTCTTCGAGTCGGGCGACCAGGCGAGATCGTAGAAGAACGTCGCCGGCTCGATCGCGATGGCGCGTGGCTCCGCCTGGCCGTCCTGGTCGGCGATGTAGAGGCGGTACTCGCCGGTTCGGTCCGAGAACCAGGCGACTTTCGCGCCATCCGGCGACCAGGCCGGGGTGCGGTCGGCGGCGCCGGAGTTGCGGCTCAGGTTGCGCGCGTTCCCCTTTTCGGCCGGTACGGTGAAGATCTCGCCGCGCGCCTCGAAGACCGCCCGCGCCCCGGTGGGCGACAGGCCGGCCGCGACGACCTCGTCCGCGACGTCCTTCCACTGCGGCAGCGCCCACGGAAAATCGCCGCTCACCGAGATGACGAGCTGCTTCGACGCGCCGCCAGCCGACGCGCCGCCAGCCGACGCGCCACCCTGCGGATCGAGCGTGTGGATGTAGCCGCCCTGCTCGTAGGCCAGCAACCCGCCGCCGGCGGACAGCCACTTGACGTCATAGTCGTCGTGCTTCGTCAGCGCCCGCACCGCCCCTGATGCGGGGTCGAACTCGTAGACATTCATCCGGTCGTCGCGGTCCGACAGGAAGTAGAGCCGGCCGCCGAGCCATGCCGGATCCTGGTTCATCGACGGCGGCCCGGGCACCGCCCGCACCGACAGGTCGGCGAGCGTCAGGATGCGGATCGGCTGCGCCTGTCCGCCGCGGTAGTTGCGCCACTCCTCCTGCCAGCGCTCGGGCTCCCACGCCACCTGCCGGCCGTCGGCCGCGTAGTCGGCGCGGCGCGCGGTCGGCACCGGCAGCCGCTCCGGCAGCCCGCCCTCGATGGCGAGTGTGAACAGCTGAAGCACCGGGTTGTTGTCGCTGCCGAACGGGCTCAGGCGCCCCGAGGTGAAGACGACCTTCCGGCCGTCCGGCGTCCAGCCGCGCGCTTCGTCGGCGCCCGGATGCCAGGTCAGCCGGCGCGGCTCGCCACCGTCGGCGGGGATGACGTAGACATCGGTGTTGCCGGCGTACTGGCCGGTGAACGCCAGCCATTCCCCGTCGGGCGAGAAGTGCGGTTCGGACTCGCTGCCAGGTGACGAGGTCAGGCGACGCGCCTCGCCGCCGTCGCGCCCGACCGTCCATAGGTCGTTGGCGTAGACGAAGACGATGGCACGGGCGCTGATCGCCGGCTGGCGGACCAGACGGGTCCCGGCGGCGACGGCCGGCGCGGCGTGAGCCGGCGCCGCGTCTCCCAATGCCCCGGCCACGGCGATGACGGCGATGGCCGCGAACCATGGCGCGGCGGCACCCAACACTCTGCGACGAATGACCGATGTCATGTGAGCCTCTCTCCCTTGTCGAATCAGTTCCAGTGCTTCACCCGCGGCCAGAGTTCGGCCAGCGGCATCTTAAGCCCGCGAGCCACATAGATCGGCCGGTTCTCTTCGGCCATGCCCCACGGATGATGATGGCGCCCCGCCTCCTCGACCGACGCGAACTCCTGCTCGAGATCGTCGCGGTCACCTTGCAGGACGATCACGACCTCGCCGGTCGCCCCGCGCGGCCCCCAGAAGAAGTAGGTCTGGTGGCCGCTGATCGCCGCCGGCAGCCCGAGTGCCGGGCCGAACAAGTTGATGGCGCCGGCCTCGCCGTAATTGTTGGCGAAGATCGCGGCTCGTGAACGATCGGCCGGCGGCAAGGCGTTGTAGATGCCCGCCACCTCGGCCACCAGCTCCGGCCAGCCGAACTGGTCGCCGAACATCTGTGGCAGCGGACCCTCGTGGGCGCGCTCGGTCTTCGGCGGCGCGAACCCGAGCGTCTCGGTGTAGGCGACGTAGCGCGCCGGCTCGAGGATCGGCAGGACGATCGGCGCGGTCACGGCACCCGCCACGAAAACGACGATTGCCGCCGCGGCCTTCGGCCACAGCCGTCCGGCGGTGAGCCTCCAGGCCGCGAGGCCGGTCTCGAGCGCCACGGCGCCGGCGGCGAACAGCATTGGATAGATCGGCGCGAGGTAGTAGTTCTTCCCCTTCATGACGAACATCAGCAGGGCGAGCAGGACGTAGATCCAGCCGAGCAGGCGGTAGCGGCCGCCGCGCCCGGCGAACAGCCAGACCAGCCCCGCCAGCCACAACGGCAGCAGCACCGGGTGCAGCAGGATGACTTGCTGGCCGAAGAAATCGACCGGGCCGAGGACGATGTTCTTCCCCTGACGCGCGACATTCTGCAGATCCTCGAGCGTCGGGAACCCGTGCGCGACCTGCCAGGCCAGGTTGGGCGCGAACAGCACCAGCGCCGTCGCCGCGCCGGCCCACGGCCAGCCTGTCTTCAGCCAGTGGCGCTCCGGGGAAAGCACGAGAGCCGCGGCGAGGGCCGCCAGGAAGAAGACCGTCGAGTGCTTGTTCATCAGCCCCAGCCCGGCGAGAGCCCCCGCCGCGACGAACAGGCGCGACCGGCCGGCATCGATGATCCGGACCAGGGCGTAAATGCAGCCGATCCAGAAGAGCGGCTCGAGGCAGTTCATCGACAGCAGACTGTCGATGCCCAGGTAGATGGGCGCCGCCAGGACAGCCAGCCCGGCCATCGCCTGCCCGAACCGCCCGGCGCCGAGCCGCCAGGCGAGGATCATGGCCAGCGCGACCAGCGCCGCCCCGGCCACGGCCGGGAGCAGGCGCAACGCCGGCAGCGATCCACCCATCGCCAGCGCCAGGCGCGCCAGGAGACCGATCATCGGCGCGTGATCGACGTACCCCCAGTCGAGGTGCCGGCCGCAGTCGAGGAAATACAGCTCGTCGCGGAAATAACCGTAGCGCCCCGAGAGGGCGACGTGGATCAGCAGCTTGGCGCCGGCGAGGAGGGCGATGAGCCGCCGGTCGAGCGCGGCGGCCGCCGGGCCGGGGGCGTTCACGACGCGCCGGCAGCCGGCGGGGCGATCCCCTCGACCAGGATGATGTCGGCGACCGAGGCGCTGCGGCGCAGCTCCATCGGCCCCTTGTAATCGTCCGACTCCCACCACGCCCGGGCGCGCTCGATGCTGTCGAACTCGACGATCACGAAGCGCCGCGGAGTGAAGGTGCCCTCGAGAACTTCGACGCGCCCGCCGCGCGTGAGGAACCGCCCGCCGTATTTCGTAATCGTCGCGGGGACGGCCTTGACGTACTCGGCGTAGCGCTCGGGATCGGTCACGGTGACGTTGACGATGAGATAGGCAGCCATGGTTCTGGATCCTACCTGAACGGGCTGCCGCAGGGGGCGGCGGGGTCGGGAGAAAGCCGGGTCGCCTGGCGCCGGCCGATTCGCGCCGTCCGCTCGGCGCCTGATCCGGGCATGGTTCACCTCGCAGCCCTTCCGGGTGCCCGGATCCGGTCACGCGAGTCGCGCAGCCGGACACTCGGCCGGCACGCATGGCGGAGGTGGCGGCTGCATGTGGCGGGAATCGGCCGTCGGGGACATGCGTTCGGTAAGGGTATGCGCCGATACCGTGGCCCGAGTCTTGCTGCGTGCCCGCGACAGTGGACCGATTAAGGGGGCGACATCCCATGCATTCAATCGGACAGGACCTGCGGCTCGGGCTGCGCGCCTTCAGGCGCAACCCCGGGTTCAGCGCGGTCGTTGTCCTGACCCTGGCACTTGGGGTCGGCGGCGCGACGGCGATCTTCAGCTTCATCGACGGTGTGCTCCTGCGGCCGCTGCCGTTCCCCGAGCCGGAGCGGCTGGTCGTGGTGTGTGAGGTGGCGCCGGAGCATGGAAGCGACTGGTGCGGGGCATCACCGTCGAACCTGGCGGACTGGGTGCAGGCGAGCCGGTCGTTCGAAGCCATGGGCCTGGCGCGCAACTGGCCGTTCCGTTGGGAGGATGGTGGACGTCGCGAGAGCCTGAACGGGGGGATCGCGACGCCGGCGCTGTTCGAGGTGTTTCGAATCCGCCCCGCCCTCGGTCGCCTGTTCCACGCTGACGAGAGCAAGGCGGGAAAGGAGCACGTCGCGGTCGCAAGCAACGGCTTCTGGAAGAGCCGGCTCGGCGGCGACCCGGCGGCGGTCGGGCGGACACTGGAACTCGACGGCGAGGTGTACACCCTGGTGGGGGTCCTGCCCGCCGGCTTCGAGGTGCCGGAGCTGGTCCCGGTGGATGTCTGGATCCCGCTCTGGCCGCCGGGGCCGCCGCGCGCCGATTATCGGCGCTGGCGTGGCTTCCATCCCTTCGCACGTCTGGCCGCCGGCGCCTCCCTCGAAACGGCCCGCGCCGAGCTCACGACGATCGCGGCGCAGCTTGAGAAGGAGTATCCGGACACCAACACCGGGTGGCGGGTCGCGGTCGAGCGGCTGCGCGATCGGCTGGTCGGCGGGGTGCGTCCCGCGCTCCTTCTGTTCCTGGCCGCCGTGGGGCTGGTCCTCCTCGTCGCCTGCGCCAACGTCGCCCACCTGATGCTGGCCCGGGCCACCAGCCGCGAACGCGAGTTCGCGGTGCGGGCCGCTCTCGGAGCGGGGCGCTGGCGGCTGGTCCGCCAACTCCTCGCGGAGGGGCTGGTGTTCGCGACGATCGGCGGGGCGGCCGGTCTGATGCTGGCGTCGTGGGCGGTCGAGATTCTGGTCGGGCTCGCGCCGGCGTCCTTCCCGCGGCTCGACGAGGTGCACGTGAGCCCGGCGGTGTTCGTCTTCGCCGCGCTCATGTCAGGCCTGAGCGCGCTGCTCTTCAGCCTGCCGCCGGCCCTGGCGGCCGGGCGCACCAATCTGGCGCAGGCCTTCACCGACGCCCGCGGCGGCGGCACCCGCCGCGAGCACGTCAGGCTGCGCGGTCTTCTGGCGACGGGCGAGATCGCCCTGGCGCTGGTACTGGTAGCGGTTGCCGGGCTCCTCGTCAGGAGTTTCGCGACCCTGGTGCGTTGGGAGCCAGGGTTCGATCGGAGGAACCTCACGACCGTCCAGGCATTCTTGTCGCCGGTGAAGTATCCCGACAGGCAGATGGCCGCGCAGCTCTACGAGCGTGCCGTGGAGGAGATTCGATCGCTGCCGGGCGTGGTCGCGGCCGACGCCGCCTCCGCCGGCCCGCTCTTCGGGGGCGATGGGGCGCAAGAGGTCACTATCGAAGGTCATCCGGTCCCGGCCGGGGCGCCGAAACCGGAGGTGCTCTGGTATGACGTCGGGCCGGGCTACTTCAAGACCTTGGGAGTGCCGCTCGTGGCGGGCCGCTTCCTGACCGATCGCGACGACGCCGCGGCGCCGCCCGTCGCGGTCATCAACGAAACCATGGCGCGCCGGCTCTGGCCGGGCGAGGACCCGATCGGCCGACGGGTGCGCCTCGAGGCGCACGAGATGACGGTCAGCGTGGTCGGCGTCGTGGGAGACACGCGCCCCTTCGGTCCCAACGCCGCGCTGCAGCCGGAGATCTACTGGCCGTATGCGCAGGTGCCGCGCTGGGCCATTCACTTCGTGATCCGCAGCGCCATCCCGCCCGAGACCCTCATTCCGGCCGTCCGGGCCCGGCTCGAGGCCCTCGACCCGGAGATGAGCCTCGGCCGCTTCGATACGCTCGACGAGCATGTCGCGCAGGCCGTCGTGAACCCGCGCTTCAACATGATCCTCATCGGACTCTTCGCCCTGGTGGCGGCGGCGATCGCGGTGGTCGGGATCTACGGCGTCCTCTCCTTCTCCGTGGCACTCCGCACCCACGAGATTGGGGTCCGCGTCGCCCTCGGCGCGCCACCGGCCGCGGTGCTGCGCATGGTCCTGGGTCAAGGCCTCCGGATCACGTTCGCCGGTCTCGCCCTCGGGCTCGCCGCCTCCGCGGCCCTCGCGGGTCTTCTGCGCGGCGTCGTCGTTGGAGTCTCACCCGACGACCCGGTCGCCCTGGTGGGTGCCGCGACCGCGCTCTCGTTGATCGCCCTCGCCGCATGCGCCTTCCCGGCCCTGCGCGCGGCACGCATCCACCCTGCCGAGGCATTGAGACGCGAGTCGTGAGAGGCGCGGGGACCGACGCGGTGCGCGCCGACGACACCGAGAGCGACGAGCCGCTGCCGTCCACGACCTGATACTCCGCGGCCTGAACCTGACCAACCAGCTGTCACGGGACCTGGCCCCCTGACGTCGCGCCGCCGCGATGCCGCCGCATTCCCGTCCATCGCCCAATCGGCTATCCTCCGCCCGTGGACCTGACCCGCTTCAAGGCCCTGACCTTCGACTGCTACGGCACTCTCATCGACTGGGAGCGCGGCATACTCGACGCGGTGCGCCCCATCTTGAGGAGGCACGGCATCGTCTGCGACGACGACTGGCTGCTCGGACTGTACGCCAGGGCCGAAGCGGGCGCCGAGGCGGGGCCCTGGAGGCCGTACCGCGAGGTGCTCGGCAGCGTCATGGAGCGGCTCGGCGCCGAGCTGGGATTCGCGCCCGACGCCGACGAGCGCGAGGTACTGGTGCGCACGCTGCCCGACTGGCCGCCGTTCGCCGACACCGTCGAGTCGCTCACGGCCCTGGCGCGCGGCTACCGCCTGGCCATCGTCTCGAACGTCGACGACGACCTTTTCGCCGGGACGCGGCGGCGGCTCGGCGTCCCCTTCGACCTGGTGACCACGGCCCAGCAGGTGAGGTCGTACAAGCCGGCGCCGGCGCACTTCACGGCCACGCTCGATCGGCTGGGTCTCGATCCGGGGCGCGTCCTGCACGTCGCCCAGAGCCTGTACCATGACATCGCGCCGGCGCGGGCGCTCGGCATCCCGACCGCCTGGCTCAACCGCCGCGCCGGCCGCCCGGGTTCAGGCGCCACGCCGCCGGCCGAGGCGCGGCCGGATCTCGAGATCTACGATCTGAAAGCACTGGTGACGCTGTCGGGACTGTAGAAGGCGTCGAAAAGTGCTTGACATCGAGATGAGATTGCCGTAATTTACACCTACCGCGATGAACGCCGCCCCGCGTCGCGCGGAGGTTGTCAGCCATGCCCGCCGTCGGTGAGGTGCTGCATCTCGCGCCCGACACGCCGCTCGTTCCCGATGATCTGCTGACGCCGCCGTGGCGCAGTGACTCGTGCGGCATGCTCCGTGACCTCGCGGCGTTCCTGCTCGACCGTCACTTGCGCCGTCTCGCACGGATCCGCCAGCCGATCGATCTCCGACTGGCGTCGCTGCTGCACCGCCTCGAGGTATCTTCCGGGTATCTGACGCTCGGCTTCGCCCGGATGTCGGACTACGCGAGCGAGCGACTTGGTCTCGCCGCGCGGCGGGTGCAAACGTTGCTGGCTCTGGCGCGCCGTCTCGATGGTCTTCCACGGCTCGCCGCCGCCTTCGAAGCGGGCCGCGTTTCGCTGAGCCAGGTGCAATTGTTGCTGCGCGTGGCGACGCTCGAAAACGAGGCGGACTGGATCGCACGGGCCGAAGCCACGACGGTCCGCCGGCTCGAGGCCGAGGTGCGGGCCGCGGAGATGGCGCCGGCGTGCACGGTGACGTCGCCCGCGGCGACGGGGTCCGCGGCAACGGGGTCCGCGGCAACGGGGTCCGCATCACACGAGGAGGCGTCACCTCCGCTTGATGACGACCCGTCGACCGCAGGCGAATTCATCGTCTTCACCGCTCCGGCAGGCGTGCGCTCACGCTGGGATCAGGCCCTCGAGTTGGCTCGCCGGTCCTCCGGGGCGGGCGATCCTGTCTGGCGCAGCGTCGAGTTCATCGCGGCCGAATACCTGTCGGGCGCCCCTGACATCGCTCTCGCCCTCGCGCATCCGCGCGCGGACCTGGGCGACCGGCCGGGCGACGTGGCTGACGCTGGCTCCGACGACCTGGCCGAAGGAGCGCGCGACGAGGGCGTGGAACTGTTCGAGGAGGTGCTCGCGGCGCTCGCGGCGGACGCGAAGGCTGGGTCGAGAGGCGGGAGGGAGTCCGGCGACAGCTCCTTCCCGGACGATGGCCCGCGGGTCGTGCTGCCCGAATCGGTCCGCGACGACCCCGCCGACTCCGTCCGCGAATGGGACGCGAAGCTCCTTGAGCTGGCCCGTCTGCGGCAGAGCGTCTCGTGGAACCTCGGCCGGCTTCTGAGAATCTTCGCCGACCGGAGGCTCCACCGCGAACTCGGCTTCCTGTCGTTCTCGCGCTACTGCCGCGAGCGACTCGGCCTCGGCATCCGCCGTGCCTGGCAGCTCATCGCGCTCGATCGGCGCCTCTTTCTGCTCCCCGGCATCGCCCGCGCCTACCGCGACGGCGCCCTTTCATGGGTGAAGGCCGCGGCGATCGCGCGCGTCGCCACCGACCGCACCGAAGCCAAGTGGCTCCTTCTGGCCGAATCGGTCACTGTCCGCCGGCTGCTCGATGAGGTCGCACTGTCCGAAGGCGGTCTGAGGCCGTCGGGGCCGCTCGGCCTCGATCCCGACGGTCGGGTGCAATTGTCGGCGCCTGTCCGGACGCCGGCCGCGAGCCCGGACACGATGCCGGGCGGGGAATCCCCTCCGACCGACCCCGGCCCGCTGACGCGCATCCGGTTCTGGGCCCCGCGCGAGGTCGCCTCGCTCTGGCACCAGGCCCTCGCGATTGCTCGCCATGGCGCTGACCGCCCGATCAGCGACGGCGAATGCGTCCTGGCAATCCTCGAGGCCTTCGTCGCCACCTGGGGTGTGCGCGCCGACCCGGCCTGGCAGCGCCGCTACCGGATCTTCGAGCGCGACGGCTGGCGCTGCCGCGTCGCGGGGTGCATGGCGCGGCGCAACCTGCAGGTGCACCACGTCCACTTCCGCTCCCGCGGCGGCTCGGACGACGACTCCAACCTCGCGGTGCTGTGCGCCACGCACCACCTCCAGGGAATTCACCGCGACCACCTGCGCTGCCACCCGGTCCCTGACGGCTTGCTGGCGTGGGAGTTTGGTCCCGACCCCATTCGCGGACCGCTCGTCGCCTACGTCGAGGACGTCCTGTGGACGGCGGCGCGGGCGGCGGTGTCGGCGCGGGCCGCGGAGGGGGCGGTGACGACGGGCGTCGAGTACGGGGCGGAGAATGTCGGAAGCGCGCACACCTGATTCAGGCGGCCTGTCGGTCCCCTGCGGGCGGCGTGCCGCCGCCGGTTGCGCCGTGGCCGCCGGCAGCCGCCGCGGCGCCGGGCTTGAGCAGGGCCTCGAACTTCTGCTTCTCGGCGGCGCGGGTGTGCGCCTCCTGCGGCGTGATCTTCCCGGCATTGACAAGCGCCAGCAGCGCCTCGTCCATCGTCTGCATGCCGGCCGATTTCCCCGCCTGGATGATCGAGTAGATCATCGGGGTGTTCCCCTCGCGGATGACATTCGGCAGGCCCGGCGTGCGCAGCAGCAGCTCGATGGCGCTGTGACGCTGCTTGCCGTTGGCGCCGGGGATGAGCAGTTGCGACAGGATGCCGGCGATCGACTCCGACAGGGTGATGCGGACCTGTTCCTGCTGGTCGGCCGGGAACGCGTCGATGATCCGGTCGATGGTCTTGGCGGCGTTGTTGGTGTGCAGCGTGCCGAACACCAGCACCCCCATCTCGGCGGCGGTGATCGCCATCGCGATGGTCTCGAGGTCGCGCATCTCGCCGACCAGCACGACGTCGGCATCCTCGCGCACGGCGGCGCGCAGGGCCGGCGCGAAGCTGTTGGTGTGCGAGCCGACCTCGCGGTGGGACAGGATCGATTTCTTGTTCTGGTGCACGAACTCGATCGGGTCCTCGATGGTGACGATGTGCCGGGCGTAGGTGGTGTTGATCCGGTCGATGATGCCCGCCAGGATGGTCGACTTCCCCGACCCCGTCGGTCCGGTGACCAGGACCAGCCCCTGGCGCAGGTGCGCCAGCTTCTCCACCGCCGGCGGCAGCCCGAGGGTCTCGAGGGCGAGGACCGTCTCGGGAATGATCCGGAACACGGCGGCCGGGCCGTTCTCCTGGAAGAAGTAGTTGACCCGGAAGCGCGCCACGCCCTCGAGGCCGTAGGCGAAGTCGAGGTCGCGCGAGGTCTCGAAGGCCTCCCAGTGCTTCGTGCCGGCGACGGGGGCGAGCAGCGTGCGCATGGCGGCGGCGTCCTGCACCTTCCAGCCCTCGACCGGCTCGAGCCAGCCGTTGCGCCGGATGCGCGGCTCGAGCCCGCTCACCAGGTGCAGGTCGGACCCGTCGCGTTCCTTCAGGTACCTGAGCAGTCGATCGAGATCAGCCATCGTCTCCCCGGGGCAGGCTCTCAGGCCGCCAGGCGTTTCGGGTCCTCGCAGTGCCGCAGCGCCTCGTCCCGCGTGATCGTGCCCGCCTTCAACAGCGCCGCCAGCGAGCTCTCCATCAGGCACATGCCGTGCGGCGCGCCGGTCTGCAGGGTCGACAGGATCTGCACCGTCTTGCCTTCGCGGATCAGGTTGCCGACCGCCTTGTTGCACAGCAGGATCTCGAGCGCCGCCACGCGGCGCGAACGGTCCGCGGTCGGGATGAGCCGCTGCGACACGATCGCCTTGAGCGACTCGGAGATCATCGCCCGGACCTGCTCCTGCTGGTTGGGCGGGAACACCCCCAGGATCCGGCTGATGGTGCGGATGGCGTTGTTGGTGTGCAGGGTGCCGAGAACGAGGTGCCCGGTCTCGGCCGCGCTCAGCGCCAGCGAGACGGTTTCGAGGTCGCGCAGCTCGCCGATGACGATGATGTCCGGGTCCTCGCGCAGGGCCCCGCGCAGCGCGCGCGCGAACGACTCGGTGTGGCGGTTCACCTGGCGCTGGTTGACGACGCAGCGCTTCGAGGTGTGGATGTGCTCGATCGGATCCTCGATGGTCAGGATGTGATCGCGGCGCTCCTCGTTGAGGATGTTGACCAGCGCCGCCAGGGTGCTCGATTTGCCGCAGCCCGCCGGCCCGGTCAGCAGCACCAGGCCCTGGTGGTAGTTGACCACGCGCGCCAGCGACGCCGGCAGCCCCAGCTCCTGGAGCGTCGGCGGCTGCGGCGGGATGACGCGGAAAACGCCGTCGGTGCCGCGGTGCTGCCGGTAGATGTTGGAGCGGAACCGGCCGACCCCGGGCAGCATGTAGGCGAAGTCGAGCTCGCCGTTCGCCTCGAAGACGGCGCGCTGCTCGGGGGTCAGGGCCGCCACGAGAAGCGCCTCGGCCTCGGCGGCCGGCAGCGGCCCACCCTCGTCGGCGACCAGGTCACCATGCATTCGCAACTGCACCGGCGCCCCGCTGTGGATGTGCAGGTCGCTGGCCTTCATCTGCACCGCGCGCGCCAGCAGGGCGTCGAGGCGCGTGGCCGGCTGCACCGGGTTGGTCGAGGTGCCCGCCGCCGGTCTGACCTGCGGGGCCGGCGTCGGGTGCGGAGTGGCCGGAGCGGCCGCCCGGGTGCCGGCGGGCGTCCGGGCGGCCCGCGTTGCCCCCGCCGCTGCCGAGGCCGTCGGCGCCGTCGCGGGCGTCGGCGCCGCCGCTGGGGCCGGCGCGGGCGCGGGCGCGGCGGCCGGGGTCGGCGCCGCCTGCCGGCGCGCCATGTAATCCTTCTGGTACTGGATCAGCTTCTGCAACTGCTCGGCGGTGATCCATCCCTTCCCGATCAGCACCTGGCCGATCGGCGGGCCCCCTTCGTCGCCCTGCAGCCGGGTCGCCTCGGCGAGTTGATCCATCGTGATGAGCTTGAGATGGACGGCGATGCGGCCGAGCAGATGCTCGGTGTTGGGGTCGGTCATGCATGGGAATCTAGGATTCGACCCGCGGCGGGGCAAGGCGACGCTGATCACAAACTCGTACCGCCCGCGCACCAGCCTGCCCGCGCACCACCCTGCTCGCGCGCCCGCCTACCGCTTCAGGTGCCTGCCGAACCAGTCGAGGTGGCGCTGCAGCCGATCGCGCAGGTACGACGGCGTGTCCAGGCCGTGATACTGGCCGGGGTAGATCACCAGTTGCGTGTCGCGGCCGAGGCTCCGCAGCGCCTGGTACATCTGCTCGCTGTTGAGCAGCGGGACGTTGAAATCGTCCTCGCCGCACATGAACAGGGTCGGGGTGACGATCCGGTCGGCATGCAGGAACGGCGATGACAGGCGGATCCAGAGATCCAGTGTCTTCCACGGCGGCCCGAGTTCGGCTTCGTATTCGCGGATGTACTGGTCGGTGCCGTACCCGGCGAGGAAGTTCGCACTGCCGGCGCCGCTGACCGCCGCCTTGAAGCGCTGGTCCTGCACGATGACGTAGTTGGTGAGGATGCCGCCGTACGACCAGCCGGAGACGCCCAGCCGCGCGGCATCGGCGATCCCCTGGTCGATCAGATGGTCGACCCCGGTGCGGACATCCTGGCCGTCCTTGTTCCCCCAGTCGGCGAAGATCGCCTTCGAGAAGGCCTCGCCGCGGCCGGACGAGCCGCGCGGGTTCGGGCCGATCACGACGTACCCCTGGGCGGCGTAGAGCTGCCAGGAGAAGTCGAACTCGTTGGCGTACTGGCCGACCGGGCCGCCGTGGATGTCGAGGATGAGCGAATAGCGCCGGCCGGTCTTGAAATCAGCCGGTTTCACCAGAAAGCCGTGGATCTCGGTGCCGTCGGTGCTCTTCCAGGCGATCTCCTCGGTCGTCGCCAGGCGCAGGCCGGCGAGCAGGGCGTCGTTGCGCTTCGAGAGCGGGCGCGCCGCCCCGGCGTCGAACGCGAACACCTCAGGGGGTGCGTCAGCAGTGGCGTTGAGCACCGCGACCCGGCCGCCCGGCGCCTGGGTGAAACCGGAGACGGCACGACGACCCGCCAGTAGCCGCTCGACCCGACCGCCCGCCGCCGGCACCCGCGCCAGGTGGACGCTGCCGTCGTCCTCGAGCAGGAAAGCGATCGAAGCGCCGTCGGCCGACCACACCGGCTCCGTCATGTTGCGATCGAGGTCGGGAATCACCAGGCGGCGCGCCCCGCCGGCGCTCGGGATGATCGCCAGGTGATAGCCGGCGTAGTAGATGTCCTTCTGCGGTCCGCCCTCGAGGTAGGCGATCGATGTGCCGTCCGGGCTCCAGACCGGGCGGCTGTCCCACGACGGGTCGTTGTCGTCGACCTGGTTGTCGGTGAGCCGGCGGGGGGCGGCCCCCGGGCGCGCATCGACCACGAACAGATCGTAGTTGTCGTCGCGGTCGGGGTCGGGGCCCCGCTTCGACACGAAGACGATCCGGCGACCATCGGGCGACCAGTTCGGCAACTCCTCGTTGTAGACGCCGCTGGTGAGCGGCTCGACCTTGTGCGTCCCGATGTCGAGGAGATAGAGGTGGCTGCGGATCGCCCCGAGGTATCCCTCTTCGTCCTGCTTGAACTGGTAGCGATCGATGACGATCGGCTTCGGCGTGCTGGCGACCAGTTCGTCGCCGCCGGTCTCCTCGTCGCCGCCGGTCTCCTCGTCGCCGCCGGTCTGCTCGTCGCCGCCGTGCTGCTCGTCGGCGTCGTCCTCCCCGGCCGCTTCGGGGTCGGGGTCGTCGCCCACCAGCACGATGCGGCGGCTGTCGGGCGACCAGACGAAGTCGCTGATGTCGCCCTCGAGGTCGGTGATCCGCTGCGCCTCGCCGCCGTCGCGGCTCATGAGCCAGATCTGCGCCACGCCGTCCCGGTGCTCGCGGCGCGACTTGAAGGCCAGCCAGCGGCCGTCGGGGGAAAAGCGCGGCGTGTTCTCGTTCGACGGTCCGTAGGTGAGGCGGATCGTCCGCTGCCCGTCCCAGGAGGTCATGTAAATGTCGTCCTCGGTCCGATCGCGCTTCACATCGACGCGGGTGACCGTGTAGGCGACCCAGCCGCCATCGGGGGCGATCTGCGGGTCCGAGACGTCGACGAAGGCGCTGGAGTCGTCGAGCGTGATCGACCGCTTCGCTCCGGCCGCGCCGGCATCCGTCGCCAGCGTCGCGGCCAGGGTCGCGCCGACGAGCAGCGCGAACAGGACGCGCGGAATGGCAGCGACGCGGGCGGCGCGGTCGCCTCCCCTGCCGGGGCAGGCGCCTCCCAGTGCGGGGCGGTCTTCGACGACGGGCGAGTTCACGGTCCGCATGATGGTCTCCTCGGATGGCGATTCGAGGAGGGATTCTCGTACGCCGGAGCGCGCCGCCGCAAGGGGTCGCGTGGGATAATCCCGCCCCGGCATCCCGGCGCCGTGGCGCCCGTGAAGGAGTCCGTGATGCGGCTTGTCCTGCTGAGCAACTCCACCAACCATGGCGGTGATTATCTCGACCATGCCGCGGCCGCCATCGCCGGGCTGTTCCTCGGCGCCCGGCGCATCGCCTTCGTGCCGTTCGCGCTGCGGAACCAGGCGGGCTACCTCGAGCGCGCCCGCGAGCGGCTGCGGGCGTTCGGTCTCGACACGATGGGCGTCGAGGAGGGGGCCGCGGGGCGCCGGGCGATCGAAGAGGCCGACGGTGTCTTCGTCGGCGGCGGCAACACCTTCCGCCTGCTCGATCGGCTGCAGCGATCGGAGATGGTGGCGCTCCTCGCCGCCCGCACCCGCGCCGGCATGCCGTACCTGGGGTCGAGCGCCGGGACGGTGATCGCGGCGCCGACGCTGCAGACCACGAACGACATGCCGATCGTCCAGCCGGCGTCGTTCGCCGCGCTCGGGCTGGTGCCGTTCCAGATCAACTGCCACTACCTCGACCCCGAGCCGGACTCGATCCACATGGGCGAGACGCGCGAGACCCGGCTGCGCGAGTTCCTCGAGGAGAACACTCAGCCTGTGGTCGGGTTGCGCGAGGGTTCGTGGCTCGAGGTCGAGACGGCGCCGCTGGCCGCGGTCGGCGCGCCGCCGGCGCTGCGCGTCACCCTCGCCGGCCCGCGCCCGGCGCGGATCTTCCGGCGCGGCGCCGAGCCGGCCGAGGCGCCTCCCGGCCCGCTGCCAGCCGCGCTCCTCAGGATGTAGGATCGGCGGCGCCGCAGCGCACACTATTTGCGGTCCACGCGGACCGCGGCACTCACAGGAGGGCACATCATGCCGACACGGCATTCGAGCGCGGAGTGGAACGGCACTCTCAAGAGCGGTTCGGGGAAGCTCACGGTCGGGAAGGGCGCGTTCGAAGGGGCGTACTCCTTCGCTTCGCGGTTCGAGGACGGCAAGGGCACCAACCCGGAGGAGCTGCTGGCGGCGGCGCACGCCGCCTGCCTGAGCATGGCGCTGTCGGTCGGGCTGGAGCGCGCCGGCACGCCGGTCGAGCGGGTGACGACGCGCGCCTCGGCGACGCTCGAGAAGGTCGGCGAGGCCTTCCGGGTCACGAAGATGCGCCTCGAGGTGCGCGGGCGCGTCCCCGGCATCACCGCGGCCGCTTTCAAGGAGGCCGCCGAGAAGGCCAAGGACGGCTGTCCGATCAGCAACGCGTTGAAAGGAAACGTGGCGTTCGAGCTCGACGCCCAGCTCGAGGGCTGAACAGGTCCGTGCTCGGCGCGCCGCCGTTCGCCGGGCCGGCCCTTCAGGCCTCGCGGCGCGCCGCCACTCCCGCCACCATCGCGCCGTCGAACTCCCCCTCGCGCCGGCGCACGATCGCCAGCGGCGCAACCAGCCCGTTCAGCTCCCCCGGCTTGAGCAGGAACAGCGGGTTGGTCGGGCGGCCGCGCGCCGCCTGGGCCTCGGTGAAGGTCTCGTAGATCAGGACGCCCCCCGGCTTGAGCGCCCGGCGCAGCGCCGGGAAGAGCGGCCGGTGCAGGTAGTGCACCACCAGGATGACGTCGTACCACCCCTCGCCCAGATCGACGCCGTCGGTCTCGAGGTCGCGCGTCTCGGTCTCGATCGGCAGGCCGAGACGCCCCGCCCGGTCGGCGAGGGTGGCGATCTTCACAGGGTCGCGATCGATGGCGCGCACCGCGAACCCCGCCGACGCCAGCAGCAGGGAGTGGCGGCCGCCGCCGCAGGCGAGGTCGAGCACGCGCGGCGGCGCCGACGCGGCGGCGCGCAGCAGATCGACATTCGCCAGGAGCCACGACGACGGCCCGATGACCGCGTCGGGGGGGCGCGACCCGAACTCGCGCGGCCCGGTCCATTGCGACATCCCGCCCTGCATGTCGAGCACGCGCGGGACACCGGCGGCGGCCAGCAGGCGCGCCGCCATGGCGCTGCGCACGCCATGCTCGCAGCAGACGAGGATTGGCGGCCCGTCGTGCGGCAGGGTCGCCGCCGCGGCCGCGACGAGATCGACGGGCAGCAGGGTCGCGCCGGGGATCGTGCCGAGCCCGGACCACTCGTCCGGGTTGCGCACGTCGAGGACGCGCACCGGGCCTTTCGCGACGAGTGCCCTGGCGTCCTCCTGGGTGACGGTCTCGTGCATGGCGTCGGGGCGGTAGGTCATGGGCGGCGGTTCATCGAGAACACCTCAGCGCAGGTTGATCCGGGGCAGGTTCACGGGTGTCAGGGCACTCTCGCCCTCGACGATGCGCCAGCCGCGGCGCATGGCGACGTCGCGGAAGAGCTGCACCTCGCCGGTCGCCGGCCAGCGGACCTCGATCTCCTGGATCGCGGTCGCCTTTCCGAGACCGATCTCCTCCTGCAGGCTGGCGCCGCCGAAGGTGCTGCCCCAGTGCACCTGCCGGTGGATGTCGCGTGTCCCGGTCGCGGTCCGCACCCGCACGCGGATGCGGGTGCCGATGGCCGAGCGGTTCGACCGGCGCCCCTCGAGGCGCAGGGTCACCCAGGAGTTGTCGTTGCCGGGGTTGAGGAAGAAGTTGGCATGGGCGATGTCGGCCTCGTACCAGCCGCCCATCTCCGAGAAGAAATCGATGTCGCCGTCGTTGTCGACGTCGGCCGGGGCGATGGCGTGCCCCTTCTGGATGTTGCCGACCCCGGCGCTGGTCGTGACGTCCTCGAATCGCCTTCCCTCGATGCTGTGGAACATCTGGTTCGGCACCAGCGAGCGCAGATTCGGCTCGCCGGTCCCGAGGTAGATGTCGAGCCAGCCATCGTTGTCGAAGTCGGCGTAGTTCGACCCCATCGGCAGCGACGCCCGGTCGAGCCGCACCTCCCTGGTCACGTCGGTGAAGGTGCCGTCGTGGTTGTTGTGGTACAGGCAGGGGTCTTCCATCCGGTGCGGCAGGCCGAGGAACTTCGAGATCGCGTCGTTGAGATCGACGTAGTGGAACGAGAACGCCATGATGTCGAGCCAGCCGTCGTTGTCGTAGTCGAAGAACCAGGCCGGGAAGGAGAACTTCGGCCGCTCGACTCCGGCCTCGCGGGTGACGTCGGTGAAGGTCCAGTCCTCCCCGGCCGGCCCCGGCTGCCGCCGCGCGCCGTCGTTGCGGAGCAGGTGGTTGGGGCCGGCCTGCACCGAGACGTAGATGTCCTGCCGGTCGTCGTTGTTGTAGTCGCCGAAGACGATCCCCTTGACGTAGCCGAAGTCGGCCGGGCCGAGGTCCGCCGTGACGTCGCGGAAGGTGCCGTCGCGCTCGTTGTGCCACAGCTCGCTGGCGTGCGGGTCGCCCTGGGTCGATTCGTTGCCGATGACGAGATCGAGCCAGCCGTCGTTGTCGTAGTCGCCCCAGGCGCCGGTCTGGGTCGGGCGCAGGGTCAGGATGCCGGCCTCCTCGGTAACGTCGTCGAAGGTGCCATCGCCGTTGTTGCGCAGCAGCGAGTTCGGGAACCGGCCGCCCTTGCCCATCCAGCCGCCGCGCAGCACCAGGAGGTCGGGCCACCCGTCGTTGTTGTAGTCGGAGTGGATGGCATTCAGCCCGCCCCACTCCCCCGTCAGCCCGGCTGCCGCGGTGCGGTCCTCCCAGGTGCCGTCGCCGCTGTTATGGAAGAAGCGCATCTGGTCGCGCACCCCCATGGACGTCACCACGAGATCGAGCCGGCCGTCGCCGTCGAAGTCGTCGAAGACAGCACCACCGGCGTGCTGCATCACGTTCAGCCCGGTGGTCTCGGAGAGGTCGCGGAACCGGCCGATGTCCCCCTCCGATTCGAAGACCGACGGCGGCACGAGCCACTGGCGGGGCACCTTGTCGGGCCATTCCCCGAGCGTCATGTAGGCCAGGTTCAGAAGCCACTTCACGCCGATGTCGACCGGATCGAGCTCGAGCGACTTCGTGAACTCGGCGATCGCGCGACGCGAACCCTCCGGAAGGGCATGGAACCCGCCCTTCCGGATCGGCACCAGGCACGACGCGCCGGTGTGCCGCGCGACGCAATTCTCGGTCTCGCCCAGCCGGAGGTAGGCGAGGCCGAGGAACTCGCGCGTGCGCGCGTAGGGCGGCACGTGTGCGGCCATCTCCGGCGGCGGATTCAGGAACGGCTGGATGAGGTCGATCGCCTCCTGGATGCGCCCGGACTTGAGCAGCTCGTCGCCGAGATAGGTGGTGCCGATGATCTTCTCGTGCAGGTCGTTGATGCCGGCGACCTCGAGCTTGAGGCGCTCCGCACGCGGTGTGTTCAGGAAGACGTTGCGGGTCGGTTTCATGGTGCTGATGATCCGGTCTAGCCGGGCGTTCATCCGCCTGGCCCCTTCGCCACGCGGCAGCTCTGCTATCTTCGGGAACGGCCCGGTGGGCTGGTCGTCGACGACGAAGGCCGACCCGGGGGCCACACTGCCCGGGGTCATGGTCCAGGCCTGGCTGTCCGACCGCGCGGCCGTTGCCGGGACGGCGGAATCCGGCGGCTCGGCGGCGCGGGCGCAGCCGAGCGCCAGCCCGGCCGCCAGCCCGGCCGCAAGCCCGGCGCGGGCGCAGCCGGAATGTCGTCGTGTCACCTTCTCAGGGGGCATCGGGCCCCGATTATCACCCACGACGGGGGGTTCTGGGGCGATCCTGTGCAACGAAGCTGGGAGAGCGTGCCTACGACGCGCGGGCGAGCCTCGCCTCGGCCTCGGCGAGGCCGCGCCGCATGTCCTCGGCGAAGGGCGAGTTCGGCGCGTACTGCAGCAGGAAGGTGTAGATCTTCGCGGCGTCTTTTGGCCGGCCTTCCTTGTGGAGGCGCTGGTCGGCGGCCTGCAGGAGACCCTTGATCGCCTTGCGGTCGGCGGGATCCATCGTCAGGGCCAGGCCGTAGGCCGACACCGCCCGGCCGAGATCCCCCGTCTTCATGAACGACGACGCCACGGCGTCGATCTGTCCGTGGTCGAGCCCCAACTCCTTCGCCTGCTTCCAGAAGGTCGCGAACAGATCCGCCGCCAGCGTCACCTGGCCGCGGGCGATGCACACGGGCATCGCCTGGCGCGCCAGGTCGAGCGCCTCGGCGGCGCGGCCGGCCTCGTGCAGGGACAGGGCGAGGGCGTGCATGACCGGCGCGCTCGGGGCGTGCTCGGCGTGCAACTGGGTCAGGTCGCCGAGGGCGCCGTCGCGGTCGGCGGCGAACCGGGTGCGCGCCGCCGCCGCGCGCTCGACCGCATCGGGGAGCGGCGGGCGGCCGGAGTCGTCGGCCAGTTCTTCCGCCGCGACCGGGGCTCCCGGGGCCCGTGTCCCCGCGTCCGGCGCTCCGCCCACGGTCGCGCCTCCGATGCTCGCGCCCCCCGTGACCACGCCGCCCGCAGCCATGGCGCCGCCGTGGACAACGCGCGGGGTGAATCCGCCCACGACAGGCGGCGCGTCGGATCCGCCGCCCGACGGCGCCGACCCGAAGACCCGGCTCGTCTGCTCCTCACCGAAGGCGAAGAAGCCGCACAACCTGCCGAGCAGGGTGATGGCGAGGCTGCACATGTAGGCGAACGCCAGGCACGCGAACAGGATGCCGAACTCGCTGGCGGCCGAGAAGCCGAGCAGCACCACGGGGATCGCCAGGATGAGCATTATCCCGACACCGCCGCCGTGGATGGCGTAGATGACGTAGAGATCGGCGAAGCGGCCCGCGAAGGCCGCCCGCCAGTGGTCGGCGGAGAAGATCTGCCCGAAGCGCTCCGCCCGCACCGCGACGATCAGGAAGATCGGCGGCAGCAGCGACAGCCCAAACAGGATGAAGATCGTCGAGGCGATGACCGACCTCGAAGTCATGATGCCCAGGATCGGCAGCGCCATCGCCATCCCGCCGGCCGGCGCCGCCGGCGCGCCGGGGAATCCGCCATCCGATCCCATCCCGGCCACAGCCCCGGCCGCGGTCGACGCGCCGGTCACCGACATCCACAGGGCGAAGACCATCGGCGCCATCCAGAGCAGGTTGAGCACCAGGTAGCGGGCGGCGACCTTGAGCGCGACCACCCACGACCCGCCCGCGGTCGACAGGATGGTGCCGCGAAACTCGCCGGACAGACCGTTGAGCGCAAAGCGCGCCAGCGCCAGCGCCACGACGACCTGCACCAGGATCTGGGCAAGCGCCTCGTTGCCGATGAAGGTGAAGATGAACGAGACCGCGACGACGGTGGCGCCGAGGATGAACGCCGTGACGGCGGTGCTGAACGAGGTCGCGTCGCGCAGGACACGCCCCACGATGCCGCCGAACGAGGTGACTCCGTTTTCCTGCATGGCCTCGACTCCGAAAGTTCGGCGCCTATATTTAATGCCGCCCGCGGGGCGGCGCCACCCTTCCTCTATTGATCGCGGTCCCGGGCGCGGCCGCACGGCCGGGGGATCACGGATATGTTCCTGAACGCGCTGCGCATCCGTCTGGGGCTGATCGCCGCCGGGATCATCGTTACTGCTGCCTACATGCTGTGCGGCGGCTCACTTCTGCCCGGCAACGAGGCGCGCATCCTGATCGAGTTCGGGTCCGACCCGGATCAGTTCGCCGGCCTGGACGTCGAGATCGACGGCGCCCTCGTCGGGAAGCTCGAGCGCATCGGCCAGACCACGCGCACCGCCTTCCCGGTCGAGCCAGGCATCCATCAGGTGAGAGTCGTCGGCCCGGCGTTCGACAGCCGCCCGGTGCCGATCGACGCGCCGAACCCCGGCCTGAGCACGATGGTCTTACTCGAGTACGGCGAGTCCCCCACCGGACGCCCCGCCCTGGTCCTGCACTAGGAGCGCGACCGAGGCTTCTCGGCCTCGGCCATTGCTCGATCGTCAGGGGTTGTGATATAGAGCGCTCAAGTCAATAAGACCTCAATACAGCACGACAAGTTGGTCCGAGACACCACTGAGCTGAGCGAGCCTCGCCGCACGCGGTTGGGGGGTGAACTCCGTGGGTCACGCCCGTGCTCCGCCGTACCCGGCAACCGGAGCCGGAAGTGCCATGGGCAGACTTTGGTCAGTGGGCGATTTCCACATGTCACGGAGATAAGAGATGAAAACACATACCAGGTTGGCTGTCGCTCTGCTCGTCCTGTCGATGTCCGCAGGCCTGACGTTGGCGCAAAACCGTCCCGAGGCGGGCCAGGGGGGAGTCTTCGTGGATGACGTCAACGGGCTCTACTTTACGTGGACGGATTTTGATGGAGATTTCCTCCAGGTCTTCTGGCCCAACTCAGGCCCCGCCGACTTCGCCCGGATCACTCCTAGCGGCAAGAGGTACGTGCACGCCATGAGCGAGGATGTGGCGATCTTCGCGGTTGTCGGAGGCATTCCCTACACCGGTCGAGGGTCCTATCAGACATCCTATTTCGCCAACTGCAGCGATTTTGACCCTGCCGCCCCTTTCTTCAACTGTTTCATCGGCCCGGGGCCTGCGTCCATGAACGCCGCTGGGGCTGTCGTCAGCGGAATCACAGGGCAGGGTTGCACGCTGATGGCCCACATGGCTCTCTTCTTCGTCAAGCAGCGGGCATGCGATGCACTGACCGGCGGCATTCCCTCGTGCATCGATGGGGCTCTCTTCGGAGCGAACGAGAGGCAGTTCGACATCAAAGTAAGTTGCGGCGGCTAGACAGTCGGGGTTGATGGACTGGAGCGGGAGGAGGCGCGAATCGCAGGCATATTGCGCCTCCTCCCGTCTCACCTGCCGCGGACGAACGACTGACCGCCGAGTCGCGGCCTTCCCTGACGGGGCCCGCGGCCTGCGCGGCCCTCATGTGGGCCTGCACTCCGTTCGGGTACACTTTCGGCTTGCCCGGCCGCCCCCCGGCCCGCCCAGGAGGCCCCCCATGTCCGAGGAACGCCCGACCCAGCGCATCGACACCCTCGCCGTCCATGCCGGCGTCCGCCGCCCCGGCCCCGAGGGTTCGGTCGTCTTCCCGATCTACCAGGCGACCGTCTACACCAGCGAGGAGGGCACCGACTATCACGACATCAAGTACATCCGCCTGAGCAGCACGCCGTCGCAGCAGTACCTGCACGGCCGGCTGGCGGCGCTGGAGGGCGGCGAAGCGGCGCTCGCGACCTCGTCGGGGATGGCGGCGGTGACCGGCTGCCTGATGGCGCTGCTGAAGTCGGGCGACCACGTGATCGCCGGCGACACGCTCTACGGCGGCACCCACACCTTCCTCACCGAGCATGCGCCGCGCAACGGCATCGCCTGCACCTTCGTCGACGCCGGCAGACCGGAGACCTGGGGGGCGGCGCTGCGCAAGGAGAGCCGCGTCTTCCTGGTCGAGACCATCACCAACCCGATGATGCGGGTGCCGCGTCTGCGCGACGTGGTGCGGTTCGCGAAGGAGCACGGGCTCACGACGATCATAGACAACACCTTCGCCACCCCGGTCAACTTCCGGCCGCTCGCGGCCGGGTTCGATCTCGCGTTCCACAGCGCCACCAAGTACCTCAACGGCCATTCCGACCTGGTGGCCGGCTGCGTCGTCGGCTCGGCGGCGTTAGTCGAGAAGGTGCGGCGGACGGTCAACCACTACGGCGGCATCCTCGACCCGCACGCCGGCTTCCTGCTGGCGCGCGGTCTCAAGACGCTGGCGCTGCGGGTGCGGGCGCAGAACGGCAACGGTCTGGCGCTGGCACGCGCGCTGGCGGCGCATCCCAAAGTCGCGGGCGTCAACTACCCTGGTCTCGAGACCCATCCCGACCATCGCCATGCGCGCGAGATGCTGTCGGGATTCGGCGGCATGCTGAGCCTGCGGCTGAAGGGCGGTCTGCCGGCGGTCGAGCGCTTCATCCCGGCGCTGACGATTCCCTACCACGCCCCGAGCCTGGGCGGGGTCGAGAGCCTCGTCGTGCGCCCGTCGCTCACCTCGCACGCCGGCCTCACGAAGGACGAACGCGAGACGATCGGGATCACCGACGACCTGGTGCGCGTGTCGTGCGGCATCGAGGCGGCCGAGGATCTGGTCGACGACTTCAGGCAGGCGCTCGACAAGTCCTGACACGTCCCGCCACGGAGGGGGTGCGCGATGACCGTTCTGCGCCAGGCGACCGGGCCCGCCGACATCGCGATCGCGCGGGCCCTCTTCGAGGAGTACGCCGCGTCGCTCGGCTTCGATCTCTGCTTCCAGGGTTTCGACGCCGAGGTGCGCGGGCTGCCGGGGGATTACGCGCCGCCGCGCGGGGCGCTGCTGCTCGCGGTCGAGCCGCCCGAGGTCGGGGCCGGCGCCGGTCTCGCCTTCGGGTGCGTCGCGCTGCGCCCGCTCGCCGAACCGGGCGTCTGCGAGATGAAGCGGCTCTATGTGCGCCCCGCCGGACGCGGCCGCGGCCTCGGCCGCCGCCTCGCCGACGCGATCCTCGACGCGGCCCGGACGCGCGGCTACCTTCGCATGCGGCTCGACACCCTCCCCTCGATGGAGCGCGCCATCGCGATGTACACGGCGCTCGGGTTCCGCGACATCCCGCCGTATCGGGAGAACCCGATTCCGGGGGCGCGCTACATGGAGATCGATCTGGCGTCGTGATGGCGACACCGTGCGTCGGCGGCGTCGATGCGGAGGCGGGTCAGGTCGCGAGAACACCGCGCAGCCGCTCGAGGGCGATGTTGGCGCCGCACAGGACGATCGCGACGCGGCGGCCGCGGAAGCGGTCGGCGATCTTGAGGTAGCCCGCCACCGCCACGCCAGCCGCCCCCTCGATGAGTGTGTGGTGGCGGCCGATCACCAGGCGCATCGCCGCGCCGATCTCGTCCTCGCTCACGAGCACCCGCTCGTCGACCACCTGCCGGCAGAGTTCGAGCGTGATCGCCCCCGGCTCGACCGCGCCGGCGGTGCCGTCGGAGAGGGTCGGCTTCGACTCCATCTCGAGCACGCGGCCGGCGGCGATCGAGTGGTGCATCACCGCCGAGTTCTCCGGCGAGCAGGCGACCACGGTCGTCACGCGCCCGATTCCCTTGAGCCAGCCGCCGATACCGCCGATGAGACCGCCGCCGCCGAGCGCGACGAAAACGGCGTCGAGGTCGCCGACCTGGCGCGCCAGCTCCAGCCCGACGGTCCCCTGCCCGGCGATGACCGCGGGATCGTTGTAAGGCGAGACGTAGGTCAGCCCGTTCTCGGTGGCATGACGGCGCGCGGCGATCTCCGACAGACCGCTGTCGTGTCCTTCGGCGCGCACCTCGGCACCGTGGTCGCGAATCGCCTGCAGCTTGGCGGGCGAGGCATCCTCGGGCACGAAGACGAGGACTCGGCCGCCAAGCGCCCGCATCCCCCACGACATGGCGGCGCCATGGTTCCCCGACGACGCCGTCACCACCCCGGCGGCGCGCGCCGCGGGCGGCAGCGACAGCAGCGCGTTCATCGCGCCGCGCAGCTTGAACGACCCGGTGCGCTGGAGGTTCTCGAGCTTGAGCAGCACCTCGGCGCCGCCGCGGCGCCCGAGCTCCGGCGACGGCTCGACCGGCGTCTCGAGGACATGGGGGCGGATGCGGGCGGCCGCGGCTTCGATGCGGTCACGCAGATCCATCATGGACGACACATCATCGGGCCGACATCATACCCCTGCCGGCAGGGTTGATGCCCCGGATCAACGCCGGCGGCGCGGCCGGTGCTCATCGTGCGAGTGACGATGCTCGTGGGCGAGGGCATCATGCTCATGTGGATGGTCGTGAAGCTCGGTCACATGCAGCCAGATGCCGGGGCCCATCAGGAGGGCGGTGGCCATCGGCCCGGGTCGTGGCAACTCGCCGAGCAGGGCGAGCGCGGCCACCACGCCTACGAAAGGCGCCGCGGAGAAGTACGCACGGCGCCGTCATCCGCACGGGGGCCAGCCTCTCCCGCGAGCCGCGGGCTACGGCCTCGCGCAGCGGCAGGCGTTCGTCCCGCAACAGATGCCCGTAGTGGCTGATGAGCAGCACACCATGGCCTACTGCTGCATCCGGCAATAGCAGTACACGAATTCCTGCTCGGTTCCCCATGGGGTTGTGTGGTGTTCGGTGCAGCTGTCGACCTTCAGGAAACTGCCGCCGAACTCGCCGTGCAGGGCATCACCGTCGTAACGTGCCACCTCAAGCCCGCTGCATTTCTCCGGCCCTCCCGGCCCGAATGTCGCGACGACGATGTGGCCATCGACCTTCAACGCGCGTCGTACTGCCGCCACGTACGAGCGCCGGGCCTCTGCCGCGGTGAGGAAGTGAAATACCGCCCGGTCGTGCCAGAAAGCGAATCGCCCCTCAGGCAGCTCGATACGCGTGACGTCTCCCACGAGCCACGTCACATCGGCCGCCCGCGCCGCGAGCCGTGTCTTCGCGCGGTCGATCGCCACCGCGGAGACGTCGAGCACGGTGATGTCCTGATAGCCTCGCTCCAGGAGATCGTCGACGAGCGTGGATGTCCCGCCGCCGACATCGATGATGCTCTCTCCGCGGTCGAGATGTGCAGCCTCGATGAATGCAAGTGATCGCTCGAGGTGCGGGCGATACCAGCTCACTGCATCCGGCGCCTTGCTGCCGTAGACCCGGTCCCAATGCTGCTCACCGTCCATCGCTTTACTCCAGTACGCCATCCGCCATTCTATCGACCCAACGCCGCGCGTCAATCCGGCAGGTCACTTCCGGTCTCCCAGGAGCGCCTCCTCCCTTCATTCCGCGCGCGCGGGGCGGCGCAAGAGACTGTAGACCGTCGGCAGCACGAACAGGGTGAGCGCCGTGCAGGTCACGAGGCCGCCGATCACGACCGTCGCGAGCGGCCGCTGCACCTCGGCTCCCGCCCCCGTCGCCAGGGCCATCGGCAGGAAGCCCAGCGATGCCACGAGCGCCGTCATCAGGACCGGGCGCATCCGCAGGGCGCAGGCGGTGCGCAGGACATCGAGGACGCCCATGTCCGTTCTCTCCTCGAGGTCGCGGATCTGCGTCATCAGGACCACGCCGTTGAGCACCGCCACGCCGAACAGGGCGATGAAGCCCACGCCGGCGGAGATGGAGAAGGGAAGGCCGCGCAGGGCCAGCGAGAACACGCCCCCGGTCGCCGCGAAGGGGACGTTCAGGTAAATGAGCGCCGCCGGCTTGAGCGACCCGAACGTGAAATAGAGCATGGCGAAGATGAGCGCCAGCACCAGGGGAACGACGACGGCCAGCCGCCCGGCGGCCGCCTCGAGGTTCTCGAACTGTCCGCCCCAGCGGATGTAGTAGCCGGCCGGGAGCTGCACCTCACGCCGGATCCTCTCCTTCGCCTCGGCCACGAACGACGCGATGTCGCGGCCGCGCACATTGAGCTCGACCACGATCCGCCTGCGGACGGCCTCCCGCGAGATCTGCGCCGGCCCGGTGTCGAGGGCGATGTCGGCGAGCTGCGCGAGCGGCACGAGCGTGCCATCCGGCGAGGCGACGGGCACGTTTCCGAGGGCCTCGATGGTGCGGGCGGTCTCGTCGTCGAAGCGGACCGCCAGCGAGAACCGGCGCTGGCCCTCGAAGACGGTCCCCACGATCTTCCCGGCACGCGACGCCTCGACGGTATCGAGGACGTCGCCGACCGAGATGCCGTAGCGGGCGCAGCGATCGCGGTCGACCTTGACGCGGAGCACGGGCAGGC
>Ga0210377_10000271_pt1 | contig 48650 bp, 25 predicted proteins | sample PLM4_65_b1redo_FD_155480 | JGI IMG/M metagenome (GOLD analysis project Ga0210377, IMG submission 155480) | Groundwater sediment microbial communities from an aquifer in East River, Colorado, USA - PLM4_65_b1 redo | ecosystem: Environmental > Terrestrial > Soil > Riparian zone | place: USA: East...
CCTGACCTCGGCTCGCGTCGCCCACACGGCAACGCTACTGCCCAACGGGACGGTGCTGATCGCGGGCGGATTTGACGGACTTGTGACCGTGAGCACGGCGGAACTGTACGACCCGGCCAGCGGAACGTTCACGGCCACGAGCGCCCCCATGACCTCGGCTCGGGAATCTCAGACGGCGACGCTGCTGCCCAACGGGACGGTGCTGATCGCGGGGGGATCTAACGAATCGGTGCCCATCAACACTGCGCAGCTGTACGACCCGGTCAGCGGGACGTTCATGGCCACGAGCGGCGCCATGGCCTCGGCTCGCGTCTACGACACGGCGACGCTGCTGCCCAACGGGAAGGTGCTGATCGCAGGGGGAAATAGCGCATCGGCGATCTTGAACACGGCGCAGCTGTTCGATGCCGGCCTTGGATACTCCAATGCCCGGCGGCCGGTCGTGTCTTCGCTGACCAATCCCCTCTGTCAGCCTGCACACCTCGCGCTCAGCGGGTCTCTCTTCACGGGCGACTCCGAGGGATCGAGCGGATCGACCAACAGCTCTGCGGCGAATGCGCCGCTGCTGCGCCTGCAGCGCGTCGACAACGAACAACTTCAGTTCGCCCTCTCTCAGAGCTTCTCAGCGTCGAGCTTCTTCTCCGCCACGCTGAGCAATCTTTCTTCCGGCCGTTACCGCGCAGCCATTGTCAGCAACGCCATCCCCAGCATCGAGCAGATCATCGACGTGGAGACCACGCCCCTGCTCGGCACGTATGGCGCCGCATCGGCAAATCTCTCCGGTTCGGCAGCAGTGCCACCGTCCTCTCTCCCGGCGGGCTATAACGGCGCGTTCTATCCGCAAACCGCGAGCGGTTCGAGCGGATTCGCCGGAACGTTCAGTGTCAACGGAACGACCGGCGTGGTGACGGTGACGAACGCCGGACCACCTGGTGACTTCACGATCACCGTGTCGTCGTCGACCAGTTGCGGTGCCTCGACGACAACCTTCCCGCTCAAGGTCATCGGACCGCCGTCCTCGGTCACGGCAACGGGCGGCACGCCACAGAGTGTTCAGGTCAACACACCATTTGCAGCGCCGCTTCAGGCCACGGTCACCGACAGTGCCGGTCATCCGCTCAACAATGTCGCCGTGAACTTCACCGCGCCACCGAGCGGTGCAAGCGCAACGCTTCCCGCCGGCGGCTCGGCTCTGACCAACGCCTCGGGCGTCGCCAGCATCACCCCCACTGCCAATGGAATTCTCGGCAGCTACAGCGTGACGGCTGTCGTCGGCGCGCTGACGGCAACCTTCGCCTTGACCAACACACCGGCCACGCCGACCAGCGTCGTGGCAACGGCGACCACGCCGACGTCGGTCTCGATCACCTGGAACGGAACGGCCGGCGCAACCTACGAAGTGCTGCGGCTAGCGGCTGGTGGCATCTCCTCGACGGTCGGCTCATCCGGGTTGGGGTCGCTCACCGACGCTACCGCGGGCGCGAACACCGCTTATCTCTACAAGGTGCGCGCGACTGCTCCGAGCGCTTCGCCCTACAGCGCACCGGACCTGGCGACGACGGTCATCTTCACCGATCCGTCGCTGGTGGTGGGTACGACCGTGGTCAAGGCGGCGCACTTCACCGAGCTGCGAACCGCGGTTGATGCAGTGCGAGCACTGGCAGGGCAGGGTGGAGGTGCGTACACCGATGCCGCGCTCACGCCGGGAGTGACTCTCGTCAAGGCCGCACATGTCACCGATCTCCGCACCGCGCTGGATGCCGCCCGCAGCACGCTGCTGCTGCCGGCCATCAGCTACACGAGGCCGAGCATCGTGGCAGGAACGACGACGATCTCGGCAACGGACATCAACGATCTGCGAACCGGGGTGCGTTAGTCGAGATTGCGTCAGATCGACGGCGGGTTCGTGGCCGCGAATGAGCGTGTCGAGCGGTCCTATCGGCGTACCAGCTCGCTCGAGCTTCGCGTTGATTTCACATCGGACGACGCGGTCGCATACGCGCAAGTGCGCGCGTCACAGGCTGTTGCACGGAAGCTGACGCTCGTCTCGAACAACGAGCGCGAGTTCCGTCGAGTCTCCGGCCTGCAGGTCGAGAACTGGGCGCGCTGATTCATCTGCGGCGTCGTCGCTGCCGGCTCCTACGGCCATCGATCGCTACCTGGGTGTGTCCGCGCGGATGCGCGAGAGCCGCGCAAACCGTGCGTCGACTTCGAAAGACGTGAGCAGCCGATGACGGGAAATCGACGCCAAAACCCCCGTCACAATGGCGGGTGGTGGCGCTCACGGAAGCGTGCGTCATCCTCTGTTAATAGATCGCAATTCCCTTCGGAACGACGGCGGTCTTCGGCCACTCAGGTGTTGCGTGCTGCCTGACCATGAACGTCAGGCGTCACGTCTGAACTGCGGCCCGCCATCCTGGCCCTGATCGCGATGCGATGCATCGATCGAGATCTGACTCTGTCGCGGTCGAGCGAGACCGTGGCGAGGAGGAAGCATGGTTCGTCGTACGAGCGTCGCGTCGCTGATTGCTTTCGTCATCACAGCGGCCGTCGTTGCCGCTCCACAACCGGGACGTGCGGCCGCGACGGCGGGTCGCGCCGAGGCATTGCTTCCCGTCGAGCGGCAGGTCCGTGAGCAGTTCCCCTCGGTCGTTCTCGACTCACAGTGTGCGTTCGAGCCGGCGCAGGAGCTCGTGGCCGGACAGATGGTCTCCGGAATGCGCGCGCGGCCGCTTCGAAACAACCCACCGGCCCATCCGCCGCTGCAGCCACTCGCGCTGTCGCTGCCGAGTGCTGGCGACGCCGGCTCAGGCGGCGGTCTGCGCGTCTTTTATCCCGCGTCGTACGACGAGGCCTTCGTCGTGGAGTTGGGAGAACAGCGCGTGGCCTTGCGGGCGGTCGGTGCGCACTTCGCGCAAGCCGCGGCCTCGGCAGGAAAACTCTTTTACACGAGTCCTCACGATTCGGTCGACGTGATCGAAGTGCCTTCGGCGGCACGGAGCGAAGAGTTGCTGCTGCTGCACGATGGGCGAGCCCCACGAGTCTTCGATTACGAGATCGTGGAGATGCGCGGGGTCGCCGGGCTCATGATGCAGGACGGCGCAATCCGTTTCGCTCCTGATCATGTCGCGGTGCCGACCGTCGCGCAGATGGTGAGCGGCCAGTTCATCGCTCCGCGGCCATCCCTTCAGATCGATCGGCCGTGGGTCATCGACGCAAACGGCCGCCGCTCGGAGAGCGCGGCGCAGTGGACGATCACCGAACAGAACGATCAGTCGCGAAGGATCCGCCTGACGATCAACCCCGATGCGCTCGTCTATCCCCTCGTCATCGATCCCACCTTCAGTGCGACAGGGAGTATGGCCTTGGCGCGGGGCTACCACACCGCGACGCTGCTGCCCAACGGGAAGGTTCTGATCGCGGGGGGATCTGACGGATCGTGGTTCTTGAACCTGGCGGAGCTGTATGACCCGGCCAGCGGGACGTTCGCGTGGCCGAGCGGAGCAATGACCTCGGCTCGGTTCTGGCACACGGCCACGCTGCTGCCGAACGGGAAGGTGCTGATCGCGGGGGGATCTGACGGATCGACGTACTTGAACACGGCGGAGCTGTATGACCCGGCCAGCGGGACGTTTACGGCGACGAGCACCACCATGACCTCGGCTCGATCCCGTCATACGGCGACGCTGCTCCCCAACGGGAAGGTGCTGATCGCGGGGGGATATACCGGGTCGGCGTACTTGAACACGGCGGAGCTGTACGACCCGGCCAACGGGACGTTCACGGCGACGAGCGCGCCCATGACCTCGGCTCGTTACCAACACACGGCGACGCTGCTGCCCAACGGGAAGGTGCTGATCGCGGGGGGAGATAGCGGATCGGGCAGCGTGAACACGGCGGAGCTGTACGACCCGGCCAGCGGGACGCCGTTCACTGCGACGAGCGCGCCCATGACCTCGGCTCGGGCCCTCCACACGGCGACGCTGCTGCCCAACGGGAAGTTGCTGATCGCGGGGGGATATAGCGGATCGGCCTTCCTGAACACGGCGGAGCTGTACGATCCGGTGGGCGGGACGTTCACGGCGACGAGCACGCCCATGAGCTCGGCTCGGTGGTACCACACGGCAACGCTGCAGCCCAACGGGAGGGTGCTCATCACGGGGGGAGATAACGGATCGGCGTCCTTGGACACGGCGGAGCTGTACGACCCGGCCAGCGGGACGTTCACGGCAACGAACGCGCCCATGACCTCGTCTCGGAGCTCCCACACGGCGACGCTGCTGCCCAACGGGAAGGTGCTGATCGCGGGCGGATATGACGGATCGGCGTGGTGGAACACGGCGGAGCTGTACGACCCGGCCAGCGGGACGTTCACGGCGCTGAGCGCGCCCATGACCTCGGCTCGGGACGCCCACACGGCCACGCTGCTGGCCAACGGCAAAGTGCTGATCGCGGGGGGATCTAGCGATGGAGTGAGTTACAACCTGAACACGGCGGAGCTGTACGACCCCAGCGGGACGTTCACGGCGACGAGCGCGCCCATGACCTCGGCTCGGGCCGGCCATACGGCGACGCTGCTGCCCAACGGGAAGGTGCTGATCGCGGGGGGATCTGACGACCCAGGGTATTACCTGAACACGGCGGAGCTGTACGACCCGGCCAGCGGGACTTTTACGGCGACGAGCGCGCCCATGACCTCGCGCCGGTACGGTCAGACGGCGACTCTGCTGCCCAACGGAAAGGTGCTGATCGCGGGGGGATCTGACTACTACCCAGGGAGTTACCTGAACACGGCGGAGCTGTACGACCCGGCCAGCGGGACGTTCACGGCGACGAGCGCGCCCATGACCTCGGCACGGTACGCCCATACGGCGACGCTGCTGCCCAGCGGGAGCGTGATGATCGCGGGGGGATCTGACGGATCGACGTACTTGAACACGGCGGAGTTGTACGACCCGGCCAGCGGGACGTTCACGGCGACGAGCGCGCCCATGACCTCGGCTCGGTTCGTTCCCACGGCGACGCTGCTGCCCAACGGGACTGTGCTGATCGCGGGGGGATGGGACGGATTGACGTACTTGAACACGGCGGAGCTGTACGATGTCGGCCTTGGATTCTCCGATGCCCGGCGGCCGGTGGTGTCTTCGCTGACCAACCCCCTCTGTCAGCCCGCAAACCTCGCGCTCAGCGGGTCTCTCTTCATGGGCGATTCCGAGGGATCGAACGGATCGACCAATAGCTCCGCGGCGAATGCGCCGCTCCTGCGCCTGCAGCGCGTCGACAACGAACAACTTCAGTTCGCCCTCCCTCAAAGCTTCTCAGCGTCGAGCTTTTCCTCCGCCACGCTGAGCAGTCTCCCCTCCGGCCTTTACCGCGCAGTCATTGTCAGTAACGCCATCCCCAGCGTCGAGCAGATCATCGAAGTGGAGACCACGCCCCTTCTCGGCACGTATGGCACTGCATCGATGAATCTCGCGGGCTCGACAGGAGTGACACCGTCCTCCCTCCCGGCGGGCTATGACGGCGCGTTCTATCCGCAAAGTGTGGCCGTTTCGAGCGGATTCACCGGAACGCTCAGTCTCAACGTAACCGACGGCGTGGTGACGGTAACAAACGCCGGACCGATTGGTGATTACACGATCACCGTCTCGTCCTCGACAAGCTGCGGCTCGCCGACGACAACGTTCACGCTGGAGGTCATCGGACCGCCGTCTTCGGCGACTGCAACCGGCGGCACGCCGCAGAGTGCTCCGCTCAACATGCCCTTTGCAACGCCGCTGCAGGCTACGGTCACCGACAGCGCCGGCCATCCGCTCAACAACGTCACCGTGATCTTCACCGCGCCACCGAGCGGTGCGAGCGCAACGTTGCCGAACGGCGGCTCGGCTCTGACCAACGCCTCGGGCATCGCAAGCATCACCCCCACTGCCAATGGAATTTTCGGCAACTACGACGTGACAGCAGTCGTCGGCGCGCTGACGGCAACGTTCGCCTTGACCAACAGACCGGCTACGCCGACGGACGTCGTGGCAACGGCGATCACACGGACGTCGGTCTCGATTACCTGGAACGGAACGGCCGGAGCAACCTACGAAGTGGTCCGTCTCGCGGCCGGTGGCGACTCCACAACGGTCGGTTCATCCGGGTCGGGATCGGTCACTGACAAGACCGCGAGCGCGGACACCGCTTACCTGTACCAGGTCCGCGCAATTTCTCCGAGCGCTTCACCCGACAGCGCACCCGACCTGGCGACGACGGTCATCTTCAAAGATCCGATTCTGGTGCGGGGTATGTTCCCGGTCACGGCGCACTTCACCGAGCTGCGGACCGCGGTTGACGCGGTACGAGCACTGGCAAAGCTGAGTGGAGGTTCCTACACGGATCCGATCCTCACGCGGGGCGTGACCCTCGTGCGGGCCGCACATGTCATCGATCTCCGCAGCGCGCTCGACGAGGCCCGCGCCGCGCTGCTGCTGCCGGCGATCAGCTACACGACGCCGAGCATCGTGGCAGGAACGACGACGATCTCGGCAGTGGACATCGACGAGTTGCGGGACGGAGTCCGTTAGTCGAGACTGCGATAATCACAGAGACGTCATCGTGCCGGCGGAGTGAATCCGCGCGGACATCTTCGGAAGCGACAACCGGTATTGCCGTTCGTCCATCACATCGATCCCGTCATTGCCGGCATCGGCGGCCTGTATCTCTGGTGGTACGGCGCCAGCTACACGCTCGGCTTTCTCGAGCTGCACCTCTGGTTCCGTTGGCGACGCGGGCGCCTCGGCCTCTCGGTGCACGACGTCTACACGCTCAGCATCATCGTTCCCGGTTGCGTGGTGGTCTTCGGCCGCCTCGTCGAAGTGCTGTTCTACGAGTGGCCGTTCTACAGCGCACATCCGTCGCTCATCCCCGCTGTCTGGATCGGTGGCATGTCGACGCACGGCCTGCTCCTCGGCGGCGTCGTCGGAACATGGCTGTTCTGCCGCATGCGCGATCGCGATTTCCTCGCCATCGCCGACGAGCTGGTCATCCCGGGAGCGTTCCTGATGGGCATCGGACGCATCGGCAATTTCATCGACGGCCAGATCGTCGGTAGCGTCACGGCGATGCCATGGGGGGTCCAGTTCCCCGACGCGATCGGATTTCGACATCCGGTGGTGCTGTACGACGGACTGAAGAACCTGCTGCTGATCCCGCTGCTCCTCGCGGTGCGACGCCGCAACCCGCCGCGCGGAGTGGTGCTCGCACGGTTTCTCTTCTGGTACGCCTTCCTGCGCCTCTTCGTCGACCTCTATCGCGAATACCCGACGACTCTGTTCGGTCTCGCCACGGGACAGAGTCTGAACATCGCCATGACTCTCCTCGGGTTGTTTCTGACGTTGTGGTTCCGGCGCCGGCGCGCGGGGCCGCGCGTCGCTCCAGCCGAGGTGGCGGAGGTCGCGCCGACGGCGCTGCAGCGCGTCGCCTTTGCGCTCATCCTCCTCTTCTGCCTGATCATGCCGAGCGACTGGACGCAGGACGTGCCCGGCCGCTACGGGAAGCGTCACCCGGGACTGCGCCACTCGGCGCTCTATCCGCCCCTGGAATGAGCCGGCGTCTCTCCGCTCCGGCACACGTTCTGATTCACGGAAAATCGACGCCCACCCGCACGCCCTCCTGACGAGGGGACCGTAGTGTGGCCCTGTTGGATTTCTCCGCTTACGCGTTCTCCGTCTATGCGGTTCCGGTCGCGTTGACTGCCGTTCTGATGATCGGCTTCGGCGTGAGCGTGCTGGTGCGGCAGCGGACGCCGGTCACGATCTGGCTCTTCATCCTCACGGTTGTTGCGACGATCTGGCTGTTCAGTTTCACGTTCATGTATCTCTCGCGCGACGCGGCTCACGCGCTGCGCTGGGCGAAGCTCGCGTACCTCGGTGTTCCGCTGATCGCGCCGGCGATCTATCAGTTCACCGTCGAGGTGCTGCAGCTTCGTGAGCGACGTCGCGCCGTGGTGATCGCCGGGTGGATCATCGGATTTCTGGCCAGCGGGATCGCGACCTTCACCGACCTCCTCATCACAGGCATCGCGCACTACTGGTGGGGCTTCTATCCGAGATACAGCATCGGAGCCGGCTTCACGTTTCTCGCATTCTTCTTCGGTTACCTCATCGCAGCTCTTGGCGAATTCATCCGCGCGTTCCCCGCATCACAGGGTCTCGAGCGCGCCCGCATCCAGCTCTTCCTCATCGGATTCGCCGTCGCGTACCTCGGATGCGTCGATTACCTGCCGAACTACGGTGTGGCGATCTATCCGTTCGGCTATGCGCCGATCCTCGCATTCGTGCTCATCGTCGCGCGCGGCCTGCGCAGGTACGATCTGCTGAAGCTCACCCCGTCGTTCGCAGCGCGGGAGATCGTCGGAACGATTGCCGATGCGCTGTTCGTCTGCGATCGCAACGGACTCATCCAGCTCGTCAATCCGGCCGCGCAGCAACTGCTCGGTCGCGAGGAGACTGAGCTGATCGGCACGCCGATCCAGACGCTTCTGATCAACGGATCGAGTGCCGGTTTCGAGACGCTCGGCAGCGCAAACGAGTACGCGTTCGCCACGAAGAACGGCGAAACCATCGACATGACGCTCTCCGTTGCGCCGTTGATCCACGCCGGGGAGCGCGCGGGATCGGTGATCATCGGCCGGGACATCCGGGAGCGAAAACGCTCCGAGCGCGAGATCCGCCGTGCCGCAACGCTGCTCGCGTCCACCCTCGACTCGACCGCCGACGGCATCCTCGTGATCGGCGAAGAAGGACGCATCCACTCCTACAACCGGCGTTTCGTCGACATGTGGCGCATTCCGGTCCAGCTCCTCGAAGGAGGCGACAACGGGAAGATGATCTCCTTCGTCCTGGAACAGCTTTCGGATCCGGATGCGTTCCTGCGGGTCATCCACCGTCTGGCGACTGAGCCGGATGCGGAGAGCTTCGATGTGATCGAGTTCAAGGACGGCCGTCATTTCGAGAGCTATTCGATCGGCCGGCACATCGCCGGCGTTGCGACCGTCCGCGTCTGGAGCTTCCGCGATGTGACCGCTCGCAATCTGGCTGACGCCGCGCTCCGGCAATCGGAGATGCGTTATCGACTGCTGTTCGAACAGAACGCCGCAGGCGTCTGCGCAATGACGGCGGACGCGACGATCACCGATTGCAACGCGACATTCGCAGCGCTCATCGGCTCTGACCGTGCCGAGCTCGTGGGCGTGAAGATGCGCGATCTCTTCGCGCGGCCGTTCGAGTTCGACGATCTCTTCGGCCTTCTCACCACGGTGAACGTGGTGAACGGCGCCGAGGCGGAGCTGAAGCGCGGCAACGGCGGGACGATCACTTTGCTGCAGAACCTGGTGATGGTCGGCAGCGGACCGGATGCGGCGATCCACACCACGGCGGTCGATATCAGCGCCCGCAAGAGAGCCGAGGAACAGATCGAGTTCAACGCCTATCACGATGTGCTGACGAAGCTGCCGAACCGGAAGCTCTTCAGCGATCGCCTCAGTCAGAACCTCACGCATGCGCGCCGCTCGAACCATCCCCTCGCGGTCATGCACATCGATATCGATCGCTTCAGGAAGGTCAACGATCTCCTCGGTCACGCCGGCGGCGACGACCTGCTGCTGGAGATGGCGGCGCGGCTGCGGCACTGCGTGCGCGAGGAGGATACGGTGGCGCGCATCGGCGGCGATGAGTTCGCCATCATCATCACCGAGCTGCACCGGCCGGAAGATGCCGTGGCCGTGGCCGAGAAGATCCTGGAGATCATCCAACTGCCGATCGCCATGCGCGGGACGGCGCTCGATGTGACCGCGAGCATCGGCGTGGCGCTCTATCCGGTCGACGGGACCGATTCGGAGACGTTGCTGCTCAACGCCGACAGCGCGATGGATCGCGCGAAGGAAGCGGGACGCAATACGTATCAGCTCTGCACGGACGAGATGAAGAAGCGAGCCACGGAGCGGCTATCGCTCGAGGCTCGCCTGCGGCGCGCGATCACTGAGGAGCAACTGCTGCTCGTCTATCAGCCGCAGATCCAACTGCCGACCGGCCGCGTGATCGGCGTGGAGGCGCTCGTGCGCTGGAACGATCCGGAGCGGGGTCTCGTGCCGCCGGCGAGCTTCATCCCGGTGGCCGAGGAGTCGCGCCTGATTCTTCCGCTCGGGGATTGGGTGCTGCGCGCCGCCTGCAGGCAGATGAAGCGGTGGCAGGAAGAGGGGATCGCGCTCGCGCGAGTGGCCGTGAACCTCTCCGCCCGTCAGTTCCATCAACACGATCTCGTCGCCTCCGTCCGTTCGGCGCTCGCGGAGTCCGGTCTCGACGGCGGCGCGCTCGAGCTCGAGATCACGGAGACGACGGCGATGCAGAACGCCGAAGCGACAGCGGCGGTTCTCCGTTCGCTGCGCAACCTCGGCGTCGGCATCTCGATCGACGATTTCGGCACGGGCTATTCGTCCCTGAATTACCTGAAGCGCTTTCCGATCAATGCCGTGAAGATCGACCGCGTGTTCGTCAACGACGTTCCGAATGACGAGAGCGATGCCGCGATCGTGGCGGCGGTGATCGGGATGGCGCGCAGCCTCAAGTTGCGCGTCGTGGCGGAGGGTGTCGAGACCGCGGAGCAGTTGGCGTTCCTCTGCCAGCTCGGATGTGACGAAGCGCAGGGGTTCTACTTCAGCCGCCCGGTGGCCGCCGATCAGATCGCGCCGTTCATACGGCGCGACGCCATGCGCGTGGCGTGAAGCCTCGCTTCAACACTTTCCTTCTTCGCGCGTACAGTACGCATGAAGCGAATGATGATTCTCGCCGCTGCCATCGTGATCGGCTCCTGCGCCACAAACGACTACGACGATCCCGCGCCGCCGCCTGAGCGTTCGCGTGCCGCCGCTCGCGTCGCGGGCGGACTGGAGATCATGCCGCCGCAGAACTGGTGGCGGGACGACACGATTGCCGGTCCGGTCAATCTGCGCAGCGAGCAATTCTCGGCGCTCGACAAGATCGGCGCGGATCAGGGCGAGCCGATCGTGCAACTGGAGCGCGACAGCGCCGCCGCGGTTCGCGACGTGCGGGCGGCATTGGATGCCGATCCGGCCGTTTCCGACGACATCGTCGCGGCGGGCGACCGGCTGCGCACGCTTCGCGACACGCTGTTCGATCGTCAGGTGCGCATGCTGGCCGCCGAACGTCAGGTGCTGACGCGCGAGCAGTGGCAGAGGCTCGAGGATCAGCTTCAATCGCGCACGCAGCGTAATCGCGGCAACCAATACCCGCGGGGCGGGCGGGGCGGGCGCGGCGGGTGGGGTGGGCGGCGGCCGGGTTGGCCGGGCTAACGCCGCTCTCCTATTCGTAGCGCAGCGCTTCGATCGGATCGAGGCGCGCTGCTTTCCGCGCCGGATAGAAGCCGAAGAAGACTCCGACGAACGCCGCGACGCCGAACGAGAGCGCGACCGACATCGGCGTGACGACGATCGGCCACTTCAGAATCCGTCCGACGAGGATCGACGCGCCGACGCCGAGCGCGACGCCGATCAATCCGCCGACGATCGAGAGCGTGATCGCCTCGAACAGGAACTGCAGCAGCACGTGACGTCCCTTCGCCCCGATCGCCATGCGGATGCCGATCTCCCGCGTGCGCTCGGTGACGCTCACCAGCATGATGTTCATGATGCCGATGCCGCCGACGAGCAGGGAGATCGCCGCAATCGACAGCAGCAGCGTGCGCAGAATCCCCATCGATTGCGCCTGCGTCTGCGCGATCTCCTCCTGCGAGCGCATCATGAAATCCGCGTCGCCGCCCGGCCCGATGCGATGCCGCTGCCTGAGCACCGCGTCGATGCAGTTCTGCGCTTCCTGCACCTGATCGGCGGACACGGCGGACACCTGGATCATGTCGATCTTCGTCTTGCCGGAGAGGCGCTTCATCACGGTGGTGTACGGCGCGATGACGGTGTCATCCTGATCCTGGCCCATCATGTTGCCGCCCTTTTTCTCGAGGACGCCGGCGACCTTGAACGGCACGTTCTTGATGCGGATGATTTGACCGACGGCATCGCCGTTCGGGAAGAGGTTGTCGACTACGGTCTGGCCGAGGACGGCGACTTTCGATGCGCCTTTGACGTCCTGATCGGTGAAGAACGATCCCTGCGCGACGTTCCACGAGCGAATGAGCGGGTAGTCCGTGCTCACGCCCTGAATCGACGTGCCCCAGTTCAACTCACCCGCGACGATCTGTCCGGCCGAGCGAACGGTCGGCGCGACGTACGCGACGTTCGGGCACTCGGCCTTGAGCGCCTCTGCATCGTCGGGTGTGAGGGTGGAGCTGCCGGTGAACATGCGCGCGCCGCCGGAGGTGGATGCGCCGGGGAAGATCATGATGTAGTTCGTGCCGAGCGAGTTGATCGTGTTCTCGACCGACTTCGTGGCGCCGTTGCCGATCGCGACGACCGCGATGACGCACCCGACGCCGATGACGATGCCGAGCATCGTCAGAAACGAGCGGAGCTTGTTTCGCGAGATGGCCTTGAGGCCGACGATCGTGATGTTGCCGAGGCGCTGGATCGAGTTGTTCATATGAGTCCTGAGTCCTGAGTGCTGAGTGCTGAGTGCTGAGTGCTGAGTGCTGAGTGCTGAGTGCTGAGTGCTGAGTGCACTCATTACTGAGACGCGACCGCCTCCACCGGCGGCTCGCTGGCACGAACCTCGATCCGCCGCTGCTGGATGCGTTCGTCGTTCTGAATCCGCCCGTCGCGCATGTGCACGACGCGCTTCGCGTGCTGCGCGATGTCCGGCTCGTGCGTGATCAACACGACGGTCTTGCCCGAGTCGTTGAGCTGCTGAAAGATTCCCATGATCTCTTCGGAGGTGCGCGAGTCGAGGTTCCCGGTCGGCTCGTCGGCGAGCAGGATCGCCGGATTCGTGACCAGCGCGCGTGCGATGGCGACGCGCTGCTGTTGGCCGCCCGACAGTTGCGACGGCTGACTGTGCTCGCGGCCGGCCAGGCCGACGCTGCGCAGGGCCTCGAGCGCCGCCTTCCGCCGCTGCTCGCGCGTCCATCCGAGCTCGCCGTAGAGAAGCGGCAGCTCGATATTCTCCAGCGCGGAAGTCCGCGGCAGCAGATTGAAGCTCTGAAAGACGAAGCCGATCTTCGCGTTGCGGATCACCGCGCGCTCATCGCGGTCGAGAGTCGAGACATCGGCGCCGTCGAGGACGTACGTCCCTGTCGTCGGCCGATCGAGACAGCCGATGATGTTCATCAGCGTCGTTTTTCCGGAGCCCGACGGCCCCATGATCGCGACGAGCTCACCTTCTTCGACGTCGAGATCGACGCCGTCGAGCGCGCGCACTTCCACCTCGCCCATCCTGTAGACCTTCGTGAGGTCGCGGATGACGATGACGCTGGCCACTATCGGCCCCCGCGGCCGCCGCCGCGCGGGACCATCGGATTCGACGAGCCGGGAGGCGGACTCTCGACCTTCGAGGTCGCGAGACCGACGATGACGACGTCGCCTTCCTTCAGCGGACCTTCGACCACCTGCGTGGTGCGGCCGTCGGTGATGCCGGTGCGGATCTCCACCGGCACCGGCTTGCCATCCTTGTCCAGTGTCCAGACGGTCTGCGTCTGCTTGCGCTGCCCGGCGCGACCCTGGAACGCGCCGGCCGCGCCGGTGACGCCCGGCCCGCGCTGTCCCATCTGCGCCGCCGCGCGCTCGGGATTGCTCGCTCCGCCGGATGCCTGGCTTGTTGACGTCGTGGTCGTCGCGCTCTCGGCCGGTTTGAACCGCAGCGCCGCATTCGGAATGCGCAGGACGTTGCGCACGGTCGCCACTTCGATCGTGACGTTCGCCGTCATCTTCGGCCGCAGCTTCTCCTCCGGATTCGCGACCTCGATGATGACCGGATACGTGACGACGTTCTGGCTCACCGTCGCGTTCAGACGGATCTGCGCGATCCGGCCGCGGAACTCCTGATCGGGATACGAGTCGACGGTGAATCGCGCCGGTTGGCCGACCTGCACGCGTCCGATGTCGGACTGATCGACATCGGCCTGCACCTGCATCTTCGTCAGGTCCTGCGCGATCTGAAACAGCGTCGGCGCCTGGAACGATGCGGCGACCGTCTGACCGACGTCGTACTGCCGATCGACGACGATACCGTCGATCGGCGACAGGATCTTCGTGTAGCCGAGATTCGTGAGCGCCTGCTGCAGCGCGGCCGTGGACTGCTGCACCTGCGCCATCGCGCCGTCGTACTGCGCCTTCGTCGTATCGACGTCCGCCTGCGCGGCCAGTCCCGCTTTCGCCAGCCGCGACTGACGGTCGTAATTGATCCTCGCGTTCGCCGCGTCGACCTTCGCCTTCGTCAGATCGGCCTGGCGCTGCTCGACCTGCGCCTGAAACGGCGTCGGATCGAGCTCTGCCAGCAACTGCCCCTTGCGCACGCGGCTGTTGAAGTCCGCATACAGTCGTGAGATGACGCCGGAGACCTGACTGCCGACCTGCACCGTCGTGACGGCCGAGACGGAGCCGGTCGCCGTCACCGTCTGCGTGACGTCGCCGCGATCGGCTTTCTCGAGCCGGTACTGCTCCTTCTTCCCGCCGCTGCGGCACGACAGAGACAGAACGGTCAGGGCGAGAACGATACTGATACGACGCTGCACGATACGAGACCCCCTCCGGTTACGACGCCGAGCGCCACTCGTTGAACGGCGAGTCTATTTCAGTTCGCTGATCGGAGCTCCTGGCTCTTAGCTCTTAGCTCTTAGCAGTTAGCTCTCCGGGAGGGTGGGCCCAAGAGCTAAGAGCTGAGAGCTGAGAGCCACGATCTGCGAACTGCGATCTGCTATGCTCTGCCGCCACGTTTCTGGAAGGTATCCATGGCCCTTTTCACCAAGGAAAAAGAACCCATACCACCGCCGCGCCCGCAGCCCCGGAGCGATGGGGCGCCCGTGCCCGGTACCACATTCTTCGGCCCGGATGTAATCGTCGACGGCACGATCAGCGGCCGTGAGTCGGTGGTCATCGAAGGCACGGTCCGCGGCAAGATTCAGCTCGCCAGCGATCTGCGGATCGGCACCTCCGCCCGCGTCGAAGCCACGGTCCACGCCTCGTCCGTGATGGTCGAGGGGAGGCTGACCGGCGACGTCTCCGCCGACGATCGCGTCGAGCTCGTCGCGAGCGCCGTCGTCGACGGCAATCTCAAGGCGCCGAAGATCATCGTGGCCGAGGGCGCGAAGTTCCGCGGCTCGGTGGACATGGGATCGACGAAGCCGGGGACCGAGCGGCCCAAGAACGAAATCGTCAAGAAATAGTGGCTGGTTGCTCGTCACTGGTGCCTTTTGGTAGCGAGGCTCCAGCCACCAGTCATCGGAGGAATCATGCCTGCAACTGCAACCAAACCCGCCGGCTACAAGGCAGGCCTGCGCGAAACGCGCGACTACAAGAACTACATCAACGGTGAGTGGGTGACCGCTCGCACCGGCAAGACGTTCGAGAACCGAAATCCCGCGGATCGGGACGACCTGATCGGAACGTTTCAGCAGTCCGGTCCCGCGGATCTGAACGCGGCGGTCGAAGCGGCGGATCGCGCGTACGAGGCGTGGCGGTTGACGCCGGCGCCGAAGCGCGCGGAGTTCCTCTACGGCGTCGGCAACATTCTCAAGCGCGACAAGGAAAAGATCGCGCGCGAGATGACGCGCGAGATGGGGAAGGTGCTCGACGAGACGAAAGGGGACGTCCAGGAAGCGATCGACATGGCCTTCCTGATGGCCGGCGAAGGCCGCAGGCTGCACGGCGTCACGACACCATCCGAGCTCCACAACAAATTCAACATGGCCGTCCGCATGCCCCTCGGCGTCGCCGGTCTCATCACGCCGTGGAACTTCCCGATCGCGATTCCGGCGTGGAAGTCGATGGCCGCGCTCATCTGCGGCAACACGGTCGTGATCAAGCCGGCGTCGCTGACGCCGCTCTCTGTGGTGATGCTCGCGGAGGCGTTCGAAGAGGCGGGCCTGCCGAAAGGCGTGTTCAACGTCGTGACCGGGGGCGGCAAGGAAGTCGGCGAGCCGATGCTCAGGCACGAGAAGGTTCGCGTGATCTCCTTCACCGGATCGACGGACGTCGGCCGCGAGATCTCGGTCGCATGCGCGCCGCAGTTCAAACACGTGCATCTCGAGATGGGCGGCAAGAACATCATCATGGTGATGGACGACGCCGACGTCGACCTGGCGGTCGATGGCGCGCTGTGGGGTGCATTCGGAACGGCGGGGCAGCGCTGCACCGCGGCGTCGCGCATCGCGGTCCATCGAAAGGTGTACGACCAGTTTGTCGAGAAGCTCGCCGGACGCGCGAAGAAGCTGCGCGTCGGGAACGGCCTCGATCCGAATGTCGACATGGGGCCGAACATCTCCGCGTCGCAGATCAAGACCGTCGAGAAGTACGTGAAGATCGGCAAGGACGAAGGGGCGAAGGTCGTCGCCGGCGGACACGCGCTCACCGCGGGCGAGTACGCGAAAGGCTTCTTCCACGAGCCGACGGTGTTCGCCGATGTGAAGCCGGCGATGCGCATCGCGCAGGAAGAGATCTTCGGGCCGGTCACCTCGGTGATGAAGTGCGAGTCGCTCGAAGAGGCGATCGTGATCGGCAACGGAGTGCGTTACGGACTCTCGTCGTCGATCTACACGCGCGACATCAACAAGGCGTTCCTGGCCATGCGCGACATGTACACCGGCATCTTCTACGTGAACGCGCCGACGATCGGCGCCGAAGTGCATCTGCCGTTCGGCGGGACGAAGGAGACGGGGAACGGTCACCGCGAAGCGGGCGTGGCCGGCATCGACGTGTTCAGCGAGTGGAAGTCGATTTACGTCGACTACTCCGGCTCGCTGCAGCGGGCGCAGATTGATACTGAGCTCTGATTAGGACTTTCTGTTTGGAGCTCTTGGCTCTCAGCTCTTAGCTCTTGGGCCCACCCGCCCGGATACTTGCGCGATTTCGGGAGGGTGGGCCCAAGAGCTAAGAGCTAAGAGCTAAGAGCTAAGAGCCCAACGGCGTTCATGCGAAAAACGATCATCATCACAGTACTGTTGGCATTGCCTGCGGCAGCGCAGGACACGACACCCGAGCGCATCCTGCGTCCTGCGGCGGGCGATCGAAGGCCATCGCGCATACGACACGCTCTCGTACCTGACCGACGAGATCGGGCCGCGGCTCAGCGGATCGCGTGGCGCGGCACTCGCCGTCGAGTACACGACGAAGCGTTTTCGAGAGTGGGGCATCGACGTGCGCAACGAGCCGGTCGTCGTGCCGCACTGGGTGCGCGGGAAAGAGTCGGCGACGCTCGTCTCGCACAACGATCAGCAGATCGTCCTGACCGCCCTCGGCGGCAGCGTTGCGACGCCGGCGGGCGGAATCACCGCGGACGTGGTCGAGATCTCGGCATACGCCGAGCTGGGCGCCGCCGTGAAGGGAAAGATCGTCGTCTACAACAATCCGATGGACATGGATCTCGTCCGCGCGCGGCGTTCATTCGACGCGTATCGCAACGCGGTCGAGTTCCGCAGCAGCGGGGCGAGCCGCGCGGCGGAGTACGGAGCGGTGGGGGTGGTCATTCGTTCGGTCGGATCGGCCTCGCTGCGCACGCCGCACACCGGATCGGTTCGCTACGACGAGAAGCTGCCGAAGATCCCGGCCGCGGCGATGACGGCCGAGGACTCGATGCTGGTGCACCGGCTGATCGCGCGCGGCGACAAGGTGCGAATGCATCTCATCCTCACACCGCGCAATCTGCCACCCGTGCGATCCGCGAATGTCGTCGCCGAGATCCGCGGCTCCGGGAAGCCCGACGAGATCGTTCTCATCGGCGCTCACCTCGATTCGTGGGACCTCGGCACCGGCGCGATCGACGACGGCTCGGGTGTGGCCATGGTGATGGAGACGATACGCATCCTTCACGAGCTCGATCTTCGGCCGAAGCGCACTGTGCGATGCGTACTCTTCATGAACGAGGAGAACGGGCTGAACGGAGGCCGCGCGTACTCCGCGGACCACAAGAACGAGAAGCACGTCGCGGCGATCGAGAGCGATGCGGGGGGCGCGGCGCCGACCGGTTTCATCACGACGCTTTCCGGCGACGCACTCGCGGCGCTGCAATCGCGCGTTCGCATTCTCGACCGCATCGGCGCGGCGAAGTTCGAGACGAAGAAGGAGACGGGAGCGGACACTTCGTTTCTCGTCGAGGCTGGCGTGACCGGCTTCAGCCTCGTTCCCGATCCGCTGCAGTACTTCGACTATCACCACTCGCCGGCGGACACCCTCGACAAGGTCGATCCGATGGATCTCGCGAAAGACACCGCGGCCATTGCGGTGCTGACGTGGGCGATCGCGGACCAGTAAGTAGCTCTTAGCTCTTGGCTCTTAGCTCTTGGCTCTTGGCTCTTAGCTCTTGGCTCTTAGCTCTTGGCTCTTGGGGTTCCCTTGCCACGTGCTCCCAAGAGCCAAGAGCTCCGAGGGAACTGATCCGGCCTGCCGTTCCCGTTCATCAAATAATTGAATTTGGCACCGGTAAGTGATAGCCTCTGCGACCTCTAACACCTTCAGTCCCCGTCGTTTCAGTTTTAAGCTCCCCAAGGCAGCCGCCGTGCAGAGAGGCCACGGTAGCTCCATCAGGATCGCGCATGATCAATCTGAGAATGAAGATCCGCACCATTGCGTCGACTTTGGCCGCAGTAATCGTCGCCACCGCCGTCATGGCGCAGTCGCCGATCAACGACTGGCTCGACACGCCCGAAGCGATGTTCATGGCGAACGCCGAGCGACAGGAGTGGTGGGCCCTGCACAGCGATGCCGATCGCGAGGCGTTCAAGGCTCGCTACTGGGTGCGCCGCGACCCGACGCCTGAGACACCGAAGAACGAGTTTCGCGAGATGGTCATGCAGCGCATCGCGCTCGCGGACAAGAAATTCACACTCGACAACAAACTGCGCGGCGCGCTCACTTCGCGCGGTCAGGTTTACATCGTCCTCGGCGCTCCGGCGCGCGTGAACGTCCAGCAGGCCGGATACAACGATGCTCCTGCTCCACCGCCGGGTCCGTACGCCGTGATTCCTCGCACGCCCGTCGCGATCACGGAAGGGAACGAGATCACGGAGCGGTGGTACTACGAGCGCACGCGCACGCCGAAGATCCTGGATGCGCTCGGGCGACCGTCGCTCGATTTCACGTTCGTCGTCGAGCCGGTGAAGCACCGTGACGAGCTGCAGAATCCGGGACTGTTCAATCAGCTCCGCGAGACGATCGCGACGAAGACGGTCATCAACAACGTCATCAGCCCGCCGCCGTCCCCGGCGATCGCGGCGACTCCGAGTGGGGCGCCGGCGCCCTCGCCGGCGCTCGTCATCCCAGCGGCTCCGCAGATGACGCCCGAGATCGCCACCGCTCTCGATCGCGCCGGAGATTCTGGAACACCGCTCCGCGCTTCGGTGCTGTGGAACGGAGATTCACCTTCGGTCACGTTCTGGCTGGTGGCGCCCGACGCCGCGACGGCGAAGGGCCCTCTCGCGCTCTATGGCCGGGTGAAGGACACCAGCGGGAAAACGGTGGCCGAGATCGTGCGGCCGCTGGAGGCGTCGAAGAAGTTCTCGATCCGTCAGAGTGGCGCCGTCGCAGACGCGACGGTTGCGTTACAGCCGGGCGAGTACGATGCCGCGTTCATCCTGAATGACGAGTCGAACAACTCTGCGGTCGCAGCAGGCACGGCACACGTCGTCGTTCCGGAAGTGCGGTCGCAGTTCGCGGTGTCGTCGTTGATTTTGACCGACCGCGTGGAGGGAGCAGGCGAGGGATTGACGCTTGGACGCGCTCATGTCCGCCCTCGCGCCGATGCGACGTTCACCAGGGCCGAGTCGATGTGGTATCTGTTTCAGGTTGCGAACCCGTCGGATCCTTCCAGGGTGACAGTGGCGATGCGGCTGCGTCACGGGATCGCGCCACCGACGTCTCCGACTGTTGTATCGGCAGCGCTGGAATCGGTTGGACCCGGGCGATACATGGGTGGCTTCGAGTTGCCGCTCGCGGATCTCGCGCCGGGTGACTACACGCTGTACCTCAGCGTTCATGACCCTGCGGGGAAGGATGACGTCGTGCGGCGGGCCGATTTCCGGGTCATCGAGGCGCCTCGGCTTCAATAGCTTGTTCCAGAAATTCAAGTAACCGTTCCCCCGGGCCGTCAGCAAGCCCGGACCTGAACGGAGGTAGCCCAGCAAAACCATTTACATCAATTACTTAAGTACTAATTCGCAACCGTCCTGTAACGGCATAGCCGTTGCGCCTGGGCGGAGCAAGAAGGAGGAGGACTAATGCCACATCCAGTAACGAAGAAATGGTTGTTACTCTTCGTGACGGTCGTATTGCTCGTTCCAGGAATGGTCCTGGCGCAGGGCTTCCAGACCGGCACGTTAGCCGCGGTCGCGAAGGACCAGAGCGGCGGCGCGCTTCCCGGCGTCACCGTCACGGTCACGAGCGAAGAGCGCGGCACCCAGCGCACGGGAGTCACCGACAACGCGGGAACGGCCAGATTCCCGGTGCTGCCGATCGGCTTCTACCGTGTCGAGGGCGCGTTGTCCGGTTTCCAGACCGCGACGCGCAAGGGAAACAAGGTCGATTCCGACAGGACGACCGAGGTTCCGATGACAATGTCGCTCGCGGCGGCGAGCGAGACGATCACCGTCACCGGCCAGCAGCCGGTCGTCGATCGCACGAACGTTTCGGCGAACACGCAGATCTCCACCAAGGAGTACGAGCGGGCGCCGATCGGCCGCAGTTATCAGACTCTGATGACTCTGGCGCCTGGCGTCATCGACCAGCCGGGAAACGGCAGCGGCGGTAACCCGCAGGTCCACGGCGCGCAGAACACCGGCAACGTGTACCTGTTCGACGGTCTCGACGCCACCGACACGACGACCGGCACGTTCGGCTCGAACCTCAACTTCGAATCGATTCAGGAAGTCAGTGTTCAGACGTCGGGCATGTCGGCCGAATACGGCCGCGCGAGCGGCGCGGTGCTGAACGTCATCACGAAGTCGGGCACGAACAAATTCGAAGGTTCGCTCAAGTCGATCCAGACGAACGACGGATGGAACGCGCCGAACACGACGAGCAACCAGGTCACCGGCGCTTCGCTTGCTCGCACTCGCGTACGCCACAACAACTACCGCTACGACGCCACCCTCGGTGGGCCGCTGTGGAAGGATCACCTCTGGTTCTTCGGTGCGTACGAGAAGGTCGATACCGTCACCGCTGCGGCGACGACCACCGTCTCGAACGAGAACTACGTTCAGAACCAGGCGCTCCGCCTCCAGAACTACCGCGTGACGGCACAGCTCACGCCGACGCAGACGATTTGGGCGAAGTACGATCTCGATCCGTTCACGGGCATCATTCGCGACTACTGGGGTGCCTCGCCCGAGTTGTTCTCGCTGACGGCACAGGACCAGGGCGGCAACCGCCGCGCAGCGCAGTACTCCGGCATCTTCGGTCAGAACATCACGGTCGAAGCTCTGTACGGCCAGAGCAAGAGCACGATCACCGTTGCTCCTTACATCATCAGCCCGCTGAACAACGGCGCGCCGCACCTGAGCCAGGCCGATGGGAAGTACTACAACGGCGCCACGTTCGACGGATTCGTCGACCGTCCGCGCGATCAGGCCGTTGTGGCCGGTTCGTATTTCGCGACGCTCGGCGGCAACAGCCACAACTTCAAGGCCGGTGTCGACTGGCAGAGCCTGAAGTCGTCGAATTTCTTCCGCTATCCGAACTCGCAGCTCTTCATCGACAGCTCGTTCGACTACCAGACCCGCACGTTCGAGCCGCTGTACAGGCTCGATTTCATCGATGCGCCGTCCACGTCGAAGGGAACGATCACCTCGATATACGCGCGTGACAAGTTCGACATCGGCCGCCGCCTGTTCCTCGAAGCCGGCCTCCGTTACGAAACCGAGACCTCGAAGAACGACATCGGCGACAAGGTCCTCGACACGTCCGCGATCGCTCCGCGCTTTCAGGCGAGCTACGATCTTCTCGGCAACGGCAACACCCTGCTCATCGGTACTGCCGGCCGCTACTATCAGTCGGTCATCCTGAACTTCGCGGACCAGTTCGCGAATGTCCCGCAACAGGGGAGCTACGATCTCTTCATCTGGGATCCGGCCAAGAAGGACTATGTCTTCGATTCCTCGGTTCGCGCTGGCGGCAGCAGCAATCAGCCGAACCTCGATCTCAACGCGACGTATCTCGATGAGGTTACCTTCGGTGCCCAGCAGCAGCTCGGTCCGACGGTGGGCGTTGGCGTTCGCGGCATTTATCGCAAGTGGAATGACCTCATCGATGACGTCGCCAGCTTCGACGCCAACAACAGTTTCTTCCAGCGCTACATCAATGACTCGTCGGCCAAGCGCAACTACAAAGGCCTCGAGTTCACGTTCGAGAAGCGCTTCTCGCACAACTGGAACCTGCTGGCCAACTACACCTACTCGCAGACGCGCGGGAACCACTTCGGCACGATCGCCACACAGCTCAGCGACTTCCCGAATCAGAACTGCGTGACGACGGTTGACCGCTCGATCGGCACTAACGGCACGATTCCGTGCTCGCAGGTCAACGGCTCGTCCAGTATTGACGGCCGTCCGACCTGGGATATCCCGCACCTGTTCAACGTGCTTGGCGCGTACGCCTTCAACCTCGGTCCGGTCTCGTTGACCGCCGGTGGTCTCGGTGTCTACTCGTCGGGCAACTCGTTCTCGAAGGTCAGGTCGCTCAACGTGCTGAACAACGCGGGCGCGGGCAGCGGAAAGACCTCGACCTATTTCTACGATGGTCAGGGCAGCGACCGCGGTCCGAACTGGTGGAGAATCGATAGCTCGCTCGAGGCCACCTACCGTATCTTCGGTATCGAAGTCGGCGCGAAGGGCGAGGTGCTCAACATCTTCAACAAGGAAACGCCGTTCGTTGTGAGCAACACCGCGTACTGTGCGCAGACGGCGGGTACCGTCTCCGCCGGGTGCACGACCGCTGTGAACACCTACGGCAAGTACACATCGCGCGGTGCGTTCATGACCCCGCGTAACTTCCGTCTCACAGCGCTCCTTCGTTTCTAAGTCTCATTGCAGTTGTTCCGAAGGGCCCCGGCGAAAGCCGGGGCCTTTTTTTGTTCGCGTGAGGCGACGGGCGCGCGGAATCGGTTGCGGAACGGACACGTTGAACCGAGCTGCATGTCCATCGTCCCGCGAACCGTCGTCGTATTGTTCCTGGCTCTCGGCGCGATAGGCGCCGGTTGTCATCGCCGGACCGAGTCGAGCGTCGCGACCCGAAGGCCCATCATCATCATCTCGATCGACACGCTGCGATCGGATCATCTGCCTGCCTACGGCTACAACGGTGTGGCCACGCCGGCGATCGATGCGCTCCGTGCCGATGGCATTCTGTTCACGCGTGCCTATTCGCACTGCCCGCTCACGCTCCCGTCGCACGCCACGATCCTGAGCGGCAGACTCCCGGCGGACAACGGCATTCGCGACAACCTCGGCTTCCGCTGGAAGCAGGGCGTTCCGTCGCTGGCGGAGTTGCTGAAGAGCGCGGGCTACGCGACCGGTGCCGCGGTCTCGTCCTACGCGCTTCGCTCCTCGACTGGAATTTCGCGCGGCTTCGATTTCTACGATGACCATTTCGCTCCCACGGCGGCGGAACACAGCATCGGCGACGTGCAGCGCGCTGGCATCGACACGGAGCGCATCGCGGAGACCTGGATCAGCGGCAAGCGGGACGTGCCCTTCTTCTTTCTCCTGCACCTTTACGAGCCGCACACGCCGTACGAGCCGCCGGAGCCGTTCAAAAGCCGGTATCCGCTTGCGTACGACGGCGAGGTCGCGACGGTGGACGACGCGGTCGGCCGCTTTCTCGCATTTCTGAAAGGCAACGGCCTGTACGACCGGTCCAGCATCATCCTGCTCTCCGATCACGGCGAAGGCCTCGGCGAGCACGGCGAAGATGAGCACGGACTTCTGCTGTATCGCGAATCGCTGCAGGTGCCGCTGATCGTCAAGCTGCCGGACAGCGGCTCACGAGGGACGGCGGTCGAAACACCGGCGCAGCTCGTCGACGTCTTCGCGACGGCCGCGCAACTGGCGGGAGTTACGGCCCGGAGTGCGGGAACCTCACTGCTCGAGCTCAGGGAGCATCCCGCGCAAAGAAGGATCTTCGCGGAGACATACTTCCCGCGCCTTCATTTCGGCTGGAGCGATCTTCACTCTGTGATCGAGGCGAACAATCACCTGATCCGCGGAACGCGAAGCGAGCTGTTCGACATCGTTGCGGATCCCGCGGAGCGGCGTGACCTGACGGCTGACCGGCGGCGTGAGCTCGCGTCGCTGCGGAGCGCACTCGACTCGCAGATGGGGCCGATCGCGGTGACGGAGCAGATCACGCCCGAGGAGGCCAGGAAGCTCGCCGCTCTCGGTTACATCGGCTCGGCCGCGAATACCTCTGCGACGGATCTTCCCGACACGCGCGATCAGCTCGAAGTGTTTCGCGAAGTTCGTCAGGCGTGGCGTTACGTCGACACGGAGCGCTACCCCGAGGCGATTGCTGCGTCGGATGAGCTTTTGAAGCGCAACTCGCAGATGTCGGACGTCTGGCAGCTTCGAGCCACGGCTTTCGACGAGATGGGACGGCCCGCCGAGGCGATGGACGCCGCACGGCGTGGTCTGGCGATCAACCCGACATCCGAGCCGCTTCTGCTGGGAATGGCCCGCCTTTGTCTGCAAGTGAAGGACTACGTTCAGGCCGGCCAGTACGCCGACCTCCTTCTCGTCACCCGGCCGCTGGAGGCGCATGACATCCGCGCGCGCGTCGCGCTCGCAAGCGGTGACATCGAGCGCAGCGCGGTCGAAGCCCGGGCCGCGCTGGCGACGGGTCGTGAGTCCGCCGACGTCTACTTCACGCTGGGCCGCATCGCTGTAGCGAGGCAGGATCTCCGCGGCGCGCTGTCGCAGTTCGAGAAGGCGCAAAAGATCCTCGAGCGAACCGGAGACAAGATGCGGAATCTCAACCACGATCGGGGATTCGTGCTCGCGGGCATGGGGCGCGACGCCGAGGCGGAGAAGGCGTTCCGCGAGGAGATTCGCCTGTTTCCGGAGAACGCGTTCGCGTACAAGAACCTGATCGTCTTCTATGCGGTGCATGGGCGCGTGCAGGACGAGGGCCGTCTCATCGACAGCTTGATTCAGCGGTATCCGAGCCCCGCGTCCTACGCCGCCGTCGCCGACGCCCTTGGAACACTCGGCAATCGCACAGCGGCGCGGAAGGTCGTGCGCGATGGACTGAGTCGGTATCCGGGCGATCCTGAACTGCTGCAGTTGAGCGGTTCTCTGCCCGACTGACGGCCGGAGCCACATAGCCGGGACTCTCTTTTCCCGGTTTCGAATGTGGTGCGCCTCCGTGACGGAACCGATTCCGGTGGAGCACGCCTCCCGGGATAAGTGGATGTTCGAGCCTCCGGCGCGGTTCGACATCGCCGTGTGTTTTGTTCGGACAATGGTTCCGCCGGATTGGGGCGCGTTTGTGCGCGCAACGACTAATTGCAGTACGTGCAGGCGCTTCCATCCTCCTCCGGCCGCGAGCGCCAGGCGGCACATCGGTTGCGCTTCAGCACCGCACAAAAGGAGGAATCTAAATGGCGCAACCCAGAATCAAGAAATGGTTGTTCGGCTTCTTCGCAGGTTTATTGCTGGTCCCCTCGCTCGCGTTCGCGCAGGGATTTCAGACCGGATCGATTTCGACGATGGTGAAGGATCAGACCGGCGCAGCGCTGCCGGGAGTGACGATCACCGTCACGAGCGAGGAGCGCGGGACGCAACGCGCGGGGGTCACGGACACATCCGGCGTTGCGAAGTTCGCGGTGCTACCGGTCGGTTTCTATCGCGTTGAAGCGGCCTTGTCGGGCTTCAGCAACGCCGTCCGCGATCACAACAAGGTCGATGCGGAAAGGACGACGGATGTTCCGTTGGCGCTCGCCCTCGCCGCGACGGGCGAGACGATCACCGTCACCGGCGAGCAACCGGTCGTCGATCGCACGAACGTCGCCGCGAACACGCAGATCTCCACGAAGGAGTACGAGCGCGCACCGGTGCCGCGCGGTTACCAGTCGCTGATGACGCTCGCTCCGGGCGTGATCGATCAGCCTGGAAATCCGAACAGCGGAAACCCGCAGGTTCACGGCGCCGTGAACACATCGAACGTGTACCTGTTCGACGGCGTCGACGCGACCGACCCGACGACCGGACGCTTCGGCGCGAACATGAACTTCGAGGCAATTCAGGAGGTCAGCGTTCAGACGGCCGGCATGTCCGCCGAGTATGGCCGCGCGACCGGCGCGGTGCTGAACGTCATCACGAAGTCGGGTACGAACAGGTTCGAAGGCTCGCTGAAGTCGATTCAGACGAACGACGCCTGGAACGCGCAGAACAAGACGCATCGAACCGATTGCGACCGCCCCAGTCCGCCCGCGGCATGCACCAGCGGCACGTTCGGATCGCTGGCGCGCGTTCGCACGGATCACAACAGCTATCGATACGCTGCCACCCTGGGCGGGCCGGCATGGCGCGATCACCTCTGGTTCTTCGGAGCCTATGAGAAGAGCACAACGGCCGGCGCATTCCAGACCACGACCGTGTCAGGCGAGGAATACAAGCAGACGATCGATGTGAAGCTGCCGAACTACAGAGTCACCGCTCAGCTCACGCCGACGCAGACCCTGTGGGCGAAGTACGACTCCGATCCCATCAACGGCTTCATCACCGATTACTGGGGCGCGTCGCCCGAGCTGTTCTCGCTGACCGCACAGGACCAGGGCGGCAACCGCCGCACGGCGCAGTACTCCGGCATCTTCGGCCAGAGCATGACGGTCGAGGCGCTGTACGGTAAGAGCGCATCGACGATCACTGTCACGCCGTACAAACGCAGCTCTCTCAATAATGGAGCGCCGCACTTCAACGAAGCCGACGGCAAGTACTACAACGGCGCGACGTTCGACGGGTTTGTCGACCGGCCGCGCGAGCAGGCTGTCGTCGCCGGCTCGTATTTCACGACGATCGGCGGGAACAGCCACAACTTCAAGGCCGGCGTCGACTGGCAGAGCCTGAAGTCGTCGAACTCGTTCCGCTATCCGAACTCGCAGTTGTTCGACGACGCGAACTTCGATTTCCAGACCAGGACGTTCGAGCCGATCGCTCGGCTCGACTTCGTCGACGCTCCGTCGACTTCGAATGGCAAGATCACAGCACTGTATGCCCGAGACAAGTTCGACGTGAACCGCCGGCTGTTCCTCGAGCTGGGCGTGCGCGTGGAGAAGGAGACGTCGAACAACGACGTCGGTGAGAAGATCCTCGACACGACCGGCATCGCTCCTCGCCTCCAGGCCAGCTACGACCTCCTCGGCAACGGCAACACGATTGTCAACGGCACCGTCGGCCGGTACTACTCGTCGGTCGTCCAGAATTTCGCCGACCAGTTCGCGAACGTGCCGCAGCAGTCGAACTATGACCTGTATGTGTGGAACGGCTCCGCGTACGAATTCGCGCAATCGGTGCGAGCCGGCGCGAACAGCACGCAGCCGAACCTCGGCATCGACGCAACGTACGTCGACGAAGTGACGATCGGAGGGCAGCAGCAGTTGGCGCCGACGCTCGGTGTGGGCGTTCGAGGGATCTATCGCAAGTGGAGCAATCTGATCGACGACGTGCTGAGCTTCGATTCGGCGGGACAGCTCCAGACCACGTTCGAGAACTACCCGGATGCGAAGCGGACGTACAAGGGCGTGGAGCTCACGTTCGAAAAGCGCTTCGCGCACAACTGGAACCTGCTCGCGAACTACACGTACTCGCAGACGAGTGGAAACCACTTCGGCACGATCGCCACGCAACTGGGCAACTTCCTGGCGAACAACTGTGCGACCGGCACCGATCCGTCGATCGGCAACGGCGGTGTTGTGCCTTGTGCCGACGCCAACTCGCCGTCTCGCGTCAACGGCAAGCCGACTTATGACATCCCGCACTTGCTCAATGTTCTGGGCAGCTACGCGTTCACACTCGGCCCGGTGTCGCTCACTGCTGGCGCAGCAGGCATCTATGCCTCCGGCAACCCCTATTCGAAGAGCCGTACGCTGACTGTGCTTGATGCGGCGGGCACTCCGGTCTCGGGACAGTCCGTCACCTGGTACTACGAGGGTCAGGGGTCGGACCGCGGTCCCAACTGGTACAAGCTCGACACGTCACTCGAAGCGACGTACCGTATCTTCGGCGTAGAGGTCGGCGCCAAGGGCGAGGTGTTCAACGTGACCGATACGCAGAAGTCCGTCGTCGTCAGCAACACCGCATGGTGCGGGACGACGTCGACTGCCGCGTGCCAGACGGCGGTGAACCGCTACGGCACGTACACGGCGCGAGGATCGTTCCTCCTGCCGCGCAACTTCCGCCTCACGGCACTCATCCGCTTCTAGTCCGATGGCCGCCGGGCCGGCCACACACCGCCTGGTCAACGGTCAACGGTCAACGAAAAAAACGCCCCGGCCGCGATGAACGGCCGGGGCTGCAGTGATGCGAGACGCCTGAATTAGAACCGGACGCCGACCGACACGCGATACGTGCGCGGCAACTGGTACGCGTCGCGGTTCGTCGGATTGCCGAACGTCGAGCTGAGCTGATAGTTCGCGCCCATCGCCTTGCATTCGGCGAGCGCCGTTCCCTGCGGGCACTCCTTCGGAGTATCCGTGAACGGGTTGAACGGCAGCAGGTTCGACGTGTTGAGGCTCGTGCGCACGGTCTTGTCGATGACAGGACCGGATGCCGATGCCGCAGCACGCTCGAACGACGTGCCCTCCACGTTCTCCACGCCATGCTTGTTGAACGCGTTGAGTACGTCGCCCTTCACGAACAGACTCACCTTCGTGATCGGAATCGTGTAAGTGACATTGACGTCCGTCTGGAAGATGTCGTCGAGGCGGAACGCGCCACGCTTGCTGAAGTAGTACTGCACGGCTGTCGGCGGTTTCGCGTAACCCGGGTTCGTCACGCCCTGAGGATTGATGGCAGCGGCCGCGGAGTACGGTACGCCGCTGTGATACCGCTGCAGGAGACCGAGGTTGAGCGCGCCGAACGGAATCGGGGCGTCAACCTGCAGCCATACGTTGGCCTTGTGGCGGATGTCCTCGCTCAGATAGCCCGTCGGCCGGTTCTGCGAGAAGCCGGTGTACTCGGGGTAATTCGGCGTCTCGTACACCTCGTTGCCGCCGGGTTGAATCAGACCGACAGGAACGGTGGCGTTGTTGAACTCCTCGCCCTCGACATTGCCCTTCAGCGTCGCGTACGTGTAGTTGCCACCCAGGGTGATGCGTCCGAGAAGCTTGTAGTTGCCCTGAAGCAGAAGGGCGTTGTACTTGCGATCGAAGTCGCTTCCGCCGTTCTCGATGAGGCCGAGGTCGAGCTTGCCGTTGTTGACCTTGCCGGTGGAGAGGTCGCGGCGGAGGACGTAGAAGTCGCTCCAGTCGCGATGAATGAGATCCGCGCGGATGTAGCCGTTCGTCGCGATCTGCATGCCGTAGCCGAACGTGACCTCATCCATGATCGGAGCCTTGAGCGGCTTGTCGATGCGCACGTTCAGGCCCGGAACCGCGGCCGAAAAGACGAGCGGATTGTTCGGATCGGCATCGCCGTTCGCCGCGAACCATGCGAAGACCTGCTGCAGCACCTGATCCGTCGGCACGAGCACGCCGTTCGGGTCCTTGTTGATCTCCGGTCCCTTGTACTGGAACAGGTACGTCGCGTAGCGGCCGCCCGTGGCGGTGGCGTCGGCCGCGCCCTGATCGATCTTCGCGGCGTAGCGGCCGTATGTGAAGCTGAGGCGATTGCGGCCGTCGGCTTTCAGGTCGTAGATCACGCCGAGGCGTGGGCTGACGCGCGACGCGTCGACGGTCTTGACCTTCGCCTGGTTCTCACCCGTGATCTTGTCGTAGCGAGCGCCGACGGTGAAGTTCCAGTTCGAATTGAAGTCCCACTTGTCGTTGACGAACAGCGACTTCGTCGCGAAGTCGGAGGTCTTGCTGAGCCCGAGCAGCGGATCCCACTGGATGCGCGAGCGCGTGACTCCCGACGAGTTCAGGTTCGGATCGGCATGAATGTAGACATTGCCGTCCTTGAGGATGAAATCGCCGAAGAAGCGGAAGTCGCTTCCGGACTGGTAGTTGTTCTCGTTGCGGAGCTCGTGGAACTCGTCGTAGCCGGCCACGAGATTGTGGCTGCCCATGTGCGGCGTGGCCAGGAAGTAGTTGCCTTTCGCCGACCAGTCCTTGTTGTTGCGCTCCTTCGGCTCGCAGACGCCGCAGAACGTGGGTGACCACGCGCGCCAGCCTGTGGCGATGTCGCGGAGCAGCGTTCCGAACACGCGGTCGCGTGACGACGCGCCGCCGCCGATGATCGAGAAGTCCTTCTGGCTGTACAGAGCCTCGAGAAGGAAGTTGTTCGTCAGCGTGCCGTGATACTGCACCGAGTAGAGCTTGATCGGGTTGCCGACGCTGCGAAGGCTCGCTTCGTCGACGATGTTGCCGAAGCTGCTGTTCGCGAGGACGTCATCGACCTTCAGGTACGAGCCGACGAGTGTGTGGCGGCTGGTGACGTTGCCGGTCAGCTTGCCCTCGTAGCGCTTCTGATCGCGCGTCGTCGAGTAGGGGATCAGCAGTCCGACCGTCTGGTTCGAGGTGCTGCTGTTCTCCTTCCGTCCAGCGCCGAAGAACCAGAGTCTGTCGGTGATGAAGCGGCCGCCGAACGTCGCTTCGTAGACGTTGTTGAGCTTGTCGATGTGATTCGACTCGTTCGCCAGGCCGCTCTTGGCGATCCACTTGTCGTTCGTCAGGTTGTCGCGGAACGATCCGCTGAACTCGTTGCCGCCCGACTTCGTGATCGTGGAGACGACGCCGCCGGTGAAGCGGCCGTACTCCGCCGAGACGCCGCCCGTGAGGAGCGTCGTCTCCTGGATCGCGTCTTCGATCACCGCGTTCTGCGGTTGACCTCGGACGTTCTCATTGATGACGACGCCGTTGACGAGATACAGGTTGTCGAACGACTGGGCGCCGTTGATGACCGCCTGTCCGTTCGTGCCCGCGGCGGTCACGCCGGGTGCGAGCTGGACGCGATCCTGAATGCGCCGTCCCACGGGAAGCTGCTCGACGAGCTTCGCATCGAGGTTCGTCGACACCTGCGGCGTCTCGAGCACGGACGGCGAGGTCGCCGTGACGGTGATCGATTCAGCGACCTTGCTCACTTTCAGATCGCTGTCGACGCGCGCGGTCTCGGCGAGCTTCAGCTCCGCCTTCCGCGTGATCGTCTGCATTCCCTCGAGCTCGAACCGTACGGTGTACGTGCCCGGAGGGAGCGCCGGGAAAGAGAAATCGCCGTTCGCGCCCGACACGGTCGTGCGCGTCCCCTGCATTGCCGGCGAGCTGACGGTGACGGTGACTCCTGGGAGGTTCTTGCCTTCCGTGGTCACGGTCCCGGTCAGTTGCGCGGTTGTCGCCTGGCCGAAGGCCGTCGTGGCGACGAGCAGGAGAAGAGCGAGTAACGCGAGACTCTTCACCTGTTTCATGGATCCTCCTCCTGGACCGAAGATCGACGATTCTATGCGAGTTGTCTCTGTGCAGTCAGCTACAAACGTGGTTCTTCATCGTGAACAAACATGACAAGGAACGCCGCCGGGACGGCGGCGTTCTCGCGCGGAATTCGCCGGCGAAGACGCCGGCGGACCAGCCGCCGGGACGGCGGCGTTCCTCGGAAAGTGCCCCGGCCGCCCGAGACGGCCGGGGCAATGAAGAAACTAGAAGCGGAACCCGACGGAGAAGCGATACGTGCGCGGTGCGAGCGAGCGGTCTTCGACCTGGAGAGCCGACGCGCTGCTGGCCTTGCCGAAGTTCGAGCCCAGCTGCCAGTTCGCGTGCATGTCGGCGCACGTTTGCGCCGATGCGCCCTGCGGGCACTCGATCGGTTTATCGGTGAAGGGGTTGAACGGCGACAGGCCGGAGCCTAGCGTCTTGACCGATCCGTCCGCGTTGTAGACCACCACGCCGCCCGTGCGCGACGTGATGACGTCCGTGTTGATAAGCGACGGATCGACGATCTTCTGCGTATTGAACGCATTGAGCAGATCGCCCCGGAGGAAGAGCTCGAACGTGCCGCGGAGAGGCAGGAAGTAGTTCAGCGACAGGTCCGTCGCGAAGCGCGAGTCGCTGCGGAACGCGCCGCGCTTGCTGAAGTAGTAGTCGTGCGACGTTCCGAGCGCGCTCTTCTTGTACTTCGTGACTGCGGCTCCGTTGTACTTGAAGTTCGCGTTGGTTCCGGACGCGTCGATCGTCCCGACCGCCGAGTAGGCGAAGCCGGAGTCGAATGACTCGAGCGCCGAGATGTTGAATCGTCCGATCGGGGTGGCAAGGTTGTAGCCAGCCCACGTCCGGATGCGATGGCGGCGGTCCTGATTCAGGTATCCCATCGGCCGGTTCTGCTCGTAGTCGAGGTATTCCGGATAGTAGATCTGCCCCGGACGGTTGCGAATCGTCGCCGTGCCCGCGCCCTCCGCGACGTCATTGCCCTTCAGCGTGGACCACGTGTAGTTGCCGCCGGCATAGAAGGCGGTCGCCTGCCACTGTCCCTGCAGCTCGATGGCGTTGTACTTCCGCTTCGTGAACTCATCGTCGTTCACGGTGAAGAGGATGTCGTTGACGATGCCGTTCGGCGGGGTGACCTGCTGGTTCTGATCGGTGATCTGCGCGGCGTAGAAGTTGTGCCACTCGCGGTGCACGCCGTCGATCTTCGCGTAGGCGTTGCGTCCGAGCTGCACGCCGTAGCCGAGCGTGAGCTCGTCGGCCGCCGGCGACTTGAGTGAGTGCGGGAACTTGGACGCGTATCCCGGATAGCTGGAGCCGGCATCTGCCGGCGCGGCCGGGCCGCCGATCGAGTCGAACCAGTTGAACAGCGTGGTGAAGGCCGCGTCCGTATCGACGATCGTGCCGGTGGCGAAACCGTTGCTGTCGATGCCGTTCACGTTCGGTCCCTTGTACGTATACGTGAACGCCGCGGGGTTCCCGGCTGCCTGACCGGTCGATGTGACGTTGCTGCCGTCCGTGATCTTGGCGACGTAGCGTGCAGCGGTGGCCGTCACGCGGTGACGTCCGTCGCCGCGGACGTCGAAGTTCATGCCGAGGCGGGGGCTGATGTTGCTGTCATCGGACACGGTGTTGCCGTCGGCGTCCTTCGCGTTGTTGACGTCGTACCGCGCGCCGATGTTGAAGGAGAAGTGATTGTTGAGATCCCAACGGTCGTTGACGTAGAGCGAGTCGCTCTTCAGATCGGTGCCCGGACTGAGAACGAGAATCGGCCGGTAGGTCATCGTGGTGGTGCTGTTGAAGACCGGAACGACGCGGGTCGGGTTGTTGGGATCACGCGCCACGCGGCCGGTGATCGTGTAGTTGCTGCCCGACTGATAGTTGTTCGAGAGGCGCGTTTCAGAGAACTTGTCGGCGCCGAACACGAGGTTGTGGTTGCCCATCCCGCGCGTGCTCATGAAGTACGTGGCCTTCCCGCCGAGTTGGTCGCTGTTGCGCTCTTCCGGCGTGCAGACGCCGCAGAACACCGGCGCGAACGCCCGGCCCGCGGTCTGCGAGTCCTGCACCCAGGTGCCGTGGATGCGGTCGGTGAAGCGGCCGCCGCTGTTGATGAACGCGTCTTCCTTCTTCGCCCACTGCAACTCGGTGAGGAAGCTGTTCGTCCAGATGCCGTTGTAATTCACAGTTGACAACTTGCGGGGCGTTTCCCGAGAGGGCACGACGCTGGCCAGGTCGTAAATGTCCGGGAAAATGTTGTTGATGTCGCTGTGCTTCATGTCGAGGTACGAAACGACGACGTTGTTGCGCGTGCCGATCTGGCCGGTCAGCTTGCCCTCGTATCGCTTCTCATCCACGCCCTGGTCGATCGGAATATTCGTGCGGATCGTGAATGTCGGCGTCGTCGTCTTCGCCTGACGTCCTGCCGCGAAGAACCACAGCCGGTCGCGGATGAGGCGACCGCCGAACGTCGCTTCGTAAACCTGATTGAGCTTGCTGGTGGGGTCCGCAGCCGGAACTTTCGTCACGGGGTCGATGAAATCGGGCGTGGCCGTCCACGCCGCATTCGTCAGCGAGTCGCGGAACGATCCGGAGAAGTCGTTGCCGCCCGACTTCGTCAGCGTCGAGACGACGCCGCCCGTGAAGCGGCCGTACTCGGCGGAGATGCCGGCGGTGATGACAGTCGTCTCCTGAATGGCGTCCTCGATGAAGAGGTTGAGCGGCTGGCCGCGCAGGTTTTCATTCACGACCACGCCGTTCACCATGAACGTGTTCTCATACGTCGGTGCGCCCGAGATCGTGATCTGATTGTTCACGCCGTTCGGGTTCACGCCGGGCGTCAGGAGAACCGTTTGGCGGATATTGCGCGCGATCGGCAGGTTGTTGATCGTGTCCTGCTTGTAGTTCGACCCGAGCTGTGTCGTCTCGAGCACCGCCGGCGCGCTCGCAGTGACCGTGATCGCCTCGGTCACCGCCCCCACACGCATCTCGCCATCCACGCGGCTCGGCTGGTTGAGCGACAGCGTGACTTTCTTCGTCACCGGCTGCATGCCCTCCAGCGCCATGTTCACCGTGTAGACGCCCGGCGGCAACGCCGCGAACGTGTAGCCTCCCCCATCACCGGTGACCGTCGTGCGCGTCCCCTGCAGTGCAGGCGACGAGATCGTCACCGTGACGCCCGGCAGCGATTTGCCTTCGGTGGTAACCGTGCCCATCAGCGTCGAGAAAGTGGCACCAGTCTGCGCGTACGCCGCCACGGCGACGAGCACGACCATGCCGAGCGTAAATAGAAGTCGCCTCGGAAAAGCCATTTCGCCTCCTCCTGATTAATTCCGCAAAAAGATTCGTGGGAAACGCTGCGGAGTATTGCATAGGAATGGCCGATTGTTGCCAAACGGCTAACTTCCTGTTACCAAGTGGCTTGGCGGCGCGTGGATCCATTAAGACACGTGACGGAATTCAAACTTCTGGTTGAAGAGGTACTGAATTGTGGATGGACAGCGCCCTCTACCGAGCGCGGGAGAGGGTGGCGCGAAGCGCCGGGTGAGGGCCACCCTCATCCGCCGCGTCGCGGCACCTTCTCCCCGCAGGCGGGGAGAAGGCTCTTTCACCGGCTCAGTTGGCGGTAGCGAATGCGGTGCGGCTGGTCGGCTTCGGCACCGAGCCGCTTCCGCTTGTCTTCCTCGTACTCGCTGTAGTTGCCGTCGAACCACACGACACGGCTGTCGCCTTCGAACGCCAGGATGTGCGTGGCGACGCGATCGAGAAACCAGCGGTCGTGGCTGATCACGATGGCGCATCCGGCGAAGTTTTCGAGCGCCTCCTCGAGCGCGCGCAACGTGTTCACGTCGAGATCGTTCGTCGGCTCATCGAGCAGAAGGACGTTGGCGCCCTCTTTCAGCATCTTGGCGAGATGAACGCGATTGCGCTCGCCGCCCGACAGCGTTCCGACCTTCTTCTGCTGATCCTGGCCCGAGAACGCGAACCGCGCCACGTACGCCCGCGCCGGCATTTCCCGCGTGCCCAGTTGAACGACGTCGCTTCCGCCGGTGATCTCTTCGAAGATCGTCTTGTCGGCACCGAGCGGACGATCCTGATCGACGTATGCGATCTTCACCGTCTCGCCGAGCTTGATCGAGCCACTGTCGGGCTTTTCAGAGCCCAGGATCATCCGGAACAGCGTCGTCTTGCCGGCGCCGTTCGGACCGATGACGCCGATGATGCCGCCCGGCGGCAGCTTGAACGACATATCCTCGATCAGAAGCTTGTCGCCGTACGCCTTGCGCACGTCATCCGCTTCGATCACCACGTTGCCGAGGCGCGGCCCGGGCGGGATGTAGATTTCCAGTTCCTCGATCTTCTGCTGCGTCTCCTGGTTGAGGAGCGACTCGTACGAGGTGATGCGCGCCTTTCCTTTCGCGTGACGGCCCTTCGGCGACATGCGGATCCACTCCAGCTCGCGCTCGAGAGTGCGCTGGCGCTGCGATTCCGCTTTCTCTTCCCGCCGCAGGCGCTCCTGTTTCTGCTCCAGCCACGACGAGTAGTTCCCTTTCCAGGGAATGCCCTCGCCGCGATCGAGCTCGAGGATCCAGCCGGCGACGTTGTCGAGGAAGTAGCGATCGTGGGTGACGGCGATGACGGTGCCCGCGTACTGCTGCAGATGCTTTTCCATCCACTCCACCGATTCGGCATCGAGGTGATTCGTCGGCTCATCGAGTAGAAGGATGTCCGGCGCCTGCAGCAGCAGCCGGCAGAGCGCGACGCGGCGCTTCTCGCCGCCGGAGAGAATCGACACCGGCGCGTCGCCGGGCGGGCAGCGCAGCGCATCCATCGCCATCTCGAGCTTGGAGTCGAGATCCCACGCGCCGGCGGCGTCCAGTTTGTCCTGCACCTTCGCCTGCCGGTCCATCAATTTGTCCATGTCGGCGGCGGGATCGCCGAACGCGTTGTTGATCTCGTCGAACTCCTTCAGCAGATCGATGACCGGCTGCACGCCCTGCTCGACGATCTCCTTGACGGTCTTCGACGCATCGAGCTGCGGCTCCTGCTCGAGAAAACCGATCGTGTATCCCGGCGACAGCACGGTCTCGCCGAGGAAGTCTTTGTCAGCGCCGGCCAGGATGCGGAGGAGCGAGCTCTTGCCCGATCCGTTCAGACCGATGACGCCGATCTTCGCACCGTAGAAATAAGAAAGGTAGATGTCTTTGAGGACCTGTTTCCTGGCGTGGTACTTCGATACTCCGACCATGGAGTAGATGACTTTGTTGGGTTCGGGCTGGGCCATATGCGCGCGGGATTGTACGGGAAACAGAGCGCATTCAACATTCAACATTCAACATCCAACATTCAACATTCCTCGTCCCCCGCTGAAGAGAACGGGAATGTTCAATGTTGAATGTTCAATGTTGAATGTTGAATGGCGCTGCTCTGCTAATTCACCGCGTCGGAGAACCCGGCCATGGCCGCGCGCGGCGCAAGCCGCGCGCTCACAACTTCGTCGAACGAAACGACAACGAGAGTCTGATCGTCCTCCGGCGGCCGGTTCCGCGTGAACTTGCGGACAGTCTGGAGGAGCGCCTTCTTGATCTCGTCCGCGGAGCGGTGGCCGTGCTCGAGCAGCGTTTTCTCGAATCGGTCGAAGCCGAACGGCTCGCCGTCGTCGTCGACCGCTTCGATCAGTCCGTCGCTGTAGAGGATCAGCCGGTCGCCGGCGGCGAAGCTCACCGAGTGCTCGCGGAAGGGCTCGCGCCGGCGGACGCCGAGCGGGAATCCCCACGACGAGAGCGGCTCGATGCGCTGAGAGGCCGCGCGATAGACGTACGGATCGAGATGCCCCGCCGACGAGAACCGCAGCGTCTGGGCATGCGGATCGAGCAGCCCGAAAAAGAACGTCATCAGGATGCGGCGCGGCGCGGTTCTGATCACGATGTCATTGAGCACGTCGAGCACGGCGCGCGGTGACGCGTCGTGGTCCACCTGCACCAGCAGCGCCGCCTTTGCCATGGCCATGACGATGCCGCTCGTCAGGCCGTGTCCGGACACATCGCCGAATGCGATGCCGACCTCGCCGTTCTGCTGGGGCAGGAAATCGAAGTAGTCGCCGCCGATCTCCGTCGCGGCGCGGTAATGCGACGCGACGGACGCGCCCAGGAGATGGGGCGCGTCGAGCGGAAGGAGCGCCGCCTGAATGCGATTGGCCGCGTCGATCTCCGCCTTCACGCGCTCGCGCTCGATGATCCGTTTCACGTGCGGCGCGAGATCATCGTAGTGATACCTGACCTCGCGCTTCGACATCAGCGCGATCACGGCGAACACCGTCGCCGCCACGAGCGGGATGCCGGCCGTCAGCAGCATCTGCTGTTGCAGGTCGCCGCGTGCCACCGTGAGCAGCGGCAACATGCCCGTCAGGAGCGAACCCACGAAGAGCGCGAAGACGCCGGCCAGCAGATCGTAGGCAAGGAACACCCCGATCGCGGCGAGCGTCCCCCCGAAGCCGAACAGCAGCCGTATCCCGTAGGGATCGATCGGAACTTCGCAGATCGTGCCGATCGCACCGAGCGCGGCAACGAGGACGATCCCGAAAGCCAGCCGCCGCCGCCGGCTGGCCGTGGCGAGGATGAACAGAAACGTGACGATCGCCGCGATCGCGTCGGTCGCGGAGGCGAGGACGTTGACGATCGGACCGCCGAGGTAGAGGGCCAACTGCGAGCCGGCGCCGAGAGCCGGGTGCGCGAGGCGTAGGAACACCGGGATCGCGCCGGCCAGAAATGCGCATGCGGCAACGGCGGGTCCGATGAGCAATCCTCGAATGACGGAGCGGCCGACCGTCGCGTTCACCGGATCGCGACGCAGGATCGCGTCGAACGATGCCAGCCGTTCGCCCCATCGCTCGCGCGCTGCGCTCTCGCCGATCGCCCAGCCGAGAAACACGAGGACGGCGAACGGCAGATCGACGAAGAGAATCTTGAATCCTGCCACCGCCCACGCCGTCTGCTGCGCATCCGCGCCGCCCAGGCCCGTACCCTCGGACACGGCGGGCGCAACGATCACGTCGCACACAATCGGAAGCACCAGCATCAGCCCGAACAGAAGCGTCGATGTGCCGACACCGGCTTCGCCGGCGTGGTATCGCTTCAAAAAGATGAGCAGAAAAACGAGCAACAGCGCGTACATCACCCCGAAGCGCGGGAGCGTACTGAGCAACTCGCCGCTGTCATCGCCGCGGAACTGGCTGCCGTCCGCGTACTCTTCGATGAGATCCCAGCCGCCGAAATCGTTCCCGTTGAACGCGACCCAGAGGTAGGGAACGACCTTCCCGGTCGGGAACGCCGACGGAACGCGGTAGCGGAAGATCCAGTCGGTGCGCGTGCGGGAGACCGTTGGACGCGCCGATTCGAACTGCGGGTTCGGCGCGCCGGGGAACGTCCGCGACTTCACGAACGCATCCGCGCGCGGCCTCAGCATCTCTTCGGTCGGTTGACCGCCGGGCGTCTCCGCGCGTTTGCGAATGCGCGCGCCGAGGAGCTCTCCCTGACCGCTCACGTAGACGTGACCGTACGGCGGGTACTTTTCCAGGCCGCGGCGGTAGTAGGTGATGCGGTAGCCGCCGAGGCGCGGCCCGATCACCGGATCCTCCGCGGCTCGGAGCCGCCGTTTCGGATCGTTGGCGAGCTCCTTGTCGAGCATCTGCGACCCCATCCACACCTCGTTCGACCACGCCCGATCGACAGGAATGCCGACCCTTCGCGCCTCGGCGTCGGCGATGCGTTTGGCCTGGCCGCGCGTGATGCGGACGTTCTTCGGCTGCGCCGATCGATAGAGAGGCATCAGCGCGGCGAGGATCAGGATGCCGAGGAGAGAGACCCCGTACGGGGCGAAGCGCTTCACCGGTGAGCTCATGATAACAGTGGCGAATCCGTCAGTTCGATTACGAATTCGTCGCAGCACGGGTTTCACTACACTGTGTGACGATGCGGGAAACGGAATCGCCCGAGGCGCGGCGCGCGGCGGCGTACGCGCTGGCGATTCTCACGTTCATCAACCTCTTCAACTATCTCGATCGATGGGTCCTCTCCGCCGTCCTGGAGTCGATCAAGAAGGACATGCACTTCAGCGACACCGAGCTGGGGGCGCTGGCCACCGGATTCATCATCGTCTACATGTTGACCTCTCCGATCTTCGGCGCGCTCGGCGACCGGAAGAAGCGACCGCCGCTCATCGCGCTCGGCGTCGCGATCTGGAGCATCGCCACCGCCATGGCCGGATTCGCGCGCAACTTCGCGGCACTCTTCGCGGCGCGATCGTTTGTCGGCGTGGGCGAAGCGGCGTATGGAACGATCGCGCCGGCGCTGCTGTCGGATCACTTCCCGCTGTCAAAACGCGGCCGCGTGTTCTCGATCTTCTTCGCCGCCATTCCGGTTGGAGCCGCGGCCGGCTACGTCGTCGGCGGCATCGTCGATCAGCATTTCGGATGGCGTGCCGCTTTCTGGGTGGCGGGGACTCCGGGCCTGTTTCTCTCGCTGCTCGTGCTGCTGGTGAAGGATGTCCCGCGCGGTCTTCACGACGAAACAGGTGGGGCGCCGGCGCTTCCGCCGGCGCGTTCGTCGATTCTCGCCCCGTACGCCCATCTTCTGAAGAACTCCCAGTACCTGCTGGCATGCCTCGGCTACGCCGCCTACACCTTCGCGCTCGGCGGGCTCGGCGTGTGGACGCCCGCGTTTCTGGAGCGCGTGCGCGGGTTGCCGCGGAACGAGGCGACGGTGAGTTTCGGCGCCATCGTGCTCATGACCGGCTTCGCCGGCACGTTCATGGGCGGATGGGTCGGCGATTACCTTCTGAAGAAAACGAGGTCCGCGTACCTGTGGGTGTGCGGTGTGTCGATGATCGCCGCCGCGCCGATCGCGCTCATCGCGTTCACGCATCCGGACAAGCACGTGTACTTCACGGCGATCGTCATCGCGGAGATCCTCGTCTTCGCGTCGACAGGTCCGGTGAACTCGGCGATCGTGAATCTCGTCTCGCCGAACGAGCGCGCAACCGCCGTCGCGTTGTCCATTCTGATCATTCATCTCCTCGGCGACGTTCCATCGCCGCCGCTGATCGGCATTCTTTCGGACGCGAGCTCGCTGGCGAAGGCGTTTCTCATCATCCCCACGGCGATCTTCGCAGCCGGCGTGATCTGGAGCGTCGCCGCCTGGCGCGGCGAGCGGATGGGATGAGGCGCGTTCTCAGCGCGATCCTGCGCGTCATCGTGCGGCTGTTCTTCCGGCGCATCGAGATCGCGGGCGAGGAGAACATTCCGGAAGGGCAGGGCGCGATCTTCGCGATGAACCATCCGAACGGGCTCGTCGATCCGCTGCTGCTGCTGTGCTTCGCGCCGCGTCCCGTATCGTTCCTCGCGAAAGCGCCGTTGTTTCGCTATCCGCTCGTCAGCATCTTCGTCAAAGGGCTCGATTCGATTCCGGTGTATCGGAAGACCGATGCGGTGACCGGCTCGAATCAGGAGACTTTCGCGCGAGCACGCGACGTCCTCGGCCGCGGCGGGGCGGTGGCGATCTCTCCTGAAGGGACGACGCACAGCGAGGCGCGGCTCAAGGAGTTGAAGACGGGCGCGGCGCGGATCGCGCTCGGCGCGGCGGCGAGTGAACTGTGCGTCATTCCGACAGGTATCTACTACACGTCGAAGCAGACGTTCCGCAGCGACGCGCTGATCGTCTTCGGGGCACCGATTTCCGTACAGCCGCAGGCGCTCGACGAGCCGCCGCGCGATGCCGTGGAGGCGCTGACCTCTGACATCGAGCGCGGTCTCGCGGACGTGACGCTGCAGGCAGACTCGGGCGCGGTACTCGATCTCGTCGCGCGCGCCGAGCGGATCTTCTCCGGAGGCGAGGGCGGCGATCTCGCGTATCAACTCGATTTGCGGCGGCGGTTCGTCGCCGGCTATCGATATCTGTCGGAGCGCGATCCGCAGCGCATCGCGCATTTCGCGTCGCGGATCGAGAGCTTCGAATCGGACCTGGCCAACGCCGGGCTCGATCTCGACTCTCTGATGACGCGCCGTGGCGTCGTCGCGAGAAGCGTCGTGGCGGTGCTGCTGCTGCCGTTCGCGGTCGCCGGTGCGCTGATCCACTATCCGGCGTACTGGCTCGTCGCCTACCTCTCGCGGCGATTCGCGCGCGGCGAGCAGGAGATGGAGGCGACGTACAAGCTCGTCGCGGGGTTCGTCCTTTATCCGCTCACATGGATCGCGTGTGCGATCTTCGTCTGGTGGTTGCCGCTGGCCGCGCCGCTGCTGGGGTACGTCGCGCTTCGCGTATCCGAGTCGCTCGAGCTGATGCTCGGCCGCGCCAGGGCTCGCGTGCGGCGCGAGACGACGCAGCGGCTGATCGAGGAGAGGGCCGCGATCCGCACGGATATCGAGGCGATTGCTGAGGAGATGGGGAGGGTGTCATCCCGAGGTTGAGCGAGGGACCTGGGGTGCGGGTGGCACGAGGCACGAGCTTCGCGCCGCCCGTCCCCCCCAGATTCCTCGCTGCGCTAATGAACCCTTCTTGTTTCGCTCCTAGAATCAGTAAGTTAGGATGCGCCTCTCATCAAGCGCAGCCAATGCCAAGCGGCGGAAAAGGCCGCGCAGGGCGGGCGCCTGGATTCAACATTCAACATTCACCATTCAACATTCAACATTCCCGTTCTCCGAGCAAGACGAGGAATGTTGAATGTTGAATGTTGAATGTTCAATGTCGAAGGGTGCCATTCGGCGGACGTTCATCACTGCTCTACCGGCGCCTGCGCCGTTCGCACGCTCGGAATGACATGGCGCTACATCCCCGCGCGAATGAAATCCGCGACGTCCTTCTTCAGCTTCGCGTGCTCGCGCCGGTCGATGTACATCATGTGTCCGCCGGCGAAGTAATCCATCGAGATGTTCTTGCGGATCTCGGGATCGAGGCCCATGCGCGCGAACGTGTACTTCGTCGCGGCGAACGGCGTCGCCAGATCGTAGTAACCGTTCGCGACGAACACGCGCAGGAACGGGTTCTCGCTCATCGCGCCGCGCAGCGTCTCTCCGACGTCTACGTAGCGGTTGCTGTTCTGGTCGAAGCTCCACGGGCGCACGCGGTCGGTGAGGATCTCGTACGGCAGATCGCTCTCGAATTTCAGCTCGCGGCGAACGTAGTCGTTGAACACCGCGGTGTATTCGCCCATGATCGCGGCCATGGACGGGTCGTATTCGGGCCTCTCCGCGGCGGCATCGCGATCGATGCCGGTGAATCGTGAATCGAGCCGGCCGACCGTGCGCCGCTGGTCGCGCAGCAGCTCCTTGTCGAAGCGGTCGATACGGATGCGCATGTTCGTCCGCTCCACGTACTCGGGAGCGAGTCCCGTGAACCGCGCCAGCTTCGTCACAATGTTCTTGCGCTCCGCGTCGGTGATCGTGTCGCCTTTCATCAGCGCGTTCGTGTACTCGCCGAGGGCGAAGCGCTCGGATTCGTCGACGGCTTTCTCGAGCGTGCCGTTCTGCAGGTCGGCCGGAAGACGCTTGTGGTACCACGCTGTCGCGGTGTACGTCGGCAGAAAGAGGATGTGCGGGAGATCGTTGCCGCTGTCGAAGCGTGCGGTCTGGAAATTCAGGATCGACGACAGCAGGATGATGCCGTTGACGTAGAAGCCCTGGTCCTGCAGCCATCCCGACAGGCCGGCGGCACGCGTCGTTCCGTAGCTCTCGCCGGCCAGAAACTTCGGCGAGCTCCATCGCGTGTTGCGCGTCGTCCACTGGCGTATGAGCTCGCCGACCGATCGCACGTCGGAGTCGATGCCGTGGAACGCTTTGTCGTTCTTGATCGGGATGGCCCGGCTGAAGCCGGTCGTCACCGGATCGATGAACACGAGATCGGTGACATCGAGGATCGTCGACTCGTTGTCGACCATTCTGTACGGCGGTGGCAGAGCGTGACCTTCATCGTCCTTGTAGACGACGCGGCGCGGACCGAACGCGCCCATGTGCAGCCACACGGACGACGAGCCGGGCCCTCCGTTGAACGAGAACGTCACCGGACGGCGCGCCGGATCGGCTCCGTCTCTCGTGTACGCGACGAAGAACATGCTCGCGCGCGGCGTGCCGTCTTCGTCCTTCATGATCATCGTCCCCGCGCGTGCGGTGTACTTGATCACTTCGCCGCCCACTGTGATCGTGTGCGAGGTCGTGGAGATGTTGTCTTTCGGCTGTTCTTTGGCCGCGTCCTTCTTTTCCGGCGCAGGTGGGGCGGGAGCTTCCTGTGCCGCGAGGGGGAGGGCTGCCGCGAGGATCATGGCGATGAGAAATCTCATGCGCGCGGTTATACACCAGCACCAGCTATGATCCGGCGCGCATGCGACGCATCCTTACTCTATTGTTACTGGTCGCGGCGCCGTTTGTGAGTGGCCAGCGCCGGCGCGCCGTCATTCCGCCCGACCTTCCGCCCTGCTTCATGGTCGACGGCACGCCTGCGGTCACGTTCACGCGCGACCACGGGCGGACGCTCGCGCCGATCGCGCAGCGTCTGGAAGGCATCGGCTACACCTATGGTCTCGCGGCGCTGGACGTTCCGCGAACGCTGCTGTCATGGCATCGCGATACCCTGTCGATCTCGACGGACGCCGGTTGCCACTGGCGCGCACTGGGCGATTACACGTCGGACTTTCCACCCACGATCACCGCCGCCCAGGGCGGCCAGGCGTACATCTGGTCGGATAATCGGCCGTTCCTGATGCGCTATGACTCCGGCGGCGTCGTGACGTTGAAAGCGCCCGGCGCGATCATCGGGCTGGCAGCCGCGCCGAACGACGGCTCGCGCGTGCGCGCCGGCGACAGCCTCGGCATCGTGTGGGAGAGCACGGACGCGGGCGCGATCTGGACGCGCATCGGCTCGCTGATGAACATGCCAGGTCTGTTCTATCGGTTCGCGTTCGATCCGAATGATCTCGATCACGTCGTCGCCGGCACCGCGGTCACCGGCGCGTACGTGTCGCGAGACGGCGGGAAGAACTGGACACACGCGACGGGCTTCGGGTCGGAGTCGGTCAACGCCTTCAACTTCGCGGTGTCGCCGGTCGACGGGAACGTGATCTGGTCGATGGCGCTCGACATGGGCGGCTCCGGAAAACACATCGACCTGTCGACGGATGGCGGGCTGACGTATCGACCGGTTGTCGATGCCGGTCCTGAAGTGACGATCGTCAATCAGCCGGTGATGGTGGCGCACCCCGCGGATCGCAACGTGATGTACTTCGTATTCGGGACGTACTTTCAGGGATACGGAACGGATCTCTTCCGCTACGACGACTCGACGCGGACGCTGACGAAGGCGCACAACGATTACGACGACATCAACGCCATCGCCTTCGCTCTTGGACGGCCCGACGTGATGTACCTCGGGCTCGAGGTGGAGAGGGGACGATGAGGAGAGCACTCGTGATCGCTTGCGTCACTCTGTGGGGCGCCGCTGTCCTCAGCGGCGCCGCGCCGGTGAGGACACCGGCGCCCCACCAGGCAGCTCGAATCGCGCGCGTTTACTGCGAAAAGCACGAAGCCGAGATCATCTCCGAGTTCACGACCTTTCTGGCGATCCCCAACCTCGCCTCCGATCGGGAGAACATCGCGAAGAATGCGGACGCGATCGTCGCGATGTTCGCGCGACGCGGTGCGAACGCGCGGCAACTGCGCGTCGATGGTGCGCCGCCGCTGATCGTGGCCGATCTGCGCGCTCGCGGAGCGAAGCAGACGATCGCGTTCTACGCGCACTACGACGGGCAGCCGGTGGATCCGTCGCAGTGGACGACGCCACCTTGGCAGCCGGCCATCAAGCCGGCCGGAGCACTCGGGCCGGAGTCGCGCATCTACGCGCGATCGGCGAGCGATGACAAGGCGCCCATCATCGCGATGCTCGCCGCGCTCGACGCGCTGCGCGCCGCCGGCATGAAACCATCCGCGAACCTGCGCTTCGTCTTCGAAGGAGAGGAGGAGGCGGGCTCGCCGCATCTCGCCGCATACCTCGAGAAGTTTCCCGATGACACCGCGGCCGACGCATGGGTGCTCTGCGATGGTCCGGTGCATCAGAGCCGGCGCATGCAGCTCTATTTCGGCGCGCGCGGCATCACCGATCTCGAGATCACGACGTACGGGCCGTCGCGGCCGCTCCACAGCGGGCACTACGGCAACTGGGCTCCGAACCCGATCGTCGCGCTCACGCATCTCATCGACAGCATGCGCGACGCCGACGGCCGCATTCTGATTCCCGGCTTCTACGACGACATCGTTCCGCTTTCGGGTGCCGAGCGGCAGGCGCTCGCGGAAATCCCCGATGTCGATGCCGATCTCAAACGCGAGCTGGCCCTCGGACGCACCGAAGGCGGTGCCCGCGGGCTGAATGAGCTGATTCTCCAGCCGGCGCTGAATGTGCGCGGCATTGCATCGGGGCAGGTCGGGGAGCGCGCTTCGAACACCATTCAGAGCGAAGCGCACGCGTCGATCGACTTCCGGCTGGTCCCCGCGCAGACGCCGGAGAGCGTGCGCGATCGCGTCGAGCGCTTCGTCACCGATCAGGGATGGCTCATCGTGCGCGATGTCCCCGACGCGGCGACGCGTCTCGCCCATCCCAGGATCGTGCGTCTGAACTGGGGAGCCGGCTATCCGCCGGCGCGGACCGCCCTCGATCTTCCGATCGCCAAGCAGATGGCCGCAATCATGACCGACGCTCTGGGAGGCGCGCCGGTGCGGATGCCGTCCCTCGGCGGCAGCATTCCGATGTATCTGTTCCAGCGCGGCGGGCGCACGCCCGTCATCGGCCTTCCGATCGTGAATCACGACAACAACCAGCACGCTGCGAACGAGAACATCCGCATTCAGAACCTGCGCGACGGAATCGAAGTGTTCGCCGCGCTCTTTGCCTCGCTGAAGTGAGCGAACGCGCGTTCGCCGTCCTGGCAACGGCAATCGGAATTCTGTTCCTTGCGATCACGCCACCGCTTCAGGTGCCGGACGAGTGGAATCACTACGTCCGGGCGGAGGCGATCGGGCAGGGACATCTGACGCCCGACATGACGTGGCAGGGTGACTGCGAGTCGTTCCCGATCGGGATCGAGCGGTTCATCCGTGCCACCTATCGAACCAGCGGCAAGTTCACGTTGCATGAGCTTCGCGATGCGGCCGCCATTCCGCTGGATGGCGGCGGTAAATCGACGCTCTGTTTCTCAGCGTGGTACACGCCGGTGCCTTACGTGCCGCAGGTGATCGTGGTGGCGGCATCCCGCGCGCTCCAGGTGCGCCCGTTCGTCACGTTCTACGCAGGACGGATCGTGAATCTCGGATTCGTGATTCTGATGATCGTCGCGTCGATGCGTCTGGCGCCCGGTTATCGGAGCGTCTTTGCGGCGGTGGCGGTGCTCCCGATGGCCATGTATCAACTCGCGTCGTGGTCGGCGGACGCGCCGACATTTGCCGCCGCGGTGCTGCTGACGGCGGTGCTCCTCCGCGCCGTCCATCGCACGAGCTCGATGACGAAAGGCGAGGTTATCGCGATTGCCGGTCTGGCGATGGTCGTTGCGCTCTGCAAGCCTGTCTACTTTCTGATTGCGCTTCTCGTCCTGGCCATTCCGCGCCGGCGCTTCCGTTCCGCCGGACAGCGAATCGCGGTCATCGCGGCGGTCGTTTTCGCGGTCGCGCTCGGCGTCGTGACATCTTCCACCACGGCGCAGCGAGCGCGCTACAACGCGCGCGTCGGCTTGCCGGTCGATGTTCGCGAGCAGGCACGGTGCGTCATGGCGAATCCCCTGCGCTTCGCCGAGGTCGCGATCGATGATCTGGGCGCGAACGGAACCGTTTATCTCGAGGAGCTGGTCGGCAGATTCGGAATGAATGATGTGAAGCTTCCGATGGCAATGGTGTGGCCGGAGCTGTTCGTGCTCGTGGTTGCCGGCCTGATGAGTGCGCGGCCCGCATCCGTGGCCCAGCGACTTCTGACCATCATGATCGCGCTTTCAACCATGGCCGGCGTGCTCCTCTCGCAATACCTCCTGTGGAGCGTGATCTGCGGCCACGCCATCGAAGGTGTTCAGGGTCGCTACTTCCTCCCCATTGTCCCTCTCGCCCTGGCCTCATTCGCCGTGGGACCGAAGGTGAGCGACAGGGTGCAATCGATCGCCATTGTCGCCGTCGCGGTGATCGCGAACAGCGTCGCTCTCATCGTCCTGCTCCAGCGTTACTGGCTCTGATCGGTACAATGATTCCGTGCTTTACCGCGAAGCGCAGCCGTCGCCGCTGCTCGCGCCCTGGGTCGAGTGTTACTGGACTCGAAGCGGCTCCGCGACCGGAATCGATCGCGTTCTTCCCGACGGCTGTGCGGATGTGATCTTCGATCTCGGCGGCTCGCCGGGCGATCTGTCGGAAGCGTTTGCGGTCGGCACGATGACGAAGCCGCTCATCGTCCCCGCGTCACCGGCGCCGGAGTTGTTCGGCATCCGATTTCGGCCGGGACGCGCAAGGCTCGGGGTGCATGTTCCTCTGTCCGAGCTCACCGATGACCGCGTCCCTCTGGGGGATGTGCGCGCGCTCGGCGCCGGTCTGACAGAGCGCCTCACCACGGTCACAACATTCGACGCGCGCGTCGCGATCATCGAGCGGACGCTCGCCTCCTCACTGGCATCGGCCGAGGCCGATGCGATGATCGACGCCGCGATCGCGGCAATCCACCGCTCGCAAGGCATCGCCTCCGTCGATTCCGTCGCGAAAGCCCTCGGAGTGTCGCGGCAGCATCTGGCGCGGCGATTCGCGTCCACGGTGGTGTTTCGCCGAAGATGTTCGCGCGCGTGATCCGCTTCCGTCGCGTGCTGCGCTCGGCGCGCGAGCCGGGAGTCGACTGGGCCGATCTGGCAGTACAAGCCGGGTACTTCGACCAGTCGGATCTC